>ERZ807291.2159-NODE-2159-length-30254-cov-7.553727_pt1 | contig 30254 bp, 24 predicted proteins | sample MGYA00521257_ERZ807291 | MGnify/ENA primary metagenome ERZ807291 (study PRJEB31413, sample SAMN03169783) | marine metagenome | biome: Marine; feature: Water; material: Subsurface seawater | place: North Sea | collected 2011-04-28 | depth 1 m m ...
ATGATCGAACCATCCGGGCGAGGCCAGTGATATTTTCGGTCAGCACCGGGTTGCGTTTATGCGGCATCGCCGACGAGCCCTTCTGGCCCGGCGAGAAGAATTCCTCTACTTCGCGCAGCTCCGTCCGCTGAAGATGGCGAATTTCCACGGCCAGCCGCTCCGCCGACGAGGCGATCACGCCAAGCGTCGCGAAATACATCGCGTGACGATCGCGCGGAATAACCTGTGTCGACACGGTTTCCGCAGCAAGGCCCATGGCTTTCGCGACATGTTCCTCGACGGCCGGGTCAATATTGGCAAACGTGCCGACAGCACCGGAGATCGCGCAGGTCGCAATCTCGGCCCGTGCGGATACAAGGCGTTCGCGGTTACGCGCGAACTCGGCGTAATAGCCGGCAAGTTTCATCCCGAACGTCATCGGCTCGGCATGGATCGCGTGACTACGCCCGATCGTCGGCGTCATTTTATGTTCTTCGGCGCGTGTTTTAATCGCCGCCAGCAGACCGTCCATGGTCTCGAGCAGGATATCCGTCGCCTGGGTGAGCTGAACCGCAAGACAGGTATCGAGAACATCCGATGATGTCATTCCCTGGTGAACGAACCGGGCCTCGTCGCCGACATGTTCGGCAAGGTTGGTCAGGAACGCGATAACGTCATGCTTGGTCTCGCGCTCGATCTCATCGATGCGCTCGATCTCGAATGCGCCGCGGTCCCAGACCGCCTTTGCCGCTTCTTTGGGAATTACGCCGAGCTCCGCCTGGGCATCGCAGGCATGTGCCTCGATTTCGAACCAGATCCGGAACTTGTTTTCGGGCTCCCAGATGGCTGTCATCGGGGCGCGGGAGTATCTTGAAATAGCCATGTAGCGGGTTTATCAGAATCGTGGAGGCGCGCAAAGCATATGCCGCCTATCCGGCACGGTATTTCCGGATGGCAAACCAGTATATCGACAGCCCGAAGACGGCCCAGAACAGCACTCCCCCGGCCAGGGCCAGCTGCGACCCATCGGACAATGCCGCCAAAACAACGCCTGTCAGCGCTCCGATGATCTGTTGCACGAATCCAACCAGCGATGACGCGGCGCCGGCGATATGGGGAAACGGTTGCAGAACGCCGGCAATCGCCTGCGGAAAAATAAAAGCGAAAGACGCCATACAAAAGAACATCGGCCCGATTACAGCCAGCCAGTGATCGACCGCGAGGACCGCGAGTATCATCAGCAAAAGCCCGAAGACGGTGGCGACCAACATGCCCCAGCGCAGTAAATTATCTCCACCGAACCGGCTCACAAGCCTTGCGCTGGCCAACATGCCCGACACAAGACCGACCATGGCACCGGAAAACATAAATCCGTAGTCGATCTCGGATTCGCCGAAATAGGTGATGATCACGTCCGAAGAGGAGCTCAGAAAGGCGAACAGAATGCCATAGGACGCCGTCGCGCAGGCGGTATAGGCCCAAAACACCCTACTTCGCGCGATTTCGGCAAAATTCCGCAGCATGGGCCCCGGCCTGAGCGCATCGGGCACGATCTCCGCGATGGTCTCGCGGAACGCAAAGGCGAAAAACACTGCCACCGCCAGGGAATAGACCGACAGAAAGACGAACAACGCCTGCCAGCCATACTGCACCGTGAGGACCGCGCCGATAATCGGCGACAGGAGCGGTCCGGCGCTGTGAAAAATCAGCATCAGCGACATCATCCGCGCCGCATCATCGCGCTGGTGGCGATCACGGATCGCGGCTCGCGCAATCAGCCAGCCGCTCGATGCAGCGATACCGTGGACAAACCGCAGGACAGCCAGCGCTTCGATTGAGACCGCCATCGCACACCCGGCGGTTGCGACCGTCGTGAGGATCAACCCGCCGAGGATCGCGGCTTTACGCCCGAAACGGTCCGACAGAGGTCCGTGTATCAACTGGCCGATAGCGATACCAAGCATAAACATGGTCAGGGTGAGCTGGACCGCCTCACGGTCGGCGCCAAATGCTCTGCCCAGCGCAGGCATCAACGGCAGCGTCCCGTCGACCCCCATGGCGCTCGTCACCGTCGTCAGCGCCAGGAGAGCCGCGAATCCCGCATTGTCGAAGGTTTTTCCCGTCGGTATGGTCACCCCGCCACGGCCGGCGCCGGGAGACGGCGCACGAAGACCAGATAAGCGATCAGCGCGCAGACCGTACAGACACAGATTGTTGCCGCCATTGGAAACGGTGTACCGTCATTGAGGAGACCGATAACAGCCGTTGCCGTCGCCGCCGCAAGAAACTGAATAAAGCCGAGCAGGGACGAGGCTGCACCGGCCATCCCGGCAAAAGGCGACATCGCACCCGCCGTCGTGCCGGGCGTGATAAACGCAAAAGACGTCAACATCAGAACCACTGGCCCCATCAGCGTATAAACGTTGATGTTGCCCGACAGCACGAAAACGAGCATTCCGATTCCTGCGATCGACGCCATTGTCACGCCGATGCGGATCATCAGGTCCATCCCGATCCCGTGCGCAACCCGCGCAACCGCGATCTGTGAAACCATGTAGAACACCATGGGCACGGCCATCGCAATGCCGAATTGAAATGGGGTCAGACCGAGGTACTGGATAAGCCCCACCGGTGCGCCGGCAAAATAGGCCATCAACGCCCCATACATGAAACAGGCACAGGTCGCGTAAGCCCGAAAACCACGGTCACGCAATATCGCCCGATAATTGCGGAACAGGATCGACGGCTGCACCGCATTGGCCGTCCGGTTCCTGTTGGTCTCCGGCAGCCCGAACATGACCGCCAGCATCGTAAACAGCGCGAATCCGGCCATCGTCCAGAACAGGACCGGCCAGCCGTATTCCTGGGTAATCCAACCGGAAATAGCCGGGGCGATGGTCGGCATGATCCCGTGAATACCCATCATCAACGCGAACAGTCGCGCGGCGTCCTCCCGATCGAACAGGTCCCGAACGACAGCCCGGGCAACGATGATCCCGGAACAGGCGAAAAAGCCCTGCAGGAACCGCAGGCCGATGAGTTCACCGATACTTGCCGCCATCGAACAGGCAATCGCCGTCGCGATATACAAAGATATGCCGCCGATCAGGACCGGCTTGCGCCCGAAGCGGTCCGATAACGGACCATAGACAAGTTGCCCGAGGGCGATACCCAGCACCGCCGCACTGAGACTGTATTGCACCGAGGCCGTAGAAGTCTGGAAATAGGCGGGCACGACCGAAATGAGTGGCAGCGAGCCGTCCACCGTCAGCGGCAGCAGCATCGGCAATAGCCCGAGCAGGCCTGCCAGCAAGGCGTAGCGCCAGCGTGTCATATGCAGCTTCTTCCCGGGCAGGACATGGACGGCGGCACCTGCGTTTACACGCCCGTCACGCTGTTGCGGACACGCCGGATCATGTCCTTGAATGCGGCTTGTTCGCTCGGAGACAGATTGGCGAGACACTCGACATTCACCGCTTCGACCTCGGGGATCACCTCGCGGTACACCTTTCGCCCCTCCGGTGTGAGGAACACGTTGATTTTGCGGGCGTCGTTCTTGTTGCCCTGACGACGGACGAAACCCTTGTCTTCAAGCTTGTTAAGCGCGGCGACGGTTGTCGGGCCCTTCATGCGCACTTTTTCGGACAGTTCGCGCTGGGTCAGGCCATCTCCTTCCCACAATGCGCGGAGAAACGGCCAGAGGCCAAGCGTGACGCCATGTTGGGCGATGCGGTCGGAAAACTCGCGATTCATCGCCCGGTTTGCGTCCCAGATCAGAAAACCGATCGTGTCTTCAGGATCGAAAAAATCGTCGTTTGTCATCATCGGGATTTACACGGCGTACCAGTCGAGAGCAAGCGCCTTCGGCTTGACAGTGTCCTGATGTGGCAGGACACTTGAATTTGGGTGAAAATGAAACCCGTGCGCGGTTTTGCAGCACGGTAAAACGAGCTAACAGGGATCCGGAAACAATGGCTGACTGCACGGAATCGAAGATCAATATACGTGGCTGTGAGGTCCTCATGCGCCGTGGCGGCAACGGTGAAACAGCCCTTTTCCTACATGGTGCCAGCGGCGTAGCCGGCTGGATCCCGGCGTTCCAGGCCCTGTCCGATACCTACGACCTGATGGTGCCCGATCATCCGACTTATGGCCGGTCTGACGAGCCCGAATGGCTCGACAGCATGGACGACCTTGCAATGTTCTATCTCGATCTCATGGATGAACTGGATCTCGACGGCGTCCACCTGATCGGCAATTCGCTCGGCGGCTGGCTGGCGATGGAAATCGCGATTCGGTCCTGCACCCGGATCAAGAGCCTGACGCTGGTCGGGGCTGCCGGTATCCGCATCAAGGGCAAACCGATCGCCGATATCTTCATGATGGACCCCGATGACCTAGTCCGTGAAATCTTCGTCGACCAGACCTTCGCCGATAACATCCTCGGCATGGAACTGACCGAGGAACAGACCGACATCCAGATCCGCAACCGCGTCGCCACCGCGCGTCTCGGCTGGCAGCCGCGCCTGTTCAATCCGAACCTGCGGAAATGGCTGCACCGCATAACGGTGCCGACCCACGTGATCTGGGGCGACAGCGACAAGATCGTCGATCCCGTCTACGCCGCCGAATTCGGCAACGTCATTGCCGGATCAGAGGTAACGATGATCGAACAGGCCGGCCACCTGCCCCATGTCGAAAAAGCGGGACCGTTTGTCGATGCCGTCAACGGATTCATCCAGACGAAAGCCGCCTGAGCGCCCGCACTGAGCAGACGCTCGCTTCATAGCCTGACCTGTGCTTTTTGCAGGATATCGCGGACGCGCGCGCGCTGCTCGTCGGAGATAATCAACCGTTCGGCAAAATCTTTTCCGGCGGGCTTCGTCGCATCGATGCCGACTTTGGTCAGGGTGTGATTTTCAGGATCGGAGGTCGGGTCGAGAATAGCCCCCATCGCACCGTGAATCAGAGTCATATCCTGATTGGCACGGGTCCGCGTAGCCACCGCCCACATAACGTCGGACAGGTTGAAAATATCGACATCCTCGTCCACAACGACGACGATTTTCACGTAGAACTCTGTCCCGAGGGCTGCCATGATCGCCTGCTTGGGCTGGCCTTCGGCCGTTTTCTTCATCTGAACGACAGCCATCAATGCACCGACAGTACTTAGTGGCACATGCACCCCCGTGACATTGGGCAGGTTGCGGCGCAGCGCATTGAGTATCTCGGCTTCCCGGCTGATCGACGAGACAAGAATATGGTCGGCAGCCGTGCCCGAAGCCACGCTGTGGAACATAGCGTCTTTCCGCATCATCACCCGTTTGGCGACAAAAACGTTCTCCGTCGACCGATGGGATGCATAGCCTGTGAATTCGCCGAAAGGCCCTTCCGGCTCGTGCGTATCGGCGAGAATTTCGCCCTCGATCACGATCTCTGCGCCCGCGGGCACTTCGAGATCCGCGGTCCGGCTGACGGCGACCCGATAGGGCTCACCGAAGAGCGCACCGATGATTTCATACTTACGCACCGCCGGCGGGTAGTGATAAGCCATCGACCCCATGTAATGGATCGGATGCGTGCCGATGGTGATGACAGCCGGCAATGCCTCACCTTTCGCCTCGGCGCGGCGATGGAATTCATACATCCGCCGCCGGGAATGCAACGACAGGCCGAGCCTGTTCTTCCCCTTGAGCATAAGACGGTGAAAGCCCACCGTATCAACGCCGGTCTCCGGGTCACGCGCCGCAATCTGGCCAGCAGTGATATAGGGCGCCGCATCGACCTCGAAGTGAAACGGTATCGGCAGTTTCGTGAGGTCCACATCGTCGCCTTCAAGCACGATCTCCTCGAACGGTGCATCGCCGACCACTTCGACGGGCTGGTAATTCTGGCAGCGTTCACGATAGGCAAGCGGCAGATCATCGGGTGATGTTCCCATCGCCGCGGCCAGAAGCTGGCGGTTCCCTGCAACGTTCGTGACAACGGGCAAATCGAAACCCTCGACGTCGTCAAACATGACGACTGGGTATTTCCCGCTACGCTCCAGCTCGAAAACAGCGGACGTAATATCGAGATCACGTCGTACCGGGGCCGAAATGCGCACGAAATCGTCGGGGAAATCGCGTTGCACCATTTCGACGAAACCGCGAAGACTCTGATCTGACATACTAACTCCTTTATTGAGCGCCGGGATCGATGCGTTTGCCGGTCGGAAGGCGAAATCTGCAGGACCCGTTCGATTTGTTTTGTTGCATCGCAGCAATTATTGCAAAATCCGATACAGAAGGCGACACCGGAATACTGAAAAAGAATGAAACCAGGTACAGCGGAGATCATCGGCGGCGGATTTGGCGGACTTGTTGCCGCCATCGCTCTTGCGCGCAGGCACTGGACGGTCCGGCTGCACGAACGCCGGGAAGCTGTCGATTCAGAAGGGTACGGGATTGCTGTGCAGCGCAATATGGCCGCGATTTTTGAGACATTCGGCGTTCTCGAAGAGGTCCTCGCCGGCGGCGCCCGCCTCGACCGCCGGGATTCGCTCGACCGTCATGGCCGCGTATTGATGAGCCGACCTACCGAACGCAGCCCCTATCGCGTAGATCGCCGCCATATCGTGCAGGTGCTCGCGGAAGAAGCCCGACATGCCGGGGTCGATCTGTGTTTCGGCTCAACCGTAACGGAAGCACAGCCGGACGGGCGTCTTATGACCGCAGACGGACAGGCCTTTTCCGCCGATCTGGTGGTCATCGCCAACGGTGTCAATTCAGCCCTCCGCGATGAAAGCGGTCTCCTGACGAAACGCCGTCTGGAGCGGGACGGCGCCGTCCGCATCGCCATTCCACGCCTGCCGGATGAAATCGCGTCAGCCGCCATTGACGGAACACCAATGATCGAGGCCTGGGCCGATAACCGGCGCGTGTTGTACTGCCCGGTCGACAGCGGAAGATTCTACGTGCTGCTCGGCAGCCTGGCCGAAGATACCGAGGCGCGCGCGACACCCATTGACCCCTCGGTCTGGAGCAGATCTTTTCCGACCTTGCGACACTTCTTTAACCGCGTGGCAACGGAGGCCGATTGGACTCAGGCCCGATGGGCACAATACCAGACGGTCACGCTCCGGCGCTGGTCGACACAGAAAATCGCCATCCTCGGAGATGCGGCCCATGCCATGCCTCCGTATCTGGCCCAGGGCGCCGGACATGCCATGATGAACGGCCTGGGGCTCGCCGTGGCGCTCGACGCGGCTCCCGACCTCGCGTCGGGCCTCGCGCGATGGGAACAGCGCGAACGACCACTGACCGATCACACCCAGCGCTGGACACGTCTCTACGGCAACACGCTATTCCTGCCCGACCCGCTGAAGAAACTCGCCATCCAGGCGGAGCAGCATATCCCATGGCTTGCCCGACAGTACGCCCGCGCGGCGAACCATCTGCCAACGGGCTGCGAAAAGACATGACAGATCGGGCAATCCGCTAGCCGCCTTACCGCCTGTTTCTGCTCTGGCGGGTGAACACGGATATGAGATACAATCCCGGCATGGCAGCCTCATCCCTGCAATTCACCCCGCTTGGTACCTATATCGGCGCCCGTGTCGACGGCATCGATTTGTCAGAGCAAATCGACGACGATTCCGCCGCGATGCTGGAAAAGGCGCTGGCCGATCACCTGGTGCTTGTCTTCCCGAAACAGTCATTGTCTGAGGAAGACCAGATTCGTTTTGCTGGAACCTTCGGCGACGTCAGCCAGCATCTCCGCCCCGATGCCCTGCGCAACAAGGGTGTCCCCGCTGCGAACCCCGCCGTGATGATGGTCACCAATGAGCGCAAGGATGGCAAACCGGTCGGCTACCTGCCCGACGGTGAAATTTTCTACCACACGGATTCCTGCTTCATGGAAACGCCTCAGCGTGCCGTGTGTCTGTACGGGATGGCGGTTCCGGAAACCGGCGGCGATACGATCTTTGCCAGCGCGTGCCGGATGTACGAGACCCTCCCTGCAGACCTCAAAACGCGGCTAACAGGTCGCAATGCCCTGAACTCCTTCGAGTTCGGAATTTCCGTGAAAACGGTGGAAAAGTTCGACCGCGACAAGGCGGTGTCTCACAGCCACCCCGCGATCGGCATCGACCCGCGCGACGGGCGCCGGTTCCTGTATATGAACGAGTTGATGACCGAGGAAATAGACGGGCTGTCGGAGGCCGAGAACCGCGAGACGCTCAAGGCCGTGTTCGCCCATATCCGCACCTCGCCGGATCACTACCGCCACAAATGGCGCATCGGCGATCTTGTGCTTTGGGATAACCGCCGCGCCCAGCATGCCCGGACCGACTTTCCGCCGGATCAGCCGCGCAAACTGCGCAGGGTGCCGGTTGCGGACGACAAACCGGTGAAGATGGCCCCCGCCTGATATAGGCCAGCGGATATACTTTGATATTTGCCCCCGCGCCTTTCGCGGCCCAGAATAATCCAACAAGAACATCACATCGGGGCAGGAGGAAATCATGGCGACATATTTACTGGTGCACGGCGCCTGGCATGGCGGCTGGTGCTGGCGGCGGGTCACGGACCTCCTCCAGGCCGCCGGACACACCGTTTATACGCCAACCCTGACGGGGCTGGGCGAACGTGCGCATCTTGCAACCGCCGATGTCGATCTCGACTGTCATATCAACGACGTGCTCGGCGTGATCGACATGGAGGAAATCGACGACGCCATCCTGTGCGGGCATTCCTATGGCGGACAGGTCATCACGCCCGTCCTTGACCAGCGGGTCGAGAAATTCCGCGCCGCCGTCTGGCTCGATGCCTTCGTATCCGTGGACGGACAGTCGCTGATGGATGGCTGGCCGCCGGAACGCGCCCAGCATGTCCGCGAGGAAGTCGCCCGATCGGGTGACGGCTGGAAAATGCCGCCCATGCCACCTGAATATTTCGGCGTGATGGATGCCGATGACGCTGCCTGGGTCACCCGCCGCTGCGTGCCGCAACCGCTGAAAACGTTCTCACAACCGGCTCACCTGACCGGCGCCTGGGAAACGGTGGCGAAAAAGATGTACCTGCTGGCGGAACTGCACCCGAATAGCAGCTTCGACCGGTTCTCGGTCCCGCTCAGCAAAAAGCCCGACTGGGACGTCCGCAGCGTCGCATCCGGCCATGACGTGATGATCGACCGGCCGGAAATGCTGGCGGAGATATTACTGGAGCTGGCTTAGGAACATCCCCTACCCCGCCAGCGCCTTGTAATACGCAACACCGAACCCCGCCTCCGCGCGCGCCTTGTCATTGAACGGCGCTTTCAGCCCACCCTTGAAGCGTTCGTTGACCAGCCGTTGCCACGTCGCCACCGGATCACCGGGACAAGCATATTCAAACCATTTGCGGCCGATGGCGACATGGCCGATTTCGTCGCAGTAGATGGTCTCCAGCACCGCTGCGGACTCTTCGTCCTTCGCCGTGCGCAGGCTGTTGATCATCCGTGGTGTGACGTCAAGCCCGCGGGCTTCGAGCACCAGCGGCACGATCGCAAGGCGGGCCAGCAGATCGTCAGCCGTGTCCTGGGCCGCCTGCCACAGACCGTCATGGGCCGGCAGATCGCCATAGGCCGCGCCGAAATCGCCGAGCCGGGCCGATAACAGCAGGAAATGCTTGGCTTCCTCGTCCAGCACGGTCAGCCAGTCATTGTAGAAATCCATCGGCATCCCGGCATCGGGAAAGCGCACCAGGATGTCGGCGGCCAGATCGATGGCGTTGAGCTCTATATGGGCGAGCGCGTGCAGCAGCGCGATGCGGCCGGCTTCGCTCTGCGCCTTGCCGCGTTTGGGCATTTCGCGGGGGCGCAGCAGTTCCGGTTTTGCCGGGCGTTTGGGCCGGTCGCGCGGCGCGGCACGGCCGATATCCGGGATTATTCCCGCCCGCCAGTCAGACGCGACGGCCCGGGCGGCCACGGCCTTGGCCGTGGCATCGGGCGTGCCGAGAACACCTACAACCCGGTCGGACAGGGTCTGGGTCACGATTGTTTCACGTGAAACATGTTATCCACATCTTGTGGGTAAGTGGGAGGTCACAGTACCTTTGCCGCTTCGAGCACTTTTTCGACATGTCCCTTGACCCGCAGGTTACGCCAGACCTCGGCGACCTTGCCTTTCTCGTCGATCAGGAAGGTTGTGCGCACGATGCCCATATAGGTCTTGCCGTAGTTCTTCTTTTCCTGCCAGACGCCGTATGCCTCGCAGATAGCGCCGTCTTCATCGCTGATCAGCGCGAACGGCAGATCGTACTTGGCTTTGAAGTTATCATGGCGTTTCACGCTGTCTTTCGACACGCCGACGATTTCGGCACCCAGCTTCTGAAAATCATCCAAGGCGTCGCGGAAACCCTGTGCCTCGGTCGTGCAGCCGGGTGTGTCATCCTTGGGGTAGAAATACAGAACGACCTTCTTGCCCTTCAGATCCTTGAGCGACAGGCTGCCCTCGCCATCCGTGACGCCTTTAAATGCGGGCGCCTTGGCGCCGGGTTCGATAGCGCCGGGTTCAATAGCCACGTCTTCGTTCTCCTTGACTGCATTCATTCAACAGCGCGCAGGATAGCCGACATAGCGCCCATAAAAAACGGCGGCCTCGCATCGCCGCCGAATTAATTCGTAAAAACGGGTGAAACGGCTGTCAGGCTGCGACCCGGCGCCGGCGAAGCATCGCCAGACCAAGCATACCGACCGCCATTAATCCGAAGACACCCGGTTCCGATACGGTCACCAGGGACAACCGCAGGTCGACACCACTGATACTTGATACGAGCCCTACGGAGCTGAGCTGCGCACCCGTCAGGAAAATCGAGGACGTTCCTGTAATTCCGTCAACCAGGTGCAGATCGGCCCCGTAACTGGCCACGAGGAAATCGTCGCCAAAAACCGCGAGATCCTCAAAGCCGACACCCGGGGTTGCCAGGAGCGTTCCGGAAACAACACCGGCATCGCTGACCTCCCGGATGCCGTTGCCGCCAGCACCGACATAGAGCTGACCGGTCGTTGCGTCTTTGCCGAGGGCATGACTGTGATTGGGTAGAACATCGCCGGTAATCCCTGCATCAACAAACCCGGTAAGGTTTATGCCCCTCAGTCGCTGGGTACTCTCATCGATACCATAAAGAATGCCGCCTTTGGCAGCGCCACCCTGAAAGTTCTGCGCAAGCGCACCGCTATACACCAGGCTCGACGCGCCGGTGCCTGTATGTGTCGAATAGAGCCGGGCTCCATTGCGATCGAGGTGCAGGACACTGTCTGACATTTCGTCATAGGCAATACCGATAATCTGGCCGGGGCTCGTCAATCCACTTAGATTTCCGAGTGCCGAGAGCGTGCTGGTGCTTGTGTCGTACTGCGCCGTGTTGCCCTGAGAATCGCCGATGTAAATCACTGCGGCATTCACCGGCGACGAGGCAACGAATGCAAGAGAAGCGGCGGCTATAATCGCCTTGGCAGAGGTAAGAATTCGATTTTTCACGACAGCTACACCTTTTGCGAATGACTAATCGGGCAATCGACACATCGAATATTTCGAGCGCATCAGTCCCGTGCAGGCATAGTTATGCAATTTGCGTGCCAAAAAATTTTTCCGTTATATATCAAAGGGCTGAATAGATACGCGCTATACAACCGGTACGACCTGTAAAATGCACCGACAGTTCATATCAAAATAAACCGGCGGATACGCGAACACCCTTTGAACGCGATATCCGCCGGATCGGTGCTATTTCAGCGTACTGAAAGCATCAAGGACGGCCTGGCGCGATGTCGCTGCAACGCCGGCATGATAACCATCCTTGGTCGGCATGGAAAAATTATGCCCGGTCCCATCATGGGCAACGATGTCAGCATGATCGTGTTCTGCATAGGCGGCGCGGATTTTTTCGACGGCCTCCATGGGCACGACCGGATCATCCGCGCCGAAATGGAAGCTCACCGGGCAGGATTTCGGTGGCATCGGGTTGAGTTCTGCATCGATCAACGTGCCGTGAAATGCACCTGCAGCGTCGGCGCCAAGACGTGCCACTGCATACTGGGCATACCGGCCACCGAAGCAGAAACCGAGCACGGCGACTTTACCATTGCAGCGCGGATTGGCGCGAAGGTCTGCCAACAGGTCCTCGACGTCCTTGTAGCCCTGCTCAACATCGAACGCTTCATAGCGGCCAAAGGCTTTTTCCATGTCGGCTGTCGGCCCCGGCATGACGCGCCAGAAAATATCTGGAACCGAAACGACAAACCCGTCCGCCGCCCAGGCATCGGCAAGCGCCATCATTTCATCATCTGTGCCAAAGATCGCCGGAATTATAAGAATACCGGGGAGTTTATCATCGCCATCCGGCTCGCTCAGATAGCCCTCGTAAACCTCGTTATCTCTCGTGGTATTGGTAATTCCCTTGCTTGGCATCTTCTGCTCCCTCTAGGTCTTGTTTTGAGTTATTGATCTTTGATCTATGACGCGGTCGGCGGGAAGACAGTGTCGAAATGCTCTTTTGTCCGTTCCGCCGTCACCTGCATTGTTTGCACCAGCGCATCGAAGTCAACAGCACCACACGCCCGCGCAAGCATGGTTTTCAATGCCGGGGCGGCCGTTCGCGCGTCGATACTACCTTCCACCGTCAGGCGGAGAATGCCTTGCAGGTTTCGCCACAGGCGCACGGCCTCCACCAGGTCGCCGGCAAGCGTGCCGTCGATCAACCCGGTATCCCCTGCCCTCATCAGAACCGACATCGTATCGCCAGCCAGAATCTCCGGGTGCTCACTCGCATGACGAAGCTGGAGATACTGGGCGATGAATTCGATATCGACCAGGCCACCTTCAAGATGTTTGACCGACCAGACATCATCGGTGCCGTGTTCCTTGCGCAGGCGGGTGCGCATCTCGGCCACATCCGCACGGATTTTGTCCCCGTCACGCGGGACCATCAGCACAGACCGCATCACGTCCTCAAACCGAGCGCCGAGGTCACCTTCGGCGCACACCACACGGGCACGCGTCAGCGCCTGATATTCCCAGGTCCAGGCATCCGTCTGCTGGTATTTCGTAAACGCCTCCAGCGACGAGGCGATCGGCCCGGCACTGCCCGCCGGCCGCAGCCGCATATCGACTTCGTACAGCCTGCCTTCACCGGTCGGCGCGGTGATCGCGCCAATAAAACGCTGACACAGACGGGCGTAATACTGGCCGGGTGAAAGCGGTTTCCTGCCATCTGATTCAGACACGTCCGGCGGACAATCATAGATAAACATCAGATCCAGATCTGAACTGACAGTCATTTCCCGGCTACCCAGTTTTCCGAAAGCGATAACGGCCATGGTACCGCCCGGCACCTTGCCGTGATCCTCGGAGAAAGTGCGTTCGATCTCCGGCAGCAGCGCCATCAGGCAGGTATCAGCAACATTCGACAACGGCCCGGACGCATCGAGCGGTGACAGGCGGCCTCGGAGCATATGAGCGCCAATCTGGAACACCTTGTCATTGGCCCACCGGCGCTCGATATCGAGAAAATCCTGGAAGTCCCGGGCCTGCTCTCCCGCCTCGCCCAGCTCGACGGCCATTTCCTGAGCGTCCGGCACAGCATCGAAAAAATCGGCATTCAGGACACCATCCAGCAAAATCGGGTACCGGCTGAGCCAACCGGCCAGTTTGGGGGCCGCACTCATAATTTCGGCGACCAGGTCGAACAATCCTGGATTGGCCGTAAACAGCGAAAACAGCTGTATCCCGGCTGGCAGGCCCTGAAGAAATTCGTCGAACCTGCGAAACGCCAGGTCAGGATTGGGCGATGCGGCAACCGCTTCGAGCAGAACGGGGACAAGCTCCGTCAGCAGCTCGCGGGCACGCGCACTCCGAACCGCCCGGTAACGCCCCGAATGCCAGACACGAACAATCGTCGATATCGTCGCCGGCTCGGCAAAACCCATTTCAGCGAGATTTTTCAGCGTGTCCGGATCATCTTCCGCGCCGGTAAAGACAAGATTGCCCGTACCCGCAAGATCGCCTTCGTCTTCGAACAAGGCGGCATAATGCTTCGCGACCGTCCGGAGTTCGGTCAGCAGCTCATCTGTAAACGCTTCCAGCGTCTCATAACCCAGGAAAACCGACAATTTCAGCAACCCTTCGTCATCATCGGGCAGTTCATGGGTTTGACGGTCATCCGTCATCTGGAGCCGGTGTTCCAGGCGCCTGTGAAAATGATAGGCCTTCGTCAGGTCCTCAAGCGCCTGCTGCGTGACGTGTCCGGCGGCGGTAAGCCGGGTGATTGCCTCTATGGTGCCACGTACTCTCATCTCCGGATCGCGACCGCCCCAGATAAGTTGCTGGGTCTGCGCGTAGAATTCTATCTCCCGGATACCGCCGCGCCCGAGCTTGATGTTATGCCCCCCGACCGCGATCTCCGCGCCGCCCCGATGGGCATTGATCTGACGCTTGATCGACTGGATATCCTGGATCGCGGCAAAATCGAGTGACCGCCGCCACATGAAAGGCCGCAGCAAATCGAGAAAAGCATGACCTGCCTGCACGTCCCCGGCGACAGGCCGGGCCTTCACCATTGCCGCCCGTTCCCAGTTCTGCCCGGCACTTTCGTAATATACTTCGGCCGCCAGAACGGAAATCGCCGGCGGCGTCGCGCCAGGGTCTGGCCGCAAACGCAGGTCGGTGCGGAACACATAACCATCCCGCGTGCGCTCATCCATCAACGCGACGAGATTACGGGCGAGCCGGGTGAACAGGTGCTGCAGGCCGCCATCGCCTGTAAACGGCACGGTGTCCTGGTCGAAGAGGACGATGAGATCGATATCGCTGGAATAGTTCAGCTCGCGCGCGCCAAGCTTGCCCATGCCGAGGATGATCAGGCCGCTATCGACCTCGGGATCGTCCGGGTCGGGCAAGGCAAGCTCTCCCGCTTCATGGAGTGTGCGCAAAAGATGACGGCAACTCGACTGCAGGGCGGCGCAGGCGAAATCGGATAAAGCACCTGTCACCTGCTCCAGCGACCATATATTCGCGATGTCGGCAGCTCCAATGGCCAGTGCCGCCCGGCGCTTTGCCACACGCAACCGTTCTTTGACCTGATCTGTTGTCTCGCGTGCAAGCGCGGATCGGTCGGCAGCCGCTGCCCAGGCATCGTCGAATGCTGCGTCAGGACCGTATTCGAGCAATTGCCGGGCGAATGGCAGATCGGAAATCAGGCACTGGCTCAGAAACGCACTATTGCCGAATATCGCCGTGAGCAAGCCCGATCCATGCCGGTCTTCTTCGCCGGTGGCCTCGAGTACGGCCATTGCATAGCCGGCCAGGTCAGGATCCTCGCAGCGTGCAGCAGCCTCACGCCAGCGCTGGCGATGAACCTCCTCCTGGCCGGTATTTCCGGCTACAGGCAGACGATCAGTGCCATTGCCCCATATTTCCGAGAAAAGTGCCAAATCGAGCGTTCCAAATCGGTTAGGATTCCAGCACACTGCGATTCAGAGTCCGCAACGTCAAGAACGAGGCGGGATTAACATTTAGCGTCGCCCATGGTTTCCGGATGATCCGCAGAACATCGATCGTTTGCCTCGAAGTGCTATGCGGCATTTTGCTGGTGCTGGGGCTGCTTATCGCCGGGTCTGCCTGGCGGCTGTCGCAGGGTCCGGTATCTATCCAGTTTCTGATGCCCTACGCGCAGGATCTGTTGCAACGCCAGGATACCCGCTTTCGGGCTGAACTGGACGACCTCATCCTCACCTGGGCGGGCTGGGAACGTGCGCTGGACGTCCGCGCACTGGGCGTCCAGCTTATCGAAAAAGATGCCGTGCGACCGGTTGCCCGCATTCGCGAAGTATCGGTAACCCTGAGCGCCCGCGCCCTGACAGAAGGGAAAGTCGCACCGACGAGCCTGGAGATCATCCGCCCCCGCATCCGTCTGATCCGGGACACGGCGGGCGCCTTCCAGTTCAATATGGGCGCCGCGACCGCAGAACCAGGAACTCCCTCGGAGCCGGTTGCCAGTGGAAGCGGCGACGTCCTGGCGCTGTTGCTGAACGAGCTCTCCGGACCCGCACAGACAGAAAGCAGCCTTCGATATCTCAACCGGGTGAGCGTCGTCGGCGCAGCACTTCAACTGGAAGATCGCCAGCTGGGTATCAAGTGGGGCGCCCGGCACGCAGATATAACGTTGGAACGGGCGCGTGTCGGTTTGCGGGCGACGTTCGATCTTGATGTCGACCTGCGGACATCGCGGCCTGAACTGCATGGCGAAGCCGTTTTTGACCGGTCGGCGAAACACGTCGACGTCGATATTGATTTTGCCCGTCTTAATCCCGGGCTGCTCGGAGATCAGTTTGCCGCTCTCGGGGAACTCAAGGCTCTAACAGCAGAATTCGGGGGCAAAGGGAGCCTGCGCATCACTCTCGGTGGTGACATCGAACGAGCTGAGTTCAACCTGAAAAGCGGGCAAGGGTCTTTTGCCACACCAGCGGCGAGCATACCGGCATATGATTTCAAAAGCGTCACAATCGATGGTCGTTTGAACCGGAACCCGGATCAAATCCAGATCGCGGGCGCCACGGTCGATTTCGGCGAGACGCAAGCAACGCTGGCCGGTGTCGTCACCCGCGTCGGCACAATCGCGGCAATCAACGCGACGGTCACGATACCTTCCATGCCCGCCGACGACCTGAAAAAATTCTGGCCACCGGGGGCCGCAATCGGCGCCCGCAAATGGGTAACCGGCAACATGCGCGACGGCGTTTATCGGGACACAACAGCGAGCCTCACGGCCCGTATACCGATAGATGGCAAGGACTCAGGACAAGTTATCGTCGATTCAATCAACGGGCGGATGAATATCTCCGGCGTTACAATCGATTACCTAAATCCGATGCCCCCCCTCAAAAACACGGTTGCGACCGCCACGTTCAGCGACAGCCGTTTCGACTTCGCCGTTCAAGGCGGCAATGTGGGCGACCTGACACTGGACGAGGGCACGGTCGCGATCAGCGGTCTCAGTTCGCAAAGCGAGGTACTGGCGCTTACGGCAGTGATCCGGGGCCCCGTCCGGTCCGCGCTCGACATCGTTGCCCACCCAAGACTGAATCTTTTGTCCAAGATCGGTCTGAAGACAGAGGGGGCCGCAGGCGTTCACACGACCCGGCTGGAGATCGAAATCCCCCTGATCTCCGAGCTGAAAGCGGAGGAAGTTCAGGTCAAATCCGTATCCGACATCACCGACCTCGCTCTTGCCGACGTCGTGAAAGGGCGCGGTATCACCGGGGGCACGGTGTCATTGACCGTCGACAACACTGCAATGACAGCCAAAGGTATAGCGCTGTATGCGGGCACAGCGGCAGACTTCGAATGGCGGCAGGATTTCAGCGGGTCCAACAACGTCGAGACCCGTATCGCCGCAAAGGCAACTCTGGATGCCGGGATGCGTGACCTGTTCGACGTCTATATGCGCGACCGCATAGAAGGCCCGGTCCCGATCAACTTTATCTATGAAGAACGACGCGACAATACGGAAACGTTCTCCGCCGGCCTCAATCTAACGGACTCGACATTCACCCTGCCCGGCTTTGAATGGCAAAAAAGCCGCGGCGCAAAGGCTACCGCAGAAATCGCGGTCCTGATGACGGATGGCCGGATCACCGCCCTGCCCGAATTCAGAGTAGACGCAGGCGATTTCAGGGTTGCCGGCAAAAGCACGTTCAGCGCTCCGGCAAACGACGCTGGTTCTGTAAATCCGGAAAGCAATTCCGGGAGCAGTTCAGAGAACAATTCGGCGGGCGATGCGATCGTGGAAACGCTGGATATCGAGCGCTTCATTCTCGGAAACACGTCATTCTCCGCAACCGTGCGCCGCGCGCCCGACCGCTCGTTCATCATAGATGTCAGTGGGGGCGGTTTCGATGCAGCACCCTTTATCAGCGAAGACCTTGGCGGAATCGATGCGCCGGAACTCCCCGCGTTCAATCTGACCGGAACATTCGGCCGCTTCTGGATCGGCCAGGGTGAGCCGACCAGCAACGTGCGGATGGAACTGAAACGGAAATCAACAAGATGGGAACGGATCGTCGTCGAAGGCGCCCTGCCTGACGGCGGAAAGGCAATTTCCATAAAGATGCTGCCGAACCCCGACGGCCATGATCTTCAGATATATTCGGCGGATGCGGGGTCGCTTCTAAAAGCGATGGATGTCACGGATACCATTCGTACCGGCGTTATTGAAATATCCGGTGTCCGCAAAGGCGGACCGGATGCCCCGTGGCGGGGGATCGCCGAGATGAAACGTTTCAGTGTTGCAGATGCTCCGAATTTCGCGAGACTTCTGACACTCGCGTCACTTACCGGAATCAATGACACGATCAGCGGTAAGGGTATTTCGTTCTCGCGCCTAAGGTTCCCGTACGTGTTTGAGAATGAGATCGCAACGATCGAGGAAGCGCGGGCAGTCGGTTCGGAACTCGGCATTACGGCAACCGGACAAATCGATTTCGGCAAGGATGCAATCGATATCAACGGCACCATTATTCCCGCCTATACGATCAATAGTCTGCTCGGCCAGATACCGGTGATCGGGACAATCCTGACAGGCGCAAAGGGTGGCGGCATCTTCGCTGCTTCATACAAGATCAATGGCCCGGTCGATAAACCGATAATCTCGGTCAACCCCCTCTCCGCTCTCGCACCCGGGTTCCTGCGAAAACTACTCGATGTCACCGGCAAGAATTCAACCGACGGCCGGTCCCCGGACGGGAACGAACGCCAACTGGACCAGCAATCGGAGTGACCTGAACGCTTTGCCGTCTCGGCTGATCCGAGCCGTTCGTTCCAGTCCCATACAAAACGAAACCCCGCTAAGTAATTGTTTCAAAACATTTCTGTTTAAAAACACGGGTAAAATATTAATAAAATGTTTACTATTTTAGCGCTGTATAACGTCTCGTTCATTTGTGTCGAAAAATCGGCACTGTCGGAGGGTTCATCGTGCACATACAACGCCTATTCGCATTATCAGGTTTGCTTGCTTGTTTTATGTTTACAGCGGCCATTGTTCCACTTACCGCACAGGCTAAAACAAAGAAGTGCCTTTTCGTCTCTTCCTATCACAAAGGTTATGCGCACGCGGATCAGATAGAAGCCGGCCTGCGCGACACCTTGAAGGGGCATTGCGAAATCCGTCAACTCGACATGGATACGAAACGGCGCAGCGCCAAGGCACAGATCAAGCAGAGCGCCCTGGCCGCCAAGAAAATCATTGAGACCTGGAAGCCGGATGTCGTCGTCACGGCTGACGACATAGCCGTCAAATACCTGATCGAACCGTTCTACAAGAACAAGAAAACCCCATTCGTTTTCAGCGGTCTGAACTGGACCGCAGCTGAATACGGTCTGCCCTACACCAATGCGACGGGAATGATCGAAGTCGCACCGGTCGGCGCAATGCTCGATCGCGCAGCCAGCATCGTTCCAAAGTTCCGGCGCGCATTTTATCTCGGTGCCGATGCGCTGAGCGAACAGAAAAACCTCAAACGCTTCCAGCTTGCCGCTAAGAAAAAGGGGTTTGTGCTGGACCATGCGCTCGTCGGATCGACCGACGAATGGATTGAAACCTATGCACGCGCGCAGAAATACGATGTCGTCATTATCGGTAACCGTCACGGAATCAAGGACTGGGACCATGATCGCGCTATTGCCGGTATTCTTAAATCGACCCGGCAGCTCAGCGTTACGAATCATGGCTGGATGATGCCCTATACGATCCTCGGCATGACCAAGGTATCGCGTGAACAAGGCGAGTGGGCTGGAAAAACAGCCATTCGCGTTCTCAACGGACATCCGATTGCCAATATACCTGTCGTGCCGAACCGGCAACGCGACATATGGATCAACAGTCATATTCTTTCGACGTCGGGAGTAACGCTGCCACAGGGTGTTCTGCGCAAAGGAAAGAAAATTGCCGGACTCGCTCGGTAGACATCCGGTTCTAACTGTCACCAGGCTTTTCAAGCCCTGGGAACTGCTGGTTTTCGGACTATCAAGCCTGCTTCTCTGCGGTGCTATCGGCGTGACTGCGGCGTGGATGGATATCGATTCCGCTGAAAAGGAATTCAGCCGCGAAGTAGCCACCCTCCAGAACGACCTCGCCCAGCGTTTCAGCAGTGCTGAAGCTGTACTGACATCCCTGGTCGGCCTTCAACAAGCCAGCGATGACTTCAACAAACATCAATTTGGTGCACTATCCCGCGAACTTCTGACGGCCTACCCGTTCATTAGCGCAATATCCGAGATCGGCGTAATTCCCAGAGACCAGCGTCCGGAATTCGAAGAAGCGATGCAGGATGAGGGTTTTCTGAACTTCACGGTCAATGAAGGGGCAATCAACGGATCGCTCTCTCCTGCCGCAGACCGCGCCTTCACCAAGCCCATACGCCTGTTCGAACCATTCGACCCCGAGTTCGCCGGATTGATCGGCTTCGACGTCGGATCCGATCCTATATTGGCAAACGCCGTAAAACGCGCAGTTACGACCGGCGAGGTTATAGCGTCGGACATCATCCCGCTGCCCGGCATGCCCACCGGTTTTTTCGCATTCAAAGCCTATTATCTCGGTCATGTCGCTCCGACGACGGCCGAAGCACGCCAGGAACAACTCAGCGGACTGGCCGCGATTTACATACGCCCCGACCAGCTTGTTGAAGGTATCTCAACACCAGACCGCGATTTCGGAATCCGCCTGCTAAGCCGGTCGGATTCCCACACTTTGACGGCTGCAAACCAGGACGCACCTGAAAACAGAACGCTGTTCACGCAGCGGGCAAGCCATGCCGGCCGCATCGCCGGAGCGCTGAAACCATTTGTCGCTCAGGCGCCGATCGACCAACAGGGTCGTCTTTTTACCCTTGAAGTCACCCACCACCCGAAGCTCAGCTCAATCGCGATCGCACCGATTATCATGCTGGTCCTGATCGCGATGGCGGCCTGCGGACTCGCATTCCTGGTGTTACGCAAACATCGTATCGGCCTGCGCCAGCAGCAGGAATCCGAAGCCACTCTGCGCGAGAGCCGAGAACAGTTCCGGGATTACGCAGAGGTCGCATCGGACTGGTACTGGTCAACCGACGAGAACCTGAAGTTCAACTACGTTTCCGAGCAGATTACCGCCGCCACGGGCCTGCAGCCCGAATATATGATCGGCAGAGATCAGGCCACGATCCGTGACAAATATGCGAAAAACCCCTCCGCTCTATCGGAAGTAGAGGAACATATCGACGACCTCAACAATACCCGTCCCTTCAAGAATTTCATCCGGCGCTATGTTGCCAAGGACGGTGCCGAACAATGGTGGTCGATCAGTGGCAAACCGGTATTCGACGTGGCCGGTGCCTTCAAGGGCTATCGTGGTACCGGAAGCAACATCACCGAGGCGGTACAGGCGCGCGAAGCGCTGCAGATATCGAAGGAAGAAGCGGAACTCGCGAACCGGGCGAAATCCGAATTCATCGCCAATATGAGCCATGAACTCCGGACTCCGCTGAACGCGATTATCGGGTTTTCGGGCCTGCTTCAGCAGGAGCCTTTCGGCGAACTCGGTCACGGAAAATACCGTGAATATTCAAAAGACATATATGAATCCGGGGAGCACCTTCTTTCTCTGATCAACGACATTCTCGACCTTGCGAAAGTAGAATCGGGCAATGCAGATCTCTACGAAGAAGAGGTCGACTTCGCCAAGCTGGCGCAGGGGATAGAAATTATTCTTCAGCATCAGATCGCCGAGCATGCGATCGACTGTCAGCTCCTGATTCCAGCCGGCCTGCCCTCGATCAAGGTCGACGAACGCAAGATCAAGCAGATCCTGATGAACGTGATGGGTAACGCGATCAAGTTCACTCGGCCTGGCGGAAAAGTGACAGTCGAAGCGTCGGTCTCTGCGGACAATCACTTCGTTTTCCAGGTCCGCGACACCGGGATCGGCATGTCGGAAGAAGATATTCCCGCCGCTTTCGCCAAATTCCGCCAGATCGACAGCGCACTGAACCGCGAGTTCGACGGCACGGGCCTTGGCCTCCCGCTCGCCCGCGGCCTCACCGAACTCCACGGCGGCACTATCGGGATCGAAAGCAAGCTTGGTCACGGGACTGCCGTCACCATCCGCCTGCCGGGATCACGGATCGTGCCGCAAGAGGCTGCAGACTTGCCCAATATGAGCCCCGAGATGAACATGGATCTCGATACCGGGCAGAAGATCGGGAATGAACGGGTTTTCGGTTAGCTCTTCAGGGTTGGCAAATGACATCGCCTGAACAAGCGTGCCTGCCTAGTACTTCACCAGCAACGCAACGCCACTGACCAGCAGTAACACGCTGATCATTCGGGTAAATACGGTCGGCGACAGGCTGGAATGCACGCGTCCGCCGAGAAAAAGCGCGATCGCCACGATGGGCAGTGCCGCGACGATATACAACAGGGCCGCCCGGTCGAAAAAACCGAACGCTGCATAGCCGCCAAGCCTGATACCACCGTCTATGAGAAAATTGGCCGCGAATGTCGCGCGCAAGGCGCTTTTATCCAACCCACGCAGACCCAGATAGATAATATAAAACGGACCGCCCGCGCCGAACACCGTGCCGATGAGCCCGCCCAACGCACCACCCGGCACAGCAAACAACCGCGACCCGCGCAATTCAGGCAAGGGAAGCAGCTGATAGACTGCATAAATTATTATAAACACGCCGAGGGCCTGTGCCAGCGTCGCGGAGTTCAGCGATTGCAACAGCGACAGCCCAAGCCCGACGCCGATCAGCGTGAACGGGATCAACGGCAACTGTTCGCGCCACGCGATCAGTTTGCGGTTGCGGAGCCCCTGACTCGCAGAGCCCACATAATCCAGCAACACGATTATCGGCACAACAATCTGCAATGGGAAAAACAGTGCCAGCAAAGGGACTGAAATAAGTCCCGATCCAAAACCCGCTATCCCGCGCACCACATAGGCGACAAAGAGCACGGCGGCAGAAAATGCCGCAACGCCAGTATCTATTTCCAATTCCGCTCGCAATCAGCCACGTGCCGGTTCTCATTATTTTTGGGTCTAAAGGCGAGCAGCCACTATAAAGTCTTCGTGTCGCCACGAAAGGCCCGGCGCGTCATGAAAGACCGGCAATGGCGTCGACGTCGATCAGCCTCGTGCCCGTCAGGCACTGACCAGCGGCACGCCATCGAGCTCAATACCGCCTTCGGTCCGAAGCCAGTAACGCAAAAGCAGCCGTCCGCCCTCGGTTTTGATCGACGGGTCGCTGAACCCGGTGCGGCCATGGGCGATCTGCATATTCTGGGCACAGATCACCTGCCCCGGCCGCAGGCGGAACGCGACGCGGTTGTCCGGCGCTTCGACCGCTTCCTGCATTGCGGCCAGCGCGGCGAGCCCGGCCGGATCTATTTCCTCTTTCATCAGGCGGTAGCCGTTGCGGATATAATCGTCGTAATACCGCACCGACAATGTGTCCCCGTGCCGCGTGAAGACGGGCAACCAGTTTGCCGGAGATTCATCCGACCCATGCTCGGCCTGCCGATCCCACCAGAACGGCTCATACAACCGCTTCAAATGTTCGGGGTGATTTTCGAGCAAGTCATTATGTGCCGATACAAGGCTGGCGATCAGACTTTCGCCACCGGCCTCTGCCTGACGGATACAGGTCAGCGAAAAGAAATCCGGTGTCATCGCCAGGAACGATCCGTCTGTATAGAACTCCTGGCTGAGATTAGTGACCGAGCGCCGCACCCCGTATTCCAGCTTCGCCCCGGTATCGCGCACATCGTAGACCCGATGCCCCTGCCACTTCTGCATGATCGGCGGTGCGATCATTTCGTTCAAAAGCCAGGTCATCGCCCTGTTCGCCGGGTCAGTCCATGTCTCGACCGGCATGCGGTCCAGCAGAACAAAGCCCACGCCACTGCTCAGTCGGGCCCGGACATCGGCCATCAGGTCCGTTGTCGCCGGCCAATCGAAACTGTCGGGAGAAAGTGAATCGAGCGGCTCGTCATACTCTGAGAGCGCGCCGGCAATTATGTCAAACTCCTGAAGAGCCGCCTCGGGAATCCGGACCTGCCAGTCTGCCTCGGTCAGGTCGGATGCACGCCACGCGCTGCCCATCGGCACGGGGCCATCCGGCACGCCATCGCCGGGCAGGTGCTGGGTCGCCCCGACACGCCGGTCTATATCGAAAATTACGGTCTCGTTGTCGCGAGTCTGGATTTCTGAATCCGCCATATCCCTGATCCTGCCGCCTGTCCGATACATTTTTCAGTCACGGCGCCATGCGCGCTGCAACACCATCCCGTCAGGCTGCTTAATCAGCTCTTGCCTGACAACTATTTATCTCTAATTTTATATATTATTTTGTTTCGTATTAACGTTAAGCACTTGGATATTAACTCTTTTTTCACTCGGACGCCACGGTAGAGCCAATTGTTCCCCCATCGTGATGTATCACGGACAGAATCTGGATTCCTCAACGCTTTGACAGCCGCAACGATCGCGTTAGGATTCCAACCATCACTGCAACAGACTGCGCAACTAGGCGCGCAGAGAAACCCCAGGAGACAGCGTACATGGCCAGGATCAGAGTCCCTTATGAATATGACGGTCGCGCATTCGAAGGCATGCTGGTGTATGACGACACGGTCACGGAAAAGCGCCCAGCTTTGTTCATGCAGCCGGACTGGCTCGGCGTCTGCGATCATTCCGCCGACATGGCGGCCCAGGCCGGTGGTTCCGACTTCGTCATGATGGTCGCCGACATGTTCGGCAAGGGCTATGGCGAGGTCAAACGTAGCCAGGAAGAACTCGGCACTATCGCGCGGGCGACCCGTAACAACCTGCCCTTCGTCCAGGGCTGCGGCGCCGCCGCCTTTGCGGCGCTGACGGCGGCGGCGGACGAACATGGGTTGATTGATACCGGGCGGCTCGGCGCGATCGGGGATTGCATGGGGGGCGGGGTCGTTCTCGAACAGGCCCGTGCGGGCGCAGATTTCAAGGGCACTGTGGTTTTTCACGTCACGCTGCCGAACCCGGTCGATCCCGACACCGCCCCCGACATCAAGGGCCGGGTGCTCGCCATCCATGGATCCCACGACCCGGTCACGCCAAAACCCCAGATGGATGCGCTGGAAGCAGAATTCGCCGCCAACAAAGTCGATTGGCAACTGGTCAATTTCGGCCACGCTGTCCATTCGTTCTGCGTGCTCGGCGCCAATACCGAAACCCAGCGATACGATGACCGTCTGTGCAGACAATCCTACCGGATGATGCGCGATTTCTTCAGTGAGACATTCTGAACGACCAGGGGCTTGATCTGTATCAATTCCCCGGGGCACCCCACCTCCTAGACTCCTTTCCGAACCCCGGCGTGGCGCGCCTATCAGAAAACGGAAAGGAGCATGAAATGGTCGAGAAATCTCACACTGCCGCGGGCGGCGATACAGGCTGGTGGCCCAGCATGTACGAACCCGTTCGCAATATGGGGCGCAAGATTGCCGACTTCTTCGCCCCTGATGCCGATGCCGCAGCGACCGAAGAAGCCTATGTTATAAACGTGGAACTACCCGGCGTTCCAGCCGATGGTGTTCAGGTTACGGTCCAGGACCATGTTCTCACCGTAAAGGGCGAAAAAGAATCCCAGCACGAAGAAAAGGGCAAAACCTATTTCTTTTCTGAACGCCGCTACGGGGCGTTCCAGCGGTCGTTTCGGCTTCCACCCGATGTGAGCGAAGATGAGATCTCCGCTGATTTCAAGGACGGAATTCTTACACTCCAGGTACCGAAGCATGGGCCCGACGCAAAGAAACAGGAAAAGAAAATCACCGTCCGGCAGATGTAAACCACGAGGGTTTGCGGACCAGAACCCGTCTGCCGTCCTTGTAAAGTCGCTCGGGCAACGTGACGCCGGCCCCTTGCCACGCTAGAACAGTATCCGATCTGGAGATCGGCATTCTGCCGGCCAGCAAGAAAGGGATGACATCGATATGACGGAACTTCGTATCGGTATTTGCGGCGGCGGCGTCGGCGGGCTTGCCGCGGCGATCGGCCTTCGGAAAATGGGGCATGACGCGGTCGTGTTCGAAAAAGCATCACAATTCCTGCGCATCGGGGCCGACGTCAACCTGACTCCCAATGCCGTCCACGCGATCGATCGGCTGGGCGTCGGCGAGGTGCTGCGCAAAACCGCCGCGCGGCCCACGTTCCGGATCAGCCGCACATGGGATACCGGCGAAGAAACATCCCGCCTGCCGATGAGCGACGCCGCGGAAAAAACCTACGGCGCGCCGCAACTGACCATCCACCGCGCCGATCTGCTGAAAGCAATGGAAGCGGAAATCCCGGCGGACCGGCTCCACCTCGGCAAATCCGTCTCCGGTATCGTCAATGACGACACACGCACCGCGATCCTGTTCGAGGACGGATCATCCGAAGACGTCGATGTCATCATCGGTGCGGACGGCATTCATTCCGCCGTGCGCAATGCGATGTTCGGCAAGGACGACCCGAAATTTTCCGGCATAGTCTCCTACCGCTCGGTGATCCCGCGCGAAGAGGCAGGCGAGATCGCCAATCTGGATGCCTTTACCAAGTGGTGGGGACCGACGCCGGAGATACAGATCGTTACCTTCCCGCTGACACTGGGGAAAGAGATATTCGTCTTCGCGACCACACCCCAGGAAGGCTGGACCGAGGAAGGCTGGACTCTGCCCGGCGATGCCGATGAGCTGCGCCGCGCCTATGAAGGGTTTCACCCCGAAGCGATGGCGCTGCTGAATGCCTGCACCGAGGTCACAAAATCGGCGCTGCACATCCGCGAGCCGATGGAAAAATGGTCTATCGCCAATGCCACCCTGCTGGGCGACGCCGCCCATCCGATGGTGCCGTTCATGGCGCAAGGCGCCTGCATGGCAATCGAGGATGCCGTTGTACTGACCCGTGCACTGGACGGCGCGGATCGCGACAACGTACCCGAACGGCTACGTATCTATGAAAACGCCCGGCTGGAACGCACCGCCAGCATCCAGCGCAATTCTCTCGCCAATGAATGGATGAAGGAACAGGGCAACGCAGAATGGGTGTACGGGTATCACGCTTGGGAAACGCCTTTGGACGAGATCGGCACGGCTTAATCCCGCCTCTCACCACCCAGGCGGCCCGCACTGTCTTCACCGTTAAGCGATTGCTTTCCACGCCGCATGATACATCCGCAGGAGCCAGGCATTGAATTGTTCAAGTGTGGTTTCGAGCGGCATGTAGTGGCGTCCGTCCGGGGCGAAGCGGGACTTCTTACCCGACTGCACGCCGAGATTTACAGGAATATCCTGCACCCATATTTTCTTGCCGCCGGCGCGCACCGCAGCCGCTCGTTCTTCGAAATCCTCTGCCTCGAAGGTCGAGCGCGGCAGCAGCCAGCCCCCTGCCGTGACGCGGTCGTTCGACGCCAGCGTCGCCTCAACGCCGATCGCGCCGATCAGCTGATAGGATACGGCGCCGGGTGCGAAGATGATCGTCATGCCCGGCGGGATCATGGCAAAGGTCACGTGGCTGCGCTGTTCCGCCGACAGGGTCTCTATTGCCGGAAATTCCGCTTCCGGCCCCCACCCGTCTTCCATCATGCCACCATCCGGACGCAGCAGCGGGACGGTGCGGACGATAGCGTTGTCTCCCGCGGTCATCGGCGTGATTTCAACACCTCCATCGGGGTGAATGCTGGGCGCAAAGTCATGCGTGCCGACATGGACAAATTCCGGATGATAGGCATCGGTGAAGTTTTCAGCGTGAATTTTCCAATTCCACGGCAGGGGCGTATCCGACATGGTCGGCGGCACGGCCACCAGGTCCGCGTCCTCATAACCCTCCCAGAATGGCTCCAGCTTCGCGAGGCCGGGGCCGAGCGGCGCCGCGTCTTCGTCAAGCGTGACAAACAGAAAACCATGCCAGTTCTCCAACCGGACAACGGGGAGCCTGACCGTATCGCGCAGGCAGTCATGGATTGCGTCATCGTCAATCCGGGTCGCCGCGACAAGGCTACCTTCCAGGTCGTAGCGCCAGAAATGCAGCGGACAGCGAAACGCCCTTCCTGCCGACCCGGGTTCGGTCGCAATGACCTGTCCCCGGTGCTGACAGACGGCGCTCATCGCGCCGATGCTGCCGTCCTCTCGCCGGACAACCAGTAGCGGCTCATCGCCGATCTTCGGCGTCAGGTAATCTCCTGGCGCCGGAATCTGTTCCTGTCGTCCGACGCAGATCCAGCTGCGGGTGAACACGTGGCGGCGCTCGAATTCGAAAAATTCCGGCGACGTGTAGCAGGCGGCGGGCAGCATCGGCGCCGCCGCGCCATATCCGGCCAGATCCGGCAGGCTCTCTAGTATGCCCCGCACATCTGCATCAAGGTGCATTACTGGGATCATTCTGTTCTCTCCTCCGGACCGGTCGGACCAAACTGCAGAACAAACGATGCAAGAACCATGCCACCATCAGAAATCGGGCAAACGATTATCTCCGGCCCGTTTGGCGCCCCGACCGGTACCGTCCAGTCAGCCGCTCTGACGATATTTGCACCTCATCGCCCATTAATTGGGCTTTGCGCCAGCGGGTGCGGTAACCCTGCCCGTCAATCCGCTGGTGGCAGCGAGCCGCCGACCGCGGGGATCTCCTGCATCCGGTCATACCAGGCAGACAGTCCAGGACACCCTTCCCGCCAGTCCATGTCCGGCAGGCGGCGATGCACATCCAGCGCGCAGAACAAAAGCAACTGCGCCCTGTTTAGTCCCTCCCCCGCCAGCGCCAGGGGGGCGAAACCGATTTCATCCTCGAATGTATGCGCCAATCGGTCGGCGCGGCGTCGCTCATGCGCGATTAGGCCCGGAGATTGTTCACCCTCTGGGCGTTTGATTTCCCGCGCCCAGACAGAAACCCCGTCGAGCATACTGCGTGCCAGCGCTTCCAGACGACGGAACCGCCAATAGGCCCCGTTACCGTTGCCATCACCGTCAACATCATGGACATCCACCGGGTCTGGCCGCGCATATCGCAGAGGCGCGGCAAGACCGTCGAGGTAATCGACAATGACATCCGTATCTTCGAAACCCGAACCGTCATCAAGTTGCAGGAACGGAACGCGTCCCGACGGGTTGAAGGTCAGCACCGGGTCGTCCGGCACACGGGTCGTGGTCCAGACCAGCTCAATCTCGTCTTCGAGACCGAGATCAAGCCGCACGATCATGGCAAGCCGCGCATAGGGTGATGTGGGGGTAACATATAGTTTCATGGCGGCACTGTTCCTCCGCGACCGTCATCCCCGCGACGGCGGGAACCTGTCATCGAGAGTATTCACGTCCGTGACAGGATCACCAGCGGAATTTCGCGACTGCCTGCTGCCTTTTCCTGATAGGCATCATAGGGCGGGTAGATTTCCGCCATCAGCGGCCACAGCCGCGCGCGCTCCTCCGAGGTCGCGGTGCGCGCGGTCGCGGCAAACACATCGGCCACGACCTGCACCTCGACCGACGCATCATCGAGTATGTTGAAATACCAGCCCGGATGCGCCGGCCGGCCGCCCTGCGACGCGATGACGACAAAATCGGCACCATCCCGCCCGTAGATCAGCGGCGTCGTCCGCGCTTCGCCGGATTTACGCCCGCTGGTGGTCAGCAACAGGCAGGGAAAATGCCCGGTGCTGTCAAACCCGGTCCAGATATGACCGTCCGCCCCGTTGGAGGCACGGTAACGGTCGACATGTTCCTTGGCGAAGGGCGGTTGGGTCATGAATTTTGCTTATTTATCGCAATTTGAATTGAATCATTTCGATGCATAATATTCAGCAGACATACACAACTCAAATTTGTAAAGTTTGGGCGTGCTGCAGTTGCCCCCCTTTAAATCATAGGAATATCGAAATTGACCAGCAACGTCCAGATTACAGGCCCAGATCTAAAGCTAAAAATGAATTGGAGCGCTGTAGTAGATGTTGTGACGGAATTGGGCGTCCAAGGCGTAGCAATTGCGCTCGGGGTCCCGCCTGGCCCGAAAAATATTTCCGGGGTGATCGGAAAATTAAAGGGAGTAGTCAAAGTAGATGAGCCGCTCGAAAGCAAAGCATGGACCGTCGTTGCTCTTTGTTTTGCATCAGCTATTGACGAACTCCGCCCCCAAACCGCGTCCGAGGAGTGTCCTTCCCCCCTAAAACTGGGCCATTATTTTGTTCCAGATAGGGGAGATTTC
>ERZ807291.2161-NODE-2161-length-30248-cov-6.865432_pt1 | contig 30248 bp, 33 predicted proteins | sample MGYA00521257_ERZ807291 | MGnify/ENA primary metagenome ERZ807291 (study PRJEB31413, sample SAMN03169783) | marine metagenome | biome: Marine; feature: Water; material: Subsurface seawater | place: North Sea | collected 2011-04-28 | depth 1 m m ...
CCTTATGGCTGGAAGCAGACGGATCTGACGCTTCGACGAAATATCGGCTCTTTGCCGCAAAGCGGATCATCCATCAGCGGCCCGCCGATGCGTATCTCATCGTCATTCTCTGCCCAGCCTCTACAAGAATATCGCCACAGACGGAGCCCGCATACTCACCCCTCCCTTCGGGTTCATGGGGTTGTTTTTCATGTTTTTCATTTTCGACCGCCGGAATTCCTGAAAATCTGTTCACCAGCGCGCTCGTTGGACATATACAATCGACAAAGCCTGCACGATTTTAAGGATTTCATTTTACATGACGATGTTCGAACTCGACCCACGCCTCGCAGCCGACACCGAAAACATCGGCATGCTCGGCCTGAGCCGCGTCCTCCTGATGCGCGATGCCCGCTATCCGTGGCTCATTCTCGTCCCGGCGCAACCGAACCTGGTGGAAATATCGGACCTTTCCGCGGCGGACCAAACCCTGCTGATGACGGAAATCACGGCGGTCGGCGAAGCCCTTGCAGACCTTTACCAGCCGGAGAAGATAAATACCGGCGCGCTCGGTAATATCGTGCGCCAGCTTCATGTCCACATCGTCGCCCGCAATACCGGTGACCCGGCCTGGCCCGGCCCGGTCTGGGGCCACAGTGCCGCCGTTGCCTATGACGAAGCAGCGCTGCAGACGCGGCTGCAGGAAATCAAAAAAACTCTCGGGATCGCGTAGTTATCCACAGATGAATCGACGGGCTCATTGTGCAGTGCGGTAGCTGTCCATATTATCCGACCGTAGTCACTTTACCTGTTTAACGGCCTTTCCGGACAGCTTGCGAAAGGCAGGGAGAATTATCATGAAAAGACGCGATCTCATGCGCTTTGCCGCCGTTGCGGCCGCAGCGATGTTTACCGTCAGCGGTGCACAGGCAGCCGATCCGATGAAAGTCGGCTTCGTCTATGTCGGGCCCATCGGCGACCACGGCTGGAGCTACCAACATGACCAGGGCCGCCTTGCGCTGGAAAAACACTTCGCCGGCAAGGTCAAAACCACCTATGTCGAGAACGTGCCCGAAGGCGCCGATGCCGAGCGTGTTATCCGCAAGCTGGCAAGCACCGGCCACCAGGTCATTTTCACCACGTCGTTCGGCTTCATGAACCCGACCGTCAAGGTCGCCAAGCAGTTCCCGAAGGTCACGTTCGAACATGCAACCGGCTACAAGCGGTCCAAGAACCTCGGCACCTACCTGTCGGTAACGTATGAAGGACGTTATGTCTCCGGCTACACCGCTGCCAGCGTCAGCAAGACCGGCAAGATCGGCTACATCGCTTCGTTCCCGATCCCCGAAGTTATCCGCGACATCAACGCGGTCATGCTCGGCATGCAGAAGGTGAACCCGAAGGCCGAACTCAAGATCATCTGGGTCAACACCTGGTTCGATCCCGGCAAGGAACGTTCCGCCGCCGAGGTCATGATGGATCAGGGCGTCGACGTCATCATCCAGCACACCGACAGCCCGGCTGCGATGCAGGCCGCCGAAAAACGCGGCAAGTGGGCCGTAGGTCAGGCGTCCGACATGTCGCATTTCGGCCCGAACGCCCATCTGCTCTCGGTCGTCAATGACTGGGGCAACCACTACATCAAGTCGGTGCAGCGGGTCATGGACGGCACATGGAAGCCCGAGAACTACTGGGGCGGCATGGACGACGACACCATCCGTATTCCGTCGTTCAACAAGAAGGTTCCCGCAAACGTCGTGGCCGAAGCCAAGAAATTCATGGCCGGCATGAAAGCGAAGACATTCAACCCCTTCACCGGCCCGATCAAGGATCAGTCCGGCAAGGTACGTGTCCCCGCGGGCAAGACCATGACAAATGCAGAACTGGCCGGAATGAACTGGTACGTCCAGGGCATCCAGGGTTCGATCCCGAAGTAAGGTCTTTCAGATCAGACGACAAAGGCCCTGGCGGGATACTGCCGGGGCCTTTTTTTCGGCTAAATTTCAGCCTCCGCAGGAGTCTCCCGCGACAATCCGCGCCTCAGGCGAACAGCGCCAGCGCCCGGTCGCGAATGGCATCAGGTGCCTTGGCGAGCGATCCTGAATTGAAGGGCGGCTGCGGGTCGTATTCCGTCATCAATTGCACGAACTGCGCATGATCGTCGCCGGCGACTTCCGCCAGCAACGTCAACGCCATATCGATCCCGGCCGACACCCCTGCCCCGGTCATGATCTTCCCGTCGGTCACAACACGCTCGTCTGCGGCGATCGCGCCATAACCTTCGAGCTGCCTGATGGCGGACCAGTGCGTCGTCGCCCGCTTACCCTGCAACAGCCCCGCCGCACCGAGCACAAGGGCGCCGGTGCAGACCGATGTCGTCCATGTCGTGGTTTTGTCGACCGCACGCACCCAGTCCAGTATCTCGGCATCTGACGTGATGTGGCTCATATTGGCCGCTCCCGGAATCAGCACGATATCCGACGACGTCACATCGCCCATCGCATGATCGGCGGTCAGTCCGATATGTCCCGCCCTCACCGACCCTGCGGTCTTGCCGACGATTTTAACGTCCGCACCCGGCACCCGGCTGATGACCTCCAGCGGTCCGACGGCGTCGAGCGGGGTCATCTTGTCGAATATGAACAGGGCGATTTCCATTCGGAATTTCCTTTGGTTTCTATCTGCTGTCAGATTACAGATTTAGGGCGCTGCACCACAAAAAGAAAACGGCGGGGAAATTCCCCGCCGCTTCCGATCAGTCTTTTCTGATAAGCGCTATTCGGCAGCCTGTGCCATCTGCGCCTGATCCTCGGCAATGATCTTATCGAGCGACAATCGGGCAAGTGCGAGCGCACCGTCAGCATGAATCTCGACCAGTTCGCGTTCGGGGTTCAGGTTGATACGGTCCTGCTGGGCTTCCATGATCACCTTGTCTTCAATGAAGGTCGGGTAGATCTGCTCATACATTTCCTGCGTCGCTTCCGGATCGTCCTGTCGATAACCATTCGCCGTCGACCAGAAATAATGGAAGGTCGTATCGGTTTCCGGCGTCGCCGCATGCAGAAGACGCAGATGGAAGCCGTCCTGTTCACGGTTTTCCTTGGCACCCTTGCCGACTTCCACCGCACCTGACCACTGAAGGACCACGCTCGGCCCGACATATTCGAATTCCTGCCAGCGATCGACAAGACCGTTGAACTTGCCGCCCTGCTTGTAGGTCGGAGGCGGTTCGTGATCCATCATCCAGCGGATGAAATAGGCACCGTTTTCGGTCTGACGGCTGTTCATCTCGGCGCCGACATGGTTCAGCGGGTTACCGCCGATCGTCTTATTATGGACATAGCCCAGATGCGTCAGATCCATCAGGTTGTCGATCATCAGCATGTAGTTCGACTTGATCTGGAACATCGCCTTGCGGTGCGGCCATTTTTCCTTGTCGTCATGATAGGGGTAATCGACAATCTTGGTGTCATCAGCAAGTGCTGGATCGCCCATCCATATCCACAGGATCTCGTTACGTTCAACCATCGGGAATGCCTGAACATGTGCCTGCGGCGGAATGTTTTTCTGGCCGGGAATATCGACACATTTGCCGGTCGTGTCGAAGGTGAGCCCGTGATAACCGCACTGGAGGCCCATTTCGGAAACATGGCCATGGGTGAGCGGCGCACCACGATGACAGCAACGGTCTTCCAGCGCCCCGACTTTTCCGTCGGCATCGCGATAAATCACCATCGGCTGGTTCATGATCGTCCGCGCCAGAAGGCCGTTATCAAGCTCTTCGGCCCAGGCAGCGATATACCAGGCGTTACGCACAAAAGGCTGGTTTGCTTTGCGAGTCATTCTTCCATTCCCATATCTATTTTCTATCAGATCGTCGGAAAACGTCCGTATTACATAGTATGCTATCGATTTTGCGCCTGACGGGCAACACTTTCCCACACCGGCGCTCTTGCGTTTTTGGCCGGTATTCAGTAGCCACGGCCCTGAAAATTGCAGTCTGTTGCTGCATAGCCGCTGAAATCAGGTCCGGAGCACGAAAATGACGTTGAACGAGATCACACGGGTACAGGAATACCTCCGACTGACATTTACGAATAACAACATCAAGATCCAGCCGCCGAAAAAGCCCGATGCGCCAATAGAAGTGTACCTGGCTGAAGAATTCGTCGGCGTCCTTTACCGGGACGAAGAAGAAGGCGAAATTTCCTACACGCTGAACATTTCGATTCTCGAAGAAGACCTGCCGGCCGCCGTCTCTATCTAGACCGGCACCGGATTGGCCATTCCGCCGGATTGGGATACGATCCGCGGGTTAAATCAAACAGGAGGGTTATTTCATGACCGTCAAATACCATCTGATCAGCTCATTCACCTGACCGTGGGTCCAGCGCGCCGTGATTGCCATGCGCGCCAAAGACGTCGAGTTCGAGGTCACATTTGTCAATCTTCGGGAAAAGCCTGACTGGTTCCTGAAGATTTCGCCGCACGGGAAAGTTCCCGTGTTGAAAGTCGATGAGGAAATCCTCTTCGAATCCAATGCCATTGCCGAATTTCTGGATGAAACGGTGCCGCCCCGGCTGCACCCGGAAGATCCAATGCAACGCGCCCGCAATCGTGCCTGGACCGACTACGTCCCGACATTTTCCGGCGCGCTTAACGGCATCTACTACACGAAGACCCGCGAAGACATGGAAGCGGGCCTCGCCAAGGCACCGAAAGCCGTGGAACGGCTGGAACAGGCCATTGCCCAGGGCCGCGGAAATGACGGACCGTATTTTAACGGTCCCGAACTGTCGCTGGTCGACGCGGCGTATGCACCCTTCCTTCAGCGGTTTGTCATTGCCGACGGGTTTCTCAAAACCGGCCTGCTGGACGAATTTCCGCATGTGAAGGCATGGGCGGACACCCTGTTGTCGAATGAAGTCGTCACCGGCGCCGTCGCTCCCAACTTCCTGGAGGAATTCTACGGCAACCTGAAACGCCGTGAATTCTATATCGCGACGTTGATCGACGATCCGGCAGCTCAGGCCGCGGAATAACGGTTATGGAGTTTGCCGGGACCAACTACATCGCCGTAGTGGTCGCTGCCATCGCGTCCTTTGCCTTCGGGTCCATCTATTACATGGTTCTCGGTCGGCACTGGCGTGCGGCAATCGGCAAAACCGAAGAACAGATGAAGGCCGACGGCATGAAACCGTCGGTCTTTATTGTTGCCGCCCTCGCCCAGCTGGTGATGGCCTGGGTGCTGTCCGGTATCATCGGCCATCTCGGCACTGATCAGGTGACCGTCGTGAATGGACTGATCTCGGCCGGTTTTGTCTGGGTCGGCTTCGTCGCGACAACCCTGGCGGTGAATCACGGTTTTCAGGGTGCCCGTAAATCCCTCACACTTATCGACGGCGGCCACTGGCTCGGCGTTCTCCTGGTGCAGGGTCTCGTTATCGGGCTGTTCGGCGTCTAGCGGCGTTTTCCCGGAAGTTCTATCTCGACGCTGAGCCCTCCGGCACCAGCCTCGCCGAGACGCATATCACCGTCATACAGGGCCACAATATCACGCACGATAGAGAGCCCGAATCCGGTACCGGGCGGGGCTTCATCCAGCCTGCCGCCCCAGTGGAGTGCAGCCTCGCGCTGTTCCACCGTGATACCGGGACCGTCATCCTCGACGCGCACGACCAGGTTCCCGTCCCGCAATTCCGCGCCGAGAATGACTTTTTCATCGGCAAACTTGTGCGCATTGGACACCAGGTTACTCACCATCGCTTCAAGGTCGTGGCGGGCAACGAAAAACGTCAGATCACTGTCGCAGACACAGGAAATATCCAGTGGGGTGCGGCGATACAGAATAGAGAACCCTTCGGCGATATCTTCGAGCGTGGCCGCGATTTCAGTCTGACGCTGAACCTGCCCTTCGGGCCCGATCGCCCGGGCAAGGCTGGAATACCGGTCGACCAGTCCGGCCATGCGGTCCACCTGTCGTCCGAGCAAGGCGGTATCAACAGCGCCGTTGAGGCCGTTTTTCATGATGGCAAGCGGATGATTGATGTCATGGGCGATCTTACTGACATATTTGCGTGTGCGGTCGATCAGCATCGTATTCTGTTGCAGCAACCCGTTCATCCGGTCGACCAGGCGCTGCAATTCCCGGGGGTGCGCCCCTTCGATCGTTTCTGCAGCACCATCTTCATAGTGATCCATCGAGGACGCGACACGCCCAAGATCGCGCCGCAGCGCGAGGACGATAATTGTCAGCATACCAAGAATTGCAACCGATACCGGGATCAGCGCCAGTACGAACAGGTCCCGCAGCCGCGCGGTGTGCTGCGCGACATAGTCTGCGTATTGCTCGGCACTCACACCGACCAGATAGTGAACCCTGATTTTTTCAGGTTCGCCATTTTCCGCACTGAAGGGAGGCACTTCATCGACAATACGTTCGGCGATACGCATCGCGCCGAGCGAGCTTGCAACATCTGATATCGTGAACTTCACCCCCGGCTTCGTTACACGGGATTTCAGCGTCGTACCGGTCAGGCGAAGCAGCGCAGACCGGTCGATTATTTCTTTGCCCTCGGATATCTGCCAGATCCAGCCGACATCCGGGCTTCCGAGCACCGGGTTGGGTGTCGGCACGCCGTCTGCGCTTGCGCGCCCGCCGCCTGCCTCCCGGCTGGCCCAGTACCCACGCAGCTGATCGGCAAACTGGATCAATCTTGTATCGACGACCTCGCGCGAAACCTCGCGCGCCGCGGCACCGAACATGGCCCAGAACAGCAGGATACTGGCAGCGAATAACAGGAGCGCCCAAAGCGATATCCGGCCGACGAGCGATGCCGGCAACGGCACAAACCGGCTCATTCGGCGTCCGGTGTTCCGGCGGCAGGAGACCCGGCGTCGGAAGAACCTTCGACTTCCGCCAAACGGTATCCAAATCCAAATACGGTCTGGATCATTTGTTTGCCGAGCTTGTCCCGCAACCGGCTGATGAAGACAGGAATTTCGTTCGATGTCTTTATCGTCTCGCCGTCGAAATTATGTTTCGCCAGCTCATCCGCCGCGACCGGGCGGTCCGCGTTAACGATGAGATAATGCAGTATCCGGTATTCGGACGGCGACAACTTCACCGGTGCACCATCCAGCCAGACCCGCAATGCCTGGGTATCGATACGGATCGGTCCGTGTTCGATCACCGGTTTCTTCACCGCCGGGCCGCCTGAATTCACGACGCTGCGCACCCAGTCGAGAAGCAGTTCGAGGTCGACCGGTTTGGTCAGATAATTCGTGGCGCCCGACCGGATACCCTCTTTCATGTCGCCGACTTCCTTGCGCGATCCCGTCAGCACGATAACGGGCATGGCCAATCCCTTGTCGCGCCAGCGTTTCAGCACGCTGAAACCGTCCATGGTCGGCAGGCCGGGGTCGAGAATCACGCCGTCATAGGTATTCTCAAGACCGTATTCGAGCCCCTCCTGGCCGTCATGGACGACATCGACGGCAAAATTCTCATCGCGGAGCATCGCCGCGATCTGATCCGCGAGTTCTGTGTCGTCTTCAAGGATGAGAATGCGCAACGTATCGGCCCCTACTCTGTATTCTTATCTTAAACCGCGACGGATATCGCGGTCCTGCCGCTTCGGCCGTCCGCCAAAATCCTGGTTTTTCCGGTTTTTCCGGTTCGGATTCACCACGCGGCGCTGTCTTCGTTCCGAATCACCGACCACACCACCGGTCCGCGGGTCGATATAAACCAGAATCACCCGGTCATCGGGACGCAAAATTCGGACCTCATATAACAATCTGCCGCTGTTTCTTTTTACATGGGTGCCCAGAATCCGCCCCTGATAGCGCGGGTTGTTCTTCAGCCGGCTCAGCGCCCCGGCGATCTCGGGCGAACCCGACTGTGCATAAACCCTTGAATTCATTGAATTCGCAGAGCCCAGGAACAGAACAAGGGTCAATATGGATAATAATTTGCGCATGCGGCTCCGAAGGTAAGGCCCCTTCGTTAAATATGGAACACCAGCCGCGTTAGGCGATGTTTATCTACATTAAAATCTCCTAACAGCGCTGGCATGCAATCGAAATCGCAAATGCCCCAAATTCTTCTTCGACGCCACACAAGGCTGGAACGGGAATTTGGAAATGACCAGTAACACCAACACGACTGTTTCCTCCCCGACCGGTCCGCGGCGCAAAACCGAAGGCCAACAGAGAAGGAACCGAAACATGTCGACCCTGATCAACATCCTGACCAAAACGGGTATCGCGTCCATCGGCGCCGCCGCCATGCTCGTATCTGGCATCGGAGCCGCCAGTGCCGATAACCACCGCAACGGCTGGAACGGTAAACACGGCAAAAAGGTCGTTGTCATTCATAAACACCATCGCAAGGCAAACCGGCAGCAGCGCCGGGTGAAGGTCGTGCATCACCACTACAAGCAACGCCCCGTGAAGGTGGTTCACCACTATTACAAGCCGAAACCGGCAAAAGTCGTTCACCATCATTACAAGCCCCGGCGCACGTACCGTCCTTCGCCCGCCAATCATCAGGTCAGCAACCAGACCGGCGGTCTGATCATCGGTGCATTGCTGGGTGCCGCGACCGGCTCGCAGTTCGGCAAGGGTAACGGTCGCGTGGTCGCCGTGCTGACAGGTACCGTGCTCGGTGCCGTGATCGGCGGCAATGTCGGCCAGTCGATGGATCGCCAGGATCACGCGAAGGTCCAGAAAGCGCTGGAAACGTCGCGGACCGGCCGCTCTGTGGTCTGGAATAACCCGGATAACGGCAACCAGTACACCGTGACGCCGACCCGCACATACCGCACGGCTGCGAATGGCGATTGCCGCGACTATGACGCCTGGGTGTTCATCGATGGATACGAGCGCAAGGTCAAAGGTACCGCCTGCCGCAAGCCGGATGGCACGTGGCAGCAGGTCCAGGGCTGAAAGCGGTTCGCGGAGGATTTGATATGAGACACCCCCTCTCACTTCGCCACCGCCTGGGCCATGGCTTCGCCCGCCAGCTTGCCCGCATCGGCGCTTGCGCCGGAACGGGTCCGGCGATGATTGCAGGCACACTTGCCCTGTGCATCGCCGGACCGGCCGCCGCCGACCGGGTCTTCGCGCCGGTCGCATCGGAAATCCTGTCGGGTATCCGCAATGCGAACGTCGCGAAAATCCCGGCGACCAGCGGCTACGGCGCGCCCACGATCGCGATCCGCTCTTTCGCAAAGAACGAGCCCCCGGTCCCGGCAGCGGTCGCCAATGCCTGGAACCGGCGCCTGCTGGCCGAACTGCACAGGCAGGCGCGCGGTCAGTTCGAATTTGTCGATATGTCTTCCATCGCGGCGCTGATCCAGACGATCGGGGCATCAAACGATACGGCATCAGCGAAAGCGAACCGGATCGCAGACCTGAAGGCGAATATCCGCGCAGACATACTGGTTTCCGGCGCAATAACGCTCTCACGGGAGACACCGCTACTGACCTATCAAGCCCTCGGCGTTGAAAACGGCCGACTGCTGTCGACCTCGACGCCGACGCATATCCAATGGCCGGAACGCGCACCCGAGCCCGCTGTCCGGGTGGCATCCAGCACTCTCCCGAACCTGCCCGTCGACAGCTTCCCGAGAGGATTTCGCCCCATGGTCGCCGAAGCAGAGCGCCGCCTTTCACAACTCGGCTACGACCCCGGTCCGGTGGACGGGGTGATGACCCGCCGCACCCGCCGGGCTTTAAGGTCCTATCAGGCGGATTCCGCTCTGCCCGTGAACGGCCGCATGACCCGCCGCACCGTCGAAAACATGCGCCGCGATACGCGCTGAGCACCGGGAAGGGAAAGAAAATGAGCATCAACATCACCGCCCAGGAAAACGCGCAGGAAAACGCGATGACCGAGATCGCGCTCGCACTCGCCATGGGGTTCTTCAGTCTGATGGTGCTGACCCTGATCTCGATGGGTGCCGGCCAGAGCGGGACAAGCGCACCCTCTGTGCTCTCGCTTGCTCCCACCGTCACTCCCACGACCCCGCAAAACCAGGCGGCAATAACAGCGACCGCACCTGGCAACGACCTGATCATCATTTTCGACGGCAAGCGCTTCCTCGACACAAAACTGCGCCCCGTCGACCCCCAAACGGTCATCCAGTCGATGACCGGGCCCGCGCGCCGTGTCGTTCTCGCACTAGATCCTTCCCTCCCCCTCAAGGATGCGATGGCGGCACGGGCGCGGGTCAACGCCCCCAATCTCGTTGTCTCAGGCCTCGACGAGCGCTGGCTCAAAGCGCTTTCGACAGCTCCAGGAGTATCCAGATGACCATCAATCCAGAAAACCGCCCGGCATCCATGGCGCTCCAGCCCGCCAACCTGCGGATCATCCCGGGCCTCCTGTTCGCTCTTGTCCTGCTGGTTGGCTGCGCGGCCCCTGTTACAGCCTATAATCAGCCGCCCGGCCCCCTGACCAAGGCGGCCATCAAACGGATGGTCGTTCACGAAGCCCGGAACACAGGCATTCCCGCCTCGCTCGCCCTGGCTGTCGCCCATGCGGAATCGAGCTTCAACGCGCAAGCACGCAGTCACGTGGGTGCACGTGGCGTTATGCAGATCATGCCGGCGACGGCTCGCGGAGAATACGGCGTCCATCCGGACCAGCTCTGGGATCCACGGATCAACATTCGCCTCGGCCTGCATTTTCTCGGCCGCCTGATCACTCGCTATAACGGCCGGACCGACCTCGCCCTGTCCTATTACAACGGCGGCTCCGCGGTCGGCCGGCCGGGTCGCGCCCGGGTAATTCCGGCGACGCGCAGCTATGTCCGCAAGGTCCAGAAGCTTCAGAAACACTACCGCCGACAACTTCAACGCGGACAGGTCTGACATGCCTGCACGTTCAATCAATCACCCACAAACCAATCCCGTTATCCAGAAGGAGGATCACCCGATGACCACGCGTAAGAACATTTTCAAAGCCGCCACGCTGGGCGCATCCCTGCTGGCGCTCGCCGCCTGCAACATGAACCAGACGACAAACCCGTTGGCGGAGGCAAGTTTCCGCGAGGCCCGGTTCGAGGAAATGCAGAAGCTGCAGTCTTTCCGGACATGCCGTGACCAGGCATTGCAGATGGATTCCGACGCACGCGCCCGCGGCTCCGCGGCAGCGTTCCTCACCAGCGCCCGTGTACTGGACAAATGCAACGCCGACCTCGGCACTGCCGCCAAATCGGTCGCGGCGAACGAGCGGATGCGGCTTCATGCGCTCAGCGTCGTCAACTTCTTCAAGGGGGGCGATGTCGAGATGGCCCGCCGTCAATTCGACGGTTTCAAATCGGCCTGGCCGGAACACGATCTCTACTTCTCGGGCGGCACCTCCTTTGTTGCTACGGCGGAAGCCCTGCTCGGCCGTACGGAACCGCAAACGTTTGGCCAGTTTCTCGCGCTGAATGTGACCGACGAGGTCAAGAGTGAGATGCGCCGCATTAATCATTGGAAAAACAAGTAAGCGCGCCGGCCCTGCGGCCTCAATAACCGGCGACCAGACGACCTGAATTACAGACTGAAAGGAGACTCCGATGTCCCGAAAAACACCTCCCACACTCGCCGCGGCGATCGTCCTTGCGACGGCATTGCTGACGCCCCCTGCGGCGGCGAAGAATGCAGCGTCATGGTCGCCCTCGGCCAGCGAACAGCTGATCAAGCTGCCGGGCGATTACCTGAAGAAGGCCGTCGATAACGACTTCTCCAGATCCCGCCTCGCCGCCGCCCTCATCGATCTTGATCAAAACATCTCGCTTAAACAGCGCACGCTCGGCGACCTCCAGGCGGCGATAGAACGTGCCGACGGAGAGTTGCGTACAGAGCTTCAGCACCAGTTCCTGGAGGAAAAGCGCAATTACATCGACATGATGAAAGAGCACCAGGACCTGCGGGCGAAACGCGCCAGAACGAAGGTCCGGCTGTACGAGCGGCTGCTATCCAAACTGAACCGGTCGCAGCGTGCCGTCACGCCGCAACAGGCGGAACTGCTCACCAAGCAGAATTCGGCCCGTGAACGCTTCGAGGCATCTGCGGCGAAGATCGACACCAGGCTGTTATCCTCATCGATGACTGCAGAGAGCAAATACGCCCGCGAATACGCCAAGAACCTGACCGCGATTGAATCACTGGTCTCCGCGGTGAAATCGCACCCGATGAACCAGGCACCTGAAATTGCCGGTGTCCCGGTCAGCCGGGGCGAGTATCTCCGCCAACTGGTGGCTGAAAACCAGGCAGAAGTGGCCGTCGTTGACCAGGAACGCGCGATCCTCGGCTACATGGCAAAACTTGTTTCACTCGATGCACTTGCTCTGTCGGAAGGCATCGATGCGTCCAATGAAACTGAACTGGCCGAAGCCGAAGACCCCCAAGCCGGCGTCACCGGCGCCGTTGAATTCTTTGTATCCCGCTAAAGGAGGAAAAACCATGAACGCCACAATGACATCCGAACAGCCCCGCAACGCCAGCCACGTCCGGCAAACCCTGATCGGCATCGGCATCACCGTCGCCATATTCGCCGCAGCCATTGGCGGCGCCGCGGCCGGCACATTGGAAAACATGGAACGCGAACGCGCAATCCTGCTGGAAACAATCCTGTCCGGCGACATGAACGCTGCCGAACGGGAAAGCAGGATACAGGTCGCCAAGACCCGTCTTGTCGACCTCGAACGGATGGTGCTCCGTGACAAGAAACTGATCGGACGCAATACGCCCGCCGTGCGCGCCGCATTCGACAATTATGACCTGACCTTCCTCGTTCATGCTTCGACCGAGAAGAGCCGGTCTATTGCCGATCACTGGCTCGGAGAGGTCGGCGTATCGACAACGGCGCTGATGAACGCCCGGATGGGGCGGCGCTGATATGCGCCGTTTCGCGCGCGCATTATCGCGTAACATGGCGCATGGATCCCAGGCCGCGAGTTATCTGCTTGGCGGCCTGGTCCTCGGCACTGCAATCGCTGTGACCCTGCTATCGCAGGATGTCTCGGCGATCACCGGCTGGGCCATAGATGTTCTGGGCGCCGGGTTCCTGACCCTGCTGTCCGCGTTGATCTTCACCACGCTGTTCGGCCTCGTCCGCATGAATGCCCCGGGGATTACCGATGAAAGTCGGGAATACTGGTTCGCCGTCGGCATGCAGGCGGCCAATGGCGTCACCACCCTCGCACTCACCTTCACGCTCCTCGGCATCAGCCTCGGTATCGGCAGCCTCGCCGGCCAGGACCTCACGCCCGAGACCGTGCAGGCTGTCATCCGCGCCCTGACAGCCAATTTCAGCCTTGCCTTCATGACCACGGTTGTCGGTCTGCCTGTATCGGCCTGCCTCCGGGCATTACTCGTTGTTTCCGCCAAAAAACCCGTCTCCGAAGAAAGGACAAGTTCATGAGATTCCTCCTGTTCAATATCGTTGTCGCCGGCGCCCTGGTCTTTCTGTTCTCATCCGACAGGGCAGACCTGCACGCCGCCGCCGACCGTGCCCATGACGCTGCAAACGGGATCAAGTCCAAGGCATTCGAAGTAATCGGTGCCGGGGAAACCGTAAAACCCGGGTCCACTGTCATCCCGGTGCGCGTTACAGAGCCTGCAAAGCCCGTTGTGCAAAAGCAGGCAGTCACCGAAACGGGTTCCGCCACGGCGACACCAAAAACCCCTGAAGAGACGTTTTCACAGAACAAACCACTCGCGCCTGCCGCTGCCGACGCAATACGTGAAGTCCAGGTTGCGACCCGCAATCTGGTCAAGCCTGCGCCTGTAAAATCACTGCCGCCGGAAGTCGAACAACGCCGCGAGGAAGTTCTGGCCGAAGGCATCATCGGTGGCACGGCTACCGGCAGCGACAAGTTCATGTCCGCATCCACGCGCAAGCGCGATCTAATGCTGTTATCCGAAGAAATGGAATTGTTCTCGGCCAGATCGATCAGCCGGTAGTGGGCCCTCAGTGAGAAGGAAACGACACATGTATGCCGGTGCCGCCTCCGGGGCGATCACGCTCAGCCTTGCCTTGTTTCTGATCATGCTGAGCCAGACGCCTGATGCGTCCGAGACTCAGGAGCCGCCGCCGGAGCCCGCTGTTGTGAAGGCACCACCTGTGAAAGCGCGTCTCCCGCAGGCGGCCGTCATTCTGCCGCCGCCGCCTGCTGCAGCCCTGCCCACCAGGGCACAGGCACAGGCACAGCAAGAAACTTCGCGGCCGCCGCTGAAACCGCGGACCGTCGACGCGTCCGTGGAAAAGGTTGAAATCACGCCGCTCAGCCCGCGGCCGCACCCCGTGCCGCCGAAGCCCGCAGCACGCCCCGCACCTGCCCCCGCTGCCGGGCCTGACAAGCCGCCGCCAAAACGGGTCGCAACCCCGCCGGAAACAGCCGCCTCCCCTTCACCAACGGCTCAATTATCCAACCCGGTCCCGGTGACACGGAAAATGGTAAAGGAAGGCCGCGCGCTCCTGAAAATGCTGGAAACCGGCAAGGGCCCGGTGATTGAAATCGCCTGGCCGCGGAGATCGGCAGACCGGTCACGTCTCTATTTCCTGCTGACATCCTGTTACGGCATGCAGACCGCAATGCTTGCTGACGGTCAGCGTCTTTATGCCGCCGACACGGCACCGGGACAGACCTGGAACGTCAACCGCGATGCTGTCAGCGGCTTTATCCGCAAACCCGCCGGCGTGCTGACACACGCAGAACGGGCCGTCATCCATCGGATCACGGCCCGGCATGGTGCCGGAGACACGGTGCGGCTATTCCCGCGCGGTGTCGACGCGGTAATGCTCGGCGGCCTCGGCGAAATCGTCGGCCCCGGCTACCTGAAATACACCACGATCCGGGCGCGCTATCAGCTCAGCGGTGACCGGGTCACGGTGGTCGATATTCGAGTCGACGGCGTGAACCGTCCCGGTACTGTCGCCTTGCCCAAAACAAGCCGCTGCAGCGTGTAAGCTTTACGACCCCTCGGGCAGTATGTCGGCGAACTTCGCCCGAACGCGATCGTCCAACTCCTTGGATGAGCGCGCGACCGCCGGGAAGGTGTCCTTGTCCTTGAACGGTATGCAGGCATCGACGACGACACGCGAATTGCGGCGGTCTTCGTCGCTGTAGCTCATGGGGTCAAGATGCGTGCTCCAGCAGCCGTTCAGGATATCCAGGCCGTCCTTCGGATCGCAACGCGTGCACATTGCCCAGATCACGTCGTTCATATTCGACGGATCGATATCCTCGTCGACCACGATCACCCAGCGATTGGCATAAGCGCCCGCATGGCATTGCGAGGCGATCAGGCCTGCCTGTTTCGAATGGCCGCCATACTTCGTGGCGATCGACACCGTCAACCACATGCGGCTGCCGCCGGCTTCATGGGCCCAGACGCCTTTGACCTCGGGGATACCGGCGGCTTCTAGCTGGTTCCACACCGCGCCGCAGCGATAGGTGCCACGATAGAACGTATCGTCATTCGGCGGCACGGCCGGGATCGCACCGAGCAGAACAGGATCGTCGCGGTGCATGAACGTCTCGATCCGGATCGCCGGTTCGGGATGCATGTCGCCCGCGTAATAGCCGGGCCATTCGCCGAACGGGCCTTCATCGACCATGTCATCAGGGTGGATATAGCCTTCGAACGCGATCTCGGCATTGGCCGGTACCGGCAGGCCGGTCTTCGGCATGTTGATGATCTCGACACCCTCGCCGATCAGGCCACCGGCACAGTCATATTCATTCTTGCCATAGGGCATTTCCAGCCCGGCGACCATGAACAGGGCAGGATGCATTCCGGCCACAACCGCAATCGGGCACGGCTCGCCACGGTCAAAATATTTACGCATCAGAATGTCGCCATGCTTGCCCTTGGAGACCATGACAGATGCCGTCTTGGCGTCATGCGCCTGAACGCGGTAAGCGCCGTAATTGATCCAGCCCGAATCCGGGTCCTTCATCACCACCATGCAGGCGGTGCCGATGAAGTAACCGCCATCGAGTTCGTGCCACTTGGGCGCGGGGATCTTCATGATGTCGATGTCGTCACCTTCAAAGACATTCTCGATCAGCGGGCCGCCATTGACCTCGATCGGCTCATGGACCGGCTGGTCCTTCATGTAATCGCGCCAGTAATTGACCAGTTCGATCTCCGTAGTATCGACGGGCTTGCCGAGCGCGATATTGATACGCGGTACCGAGGTCAGGATATTCGCGAGCACCCGGCTACCTTTCGGAAAGCCCGGGATGTCGTCGAACATGACGGCAGGATTGGTCATCTTGTGCATGTGGATATCGACGATAGCGCCGATTTCTTCGTGGTGATCCGCACCGCTCACATGCTGCAACTGGCCGTTCGCTTCTAGCTCGCTGATCCAGTCCCGCAAATCCTTGTTGGCCACGTTGATGTCTCCGCTGTTTATTAGATTAATTAGATGTCTAAGATAGACGAAACATCGATGCGACGGAAACCTGATGCCGCTAAAAATCGACCCTGTCACAGAGAATTTTTCGGCCTACGCCTCGGGTATCGACCTGCGTGAGCCGATTGACGCGGAAACAGCCGCCCGGATCGAGGCCGCAATGGACAAATACGCCGTCCTGATCTGGCGCGACCAGCCGCTGGATGAGGACCAGCATATGGCGTTTACCAACTGGTTCGGCCCGCTCGATCCGGGCCTGGTCAGCGTCACCAAGCGGGGCAGCCGGTTCAAGCAGAAAGGCTTTATCGATATCGCGAATGTGGGCGAGGACGGCGAAATTCTTGACCGCGATCACCGCTCGATCACCGGATCCATCGCCAACCAGTTCTGGCACACCGATTCCTCCTTCCTGCAGACCATCGCGAAATATTCCCTGCTGGCGGCCCGCGTGATCCCCGATGACGGCGGCGACACCGAATTCGCGGACCTGCGCGCGGCATACGATGCCCTCCCGGACGACCTGCGCGCCATCGTCACTGACCTTACGGCAGAACATCACGCCCTGTATTCCCGCACCCTGCTCGGGAACCACTACACCGAGGCGGAATTGGCGCTGCTGCCGCCTTCCCGCTGGCCGCTGGTGCGCAGCCACCCGGTAACGGGCAGGAAGATATTGTTCACGCCGATCCATATCAGCGGCATCGAAGGTATGGGCGTTGCAGAATCACGGATGCTGGTGAACGAACTGATCGAACACGCGACCCAGCCGCAATTTGTCCACCGCCACAAATGGCGTGTGGGCGATCTCGTGATGTGGGACAACCGATGCACGCTTCATCGCGGTCGCCGCTTCGATCTGTCAAAGCGTCGTGACCTGCGCCGGACAACCACAATGCAGGACGATACGGCGCCAATAACAGCGCTTGATCGCCGGAACTGATCCCGATACGCCCCTTTTGATGAACCTTCTACTCAGCCTCATCGTCGGCGCGCTCTGGCTCATCGCCGTCGTCAATATCTTCGCGCCCGCCCCGGGTCTGCTCTGGGTACTGAAAGCGCTGCTTGTCTGTTTTGTTATTCTCGTCCTGCCGCGAGTCGCCGGGCATTCACGGATATTACTGGCGGTGCTCACCGCTGTAACGCTCGCGCTCGCCGCGATCTATGGGGAATGGAGCGCGATCCTGGACGGGATCGGCCGCGCCGCGATCTTCCCCGCCTTCCTCGCAACGATTGTCCTGCTGCGGGCGACCGCCGACCAACGCCCGGAGATCGCCGCCGCACGGCAGATGTTCGGCGCGCTTGACCCTGAGCGGCGCGACAGCGGCGTGGTTATCGGCACACACCTGATAGGCGCTGTATTACAGGTCGGTGTGTTCGCGATCCTGGCACCGATCCTTGGCCGCGATGCGTCGGAGGAAGAACGGCGCAATGTCTTCACAGCCGCCATCCGCGGCATGTCGATGGTACCGTTCTGGTCGCCCTTTATCGTCGGCATGGCCGTCGCCAGCCAGTATCTCCCCGCCGTCCCCTTATGGGAGATCATGGGGCTCGGGCTGACATTTGCCGTCTTTGGCATCCTGTTTTCATTCCTGATGGTCGACCGCAACCGTGGCCTCACACCGCTTATGCAGGCCCTGAAATCCCTGACGCCGGTCGTCCTGCCCATCGCGATCGCCGCCCTTGTCGTCGTCGGCACCACGGCACTGACCAGCCTTACCACCTTGCAGGCGCTAATCGTCGGCCTGCCCATACCCTGCATCGTCGCGCTCATAAGCCTGAAAAACGGCGCATTGCGCCAGGCCGTCACCCAGACCATGAGCGGCCTTTCACGTATCGGTACGGAGACCTGCATTCTCGCCTTCGCAACAACTCTCGGCATGGTCTTTGAAGTCTCACTGCCGCATATGGGGCTTTTATCCTGGCTCACCACGCAGGATTTTCCGGCGCCGGTGATTATCCTCCTCATCATCATGATAATGAACATCGCCGGTCTCGCAGGCATCCATGCGATCGTGATGGGGACGATGCTACTGGTTATCTTTACCAGCGTACCAACCGGGGTCTCCGACCTGGTCCTGATGCAGGCACTGCTTATCGGCTGGGGCCTCGGTTCCGGAATTTCCATCGGTAGTCTGAGCGTCGCCACCGGGGCTGCGATGTTTCAGATCGCACCAACCCAACTGGTCACCCGGGCCAATATTATCTTCGTGTTCGTCGTCTCGATGATCTACACGGATATTCTGTCGGTGCTGAACATCGTGCTCACGGGCTAACGTCAGGCGATCCGCTTTTTCCGCGATGCCGGCAGCGGACCGAAGCCCTTTCGCACCGTTCCGAGATCACACAGTTGCGGCACGACCTTTTCGGCAAACAGCGTCATGCTTTTCGCGGTCATTTCAAAATCCATGTCGCCCGCATGGAGCATGGCGACAAGATTACCAAACCCGCCGACTTTTTTGTGGAGCGCCCTCAGCTGGTTGGCGACATTGTCCGGCGTGCCATAGATCGCGACATGGTTTTCGCGGAAATATTCCATCCCCTTTTCGCGAATGGCATCTGTCCGCCCACCGCTGAAGCGCCCCGAGAGGAAATCGGCATAGAGCGAGGTCTCGACATAACCTGGCGGCGCGCGGTGCTGGGATTCCGCCTTGTTGTTGGTGACGTACCAGAAGACCCGCTCGATGGTTTCCAGGGCTTCCTTCTCGGTTTCACCAACGGCGACCAGCGGCATGAAGGCGAACTGACTATCGGCCGGACGCTGCAGCCCCTGTGCCTTGCACCACGCCCGAACACCGTTGAACATCGCGGCCAGCTTGTCGACCGGCGTCAGAAACATCGCGAAGGTAAATCCTCGCGCAACAGTCTGACAGGCATGATTCAGATCACTGCCGCCCGTCGTCCAGATAGGCGGATGCGGTTGCTGATAGGGCCGCGGCCACACATTGACCTGGCGCTTGTGAATCCATTTGCTTTCATAGTTGAAAGGACCGTCGTGGGTCGTCCAGGCTTTCTGGATAAGATCAATCGATTCCCAAAGCCGCTCGGCCGTCTCGGTCGGATTACGGTTCGACGCAAACAATTCATACGGCACACCGCGCACGAAACCGCACTCCAGCCGGCCATAGGAAATGTTATCGATCATGGCCATTTCCTCGGCGCACCGGATGGGATCGGCAAGATTGGCCACCGGGTTGCCAAGGATCAGTATCCGCGCCTTCTTGGTCTGGCGGGCCAGGATGGAAAGCGGCACAACACCGGATGAATTCAGACAGGTCGCCGTCTGATGATGCTCGTTGACCATGCAGTTCAGCCCCAGTTCATCCGCCAGGACATACTGATCCAGGCACATGTTGTAGAGATCGGCGCCGACCTTCGGGTCATAAACGCTGCTCGGCAGGTTGAGCCGCATCGACGTGTATTCATCCTCCGGCGGCAGATGCGGCCAGGCAAATTCAGTGAAATGATAGAATTCCATTATCTGCGGCTTTCTTCGTCTGAGAGAAATTCGCCGAGCGCCTGCCAGAACAGCTCGGGTTGCTCGATATGGGGAAAATGCCCGGCCCGCGGAAGGCTGACAAAATCGGCATTCGGCAGATGCCGTGACAGTTTGCGTCCGTATTTCGGCAGCGTCATGCCGTCCTTTGCTCCCCAGATGACGCGGGTCGGCAGCGCAATCCGGTTCAGCCGTTCTTTCAGGGCGGGGTTGTGCATATACGGATCCCAGCAGATCAGGGCTATTGCTTCACGCTGACGCGCAACCGCCATGGCCTCCGCCTTGCTGAGCCCCGTCAGGTCGCCATGCGGGTCCTTGGCTGGATCGTGAAACCGCATGGCCCGGACCCTGTCGGCCGGATGAAAGTAAATATCTTCGATATCGCGGTCATAGGTACCGCCGAATTTAACGCCGACCGCGCCCGACAACACCAGGCGCTTCAGGCGATTGCTGTTCTTGGTCGCCATTTCCATCGCAAGCCATGCTCCGACGGAGAAGCCGACAAGTGTTACGTCGCGGAGGTCGAGATCGTCGAGCAGATCGAGCCAGAGATAGGAGATATCGTCGATCGTGCGGATCGTTTCCGGCAGGGTCGATTTTCCGAATCCGGGCATCCGCGGCACAAACACCTCGAACTTCGTCGAAAGTTTCTTGACCAGGTCCAGTTCCAGTTCGAAAGCGTCTTCGCTATGGAGAAGGACAAGAGGCGGTCCTTTCCCGACACGTTCGAACTCAATGCGGGCTTTCTGGTATTTACGGATTTCAGTCGAGAGTTTGGAGCGGCGCGTCATGTTTTCTATACTCATTGTTGCCGCACAATACATCGTCCCGGTTTTGACGTCGACAGGCTAGCCGCCATGGGAAATACTGCCCCGACAACAATAATACGGAAGATCGGATGCTGAGGATTTTGGGGCGCGACACGTCCTCCAACGTGATGAAAGTCCTCTGGGCCTGCGACGAGCTCGGGATTCCCTTCGAACGCGAAGATATCGGCGGTAAACACGGCGGTAACGACACGCCGGAATTCAGGGCCCTGAACCCCAATGGGCTCGTCCCCGTCATAATCGATGACAGCTTCGTCACCTGGGAATCCAATACATGCGTGCGCTACCTGGCGGCAAAGCATGGCAGGGGTACACTCTATCCCGATGATCTACAGACCCGCGCGACGGCGGAGCGGTGGATGGACTGGCAGGTCACAACCGTCAGCCCTGCGATGATCCCGGTGTTCCGCGGCATGATCCGCACAAAGCCGGAAGACCGGGATATGAATGTGATCGAACAAGGCCGGGCTGCACTGTCGGATAAAATGGCCATCGTTGACGCCGCATTGGCTGACCGGGCTTATCTCGCAGGCGACACATTCACGATGGGCGATATTCCGATAGGCATTGCGGCCTGGCGCTGGTTCAACATGCCGATAGAACGAGAGGAATATTCCCATCTCCGCCGTTGGTGTGATGCATTAAGCGAACGGCCCGGCTATCAGCGTCACATTATGAAGCCGGTCACCTGAGCGCCGCGCGCCCTGCATCATCCCAGGGTGGGATCCAGAATAACTTTACCGATACCCGGATCCGCTTCGATTAACGCATGCATCTCCGGGGCCGCCGATAGCGGCACGACCCTGTCGATCACCACTTTCAGATTGCCCGCGGCGGCGGCATCGAAACAGGGCAAAGCATCCTGCGCTTTGCTGCGCGGGTTTCCCATGATCGTCAGTTGCTTGTGATAGACAGTGCTGAAATCAACCGGGACCACCGGGCCGCCATGAGATCCCGCCGTGACCATACGACCCAGCACTTTCAGGCTCTCTATCCCGAGCGGACATATGTCGGGGTTGGCGATATTGTCATAGAACAAATCGACCCCGGCACCGTCAGTGATATCCATCACCGCGTCTTTCAGATTAACGGCGTTATAGTCCACCGTATGATCGGCTCCGAGTGACGCCCCGACATCTGCACGCGCCCGGCTACCCGCCGCAGCGATGACCGTCGCACCGGCGGCCTTGGCGAGCTGAATACCGATCGATCCCAGATTTCCGGCGGCGCCCATAATCAGCACCGTCTGTCCGGCCTCCAGCTTACCCATGTTGAACAACAGGTTGTATGCAACCGGTCCGTGCCGCGAAATCACCGTCGCATCCGCAAAGCCGATTTCGTCCCGCACTTTCACACAACTTGCCGCGGGCGCGATTGTGAGCTGGGCATCCCCGCCATTGCATTCGAGCCCATATCGGCCGCCACCGGGCATTCCCATCGTCACCGACACCCGGTCTCCGGCAGCGAAACCCTGAACGTCACTGCCGACATCTATAACGACACCTGACGGATCAACGCCGAGAATATGCGGCGGCTCGACGCCGTAATGCGGTGCCCGCCCTGCCCGTATATCGACATCCAGCACCCGGTTTACCGATACCGCATGCACTTCAATCAACAAGTCGCCGGGCCCGGGGGCGGGATCGGGCACATCTTCATAATGCAGCACGTCGGGCGGGCCGAACGCGTTGAAGATCATTGCCCTCATATCACTGCCCCCGCACCGCCAGGGTCACCCCTCGAAAAGTGACAGAACGCCGCCTGCCACTGCGAAGAGATCCGCGTCATCATCCGTAAAGCCGACAACCTGAAGGCCAAGCGGCAATCCGTCATCCTCGAGGACCGGCAGGGACAACGTGGGCATGCTGATCAGCGAAGTGTGGACCGTGAACAGCGGATCTCCGGTCCATTCAAGCCCCTTCGGCGCGGCTCCCGGCGCAGACAGAGAAATCGTTGCGTCAAACTTGCCTTTAAGCCCCGCATAGACGGCCCGGACGCGTTCCCGCTCCGCCAGCAGGTCTACAAACTGTTCCTGAGACATCGAAACAGCCTGTTTCAGCCTGCCATGGGCGCTTTCGCTCAGGCCCGCCGGGTCCATGTCCCGGTTATAGGTATTCAGAGGCCACCGCCCTTCCCAGGCATTGATATCCATCGACAGTTTCATCGCATTGGCGATAGCATCCTCGACCCCGCCGACCGCACTGTCGCTATCGCGATCAGCGACCTCGATACCGGCGGCCTTCATCGCGTCAACGGCGCGCTGCAATTCTGCTTTCGCCTGGTCCGTGGCATTGGCCCAGCCCGCGGTCTGCAATAACGCCACCTTTGACGGCTTGCGTGCTGCCGGCAGGTCCATCGGTCCCATCACGCCCGGATGGCCGGCATCGCCGCCGGCACGGGACGTAATTTCTCGGGTCAGCGACCAAATTTCCGCGAGCGTGGCAGCAAGCATACCGGTAGAGCTCTGGCTGAAGCCGTCAAAGCTGCCGCCACGGTTGATCCCGCCTGCACTCGGCTTGTAGCCGTAAATTCCGCAATAGCTGGCGGGCCGGATCGTCGAGCCGATCACCTGGGAGCCCAGTGCGCCTGATACCATTCCCGCGGCAACCGATGCGGCCGATCCGCTGCTCGACCCGCCCGGTGTCCGGTCAAGGTCCCAGGGGTTCCGGGTGTTGCCGGGGTGCGTGGCCGCAAACTCAGTCGTTACGGTCTTTCCGACCATGATGGCCCCTGCCTCACGCAGAGCGGCAACGGCAGCACAATCGCGTGCGCCCTTCCATCCCTTGAACAGTGGCGAGCCCTGCTCGGTGGGGAAACTGGCAGTTTCCATGATGTCCTTGACCCCGATCGGCATACCGTCGATGGGCGACAACTGGTTTCCTGCAGCCCAGCGTGCCGTGGATTCATCCGCCGCCGCGCGGGCCGCTTCCAGGCCGGTTACGACAAAGGCGCCGACATCGCCATCGAGACGTTCAATGTCCTCGATGCAACGTTCCATGAATGCGCGAGGTGTGTCTGACCCATCGGCAAACTTCGCCGTGCAATCGAAATAGGACCGAGACTGCGGCCTGGCTGTTGATGTCATGTATTCTCTCCTTGTTTAAAATTTATAACCGGCCGTCAAGTTCCAGACCTTTTTCAAGGTCGTGATACGTGCGGGCGGGTGCGGCCATCAGGAAGCGGTAGCCCTGATCCATCAGGTCCTGCATGTTTCCTGCAGTCGCATGCGGATGACCGACGATTGTGTCGTGACGCTTACAGATATCGACCACCTGCGCCATCGCGCTCAGCAGTTCCGGGTGATCGTATTGCCGGGGGAACCCGAGTTCCTGGCCGAGATCGCCTTCACCGATCAACACAGCACCGATACCGGGGACATTTTCGAGCATGTCCGACAGGTTTTCGATCCCTTTGGTGTCCTCGATCTGAAGAACAACGAGAATCTCTCCCTCCGGGTCCAGCGGCCATACATCAGCGCGGTCGTAATATTCCTGCTGGGTCAGTCCCCAGTAGCGCGCGGCGCGCGCCGGCCCATCGCCGCGAATACCCTGGGGCTCATAGAGCGGCTTGTCCTTCAGACGCGGGTAGCGGCAAGCAGCGACTGCGTTATAGGCTTCTTCGACAGTGCTGATATGCGGCCAGACGATACCGTAAACGCCGGTATCGAGCGCCTGTTTGGCATGCCACTGACCCTTTTCGACACCGTTCACCGGCACGCGAGCCAACGGCGTCACCGGTGGTGCAATAGAGCCACTATCGGCGATCCGACGCCGGTCCATCATGAACTGGAGCGAATCGCGCAGCGCGACGATGTCCCAGGGAAGGTGTTCTCCTTCATACACAATGCCGTCATACTTGGACGCCGCCATAAACATAGCCGACTGTACATCCATCGGCGTAAACGCCGAAAACGCGTGTCCTCCCGTCTCCAGCGCACCGATAAGGCCGTTCAGCCGTGGAATATCACCCATTTGTCGATTGTCCCATTTTGAAGATCCTGTGCCCCCAATATGCCGGATCGGGATGCGCAAACCAATTAGTTTGCGCCACACATTCCCCTGCGGTTCCTGAAACACTAAAACGGATAAAACAGAAACGCTTCACACTCTGAACGGGAGATCACCATGGCTCCGAATGCAACATCGGCGGGCTGTCCTGAAACAACGCTGATTGAAACCGAACTGTTGGACGGCGTTGCCGTCATAGCCCTTAACCGGCCGGAAAAACGAAACGCCATCAACGATGCGATGCGCGCTGATCTGATCCAGGTACTGGACTGGGCTGATCGCTCGGCGGACGTACGTGCCATCATCATCACCGGGCGCGGCAAGGGGTTCTGCGCCGGCGGCGACATCGCCGCCATGAAGGAACGCCTTTCCGCACCTGCCGGACGCGTCGGAATCAACGGCTGGCAACGCCAACGCCGCACACACCACCTGCTGACAATGCTGCATGACATTCCAAAACCGACAATCGCTGCCGTAAACGGCGCGGCGGCCGGGCTCGGGTGCGACCTCGCACTTTGCTGCGATTTCGTGATCGGCGCCAGCGACGCGACCTTCGTCATGAGCTATGTGCTGCGCGGCCTGATCCCGGATGGCGGCGGTATGTATTTCCTGCCGCGCCGGGTCGGAATGGCCAGGGCGAAAGAACTTATCTTTTCGGGAAGAATGCTGAGCGCCGATGAAGCCCTGTTGATCAACATGATCGAACAGATCGCCGAGCCCGATGACCTGATCAACGATGCCATCGCCTTTGCATCCACAATGACCGTCGGATCTGCAGACGCGCTTGCTCTCGCAAAATCGATCATGAACCAAAGCTTTGAATCCACCGCCGAGGAAATATTTTCCCTCGGCAGTCAAGCGCAGGGCATCTGCTATACAACGGATTCACATCGCGATGCCGTCAGTGCGTTCCTCGACCGCCCAAAGTCCTGACGTGACTGCCGCGAACCTTGAACGCCTGTTCCGACCGCGCAGCGTCGCGCTGATCGGCGCGTCTTCGGACCCCGCAAAGGTCGGCGGACGGCCGCTTCATTTTCTCGTCAAGCACGGGTTCGATGGCGATATCTGGCCCGTAAACCCGAGAGCAAAAGAAATCGGCGGCATAAGGTGCTACCCCGATATCGAGAGTCTGCCCGGCCCACCGGACGTCGCGATGGTCCTGGTCGGGCCGGCCCATGCCGAAACCAGCATCCGCGCCCTGGCAGCGATAGGTACCGGGGCGGCAATCGTCCTTGCCGGCGGGTTTGCTGAATCCGGCAGTGACGGTGTGATCCGGCAGAAAGCGCTGCTGACGGCCGCGGGCGGGATGCCCATGCTCGGCCCGAACACCATCGGACTGCTCAACATGTCCGACGACATAACGCTCTCCGCCTCCGGCGCGCTTGATGTCGAAAACCGGTACAAGGGCGGCGTCGCCGTTGTGTCGCAAAGCGGTGGCATTCTAGGGTCGCTGATGTCACGGGCGGCGGCGCAGGGTATCGGCCTGTCATACCTGGTCGCCACCGGTAACGAAGCCGATATCGATGTCAGCGACGCGATCTCTTACTTGGCAAAGGACCGTGACACACGGGTTATTGCGCTCTATCTCGAAACCATTCGCAAACCTGGACTGTTTCGGGAAGCGGCTGCCGCTGTCGCGGATGCAGGGAAAAAGCTCGTATTATATAAAGTCGGCAGATCGGAAGCCGGTGCCCGCTCCGCCGCGTCCCATACCGGCGCGCTTGCAGGCGAGGACCGGGTATTCGATGCATTTTTTCGCCAGATCGGCGCCATCAGAGTGGAGCGCTATGCCGATCTGATCGATATTCCCGCCGCCCTGTCGGACGCGCCCGCTCTTACAGGCAAACGCGTCGCGATCGTTACACATACGGGGGGCGCTGCCGGACTGGTCGCCGATGTGTGCGGCGTATCGGGTTTCGAGACACCAGCTCCGGGACCGGAAACAATCCGACGTCTGGCGGCGATCCTTCAGGATGACGGCTTCGCCCCGGAGCGAAACCCGGTGGACCTGACCCTCGCCGGGCTCGATCCGGAAGTCACCTATCAGGCGATCATGGCGCTAGCGGAAAGCGATGATTACGACGCGGTTATACCCGTTGTCGGCTCTTCATCGGTCGGCCGGCCGCACCTGGTCGCAGACCCCGTCATCCACGCGATGGAAACCGTCACCAAGCCGATAATCGTCTACACGAGCCCATCGGCTCCGGGGATCGTCACCCGCCTCAATGCAGCCGGCGTGCCCACATTCGATGCTCCGGAGGCATGTGCGGCAGCATTATCCGCTCTCCACCACGTGCCCCCCCATGCCCGCATCTTGGAGGAGCCACCGCTTCCCCATGGTCCTTTCCCGTTTCAGGACAGGACAGGCAGTCTGAACGAGGCAGAAGCCAAGCAGCTATTTGCCGCATTCGGGGTCGGTACTGTCGGCGAAAGTCTCGTATCCACTCCAGACGATGCCCAGACCGCCGCTATTCAGTTCGGTGGCCCGGTTGTTGTCAAAATTCTGTCAAAAGACCTTTTGCACAAGACTGAGGCCGGGGGCGTCCGCCTTGATGTGTCACCGGAAGATGCAGTACAGGCCTGCATCGATATAAAGGCGGCGGCGAATGCAGCCGGGATCACGGATTTCCAGGGCTTCGTGATCCAGGAACAGATTAAGGATGCCACCGAGATAATCCTGGGGTTTCGGCGCGATCCGGTACTCGGCCCTGCCATTCTGCTCGGCGCTGGCGGCACGCTTGCCGAACTTCATGAGGATTTCGACATCTGCCTGCTGCCAACAACGGCCGCCGAAATTGCCGAAAGTATCGAACGCCTGAAAATCGCGACCGTCCTGAACGGTTATCGCGGGCGGCCTGCCGCCGATATCGAAGCTCTCATCCAGGCCGTGCTCGGTTTTTCGCAGATGTGCCTTGCACTCGGCGACCGGCTTCAGGACGCGGAGATAAATCCGTTATTCGTCAGGGCGGAAGGACGAGGCGTGGCCGCGGCAGACGGGGTCGTGGTTTTCAGGAAGTAACCGGTTTTTCAAATTCGGCGACCAGACACATGCCGAATTTTTTCTTCAGGTAGGTATCGAGCCATTTCGGAATTCCAGGCAGGATCTTTTTTTCATACTGGGTCACGCTGAATCGGGTTGGTTTTAACCCCGCCGCCTCGATACAGGCGCCCATTTCTTTTGCCGAAAAATACCGATGAAAATACCCGTCTGTGTAGAGGTCCTGTACGCCGTTAATCGTATATCCACGGAACATATAACCCTTGAAGATCAGCCAATAGAAACCGTGTAAATAATAGACGATGCTGTTTCGGTAATAGACCATGATCAGACTGCGCCCACCCGGTTTGAGGACCCTGTTAACTTCCTTCAGGGCATTCTCGAACGTCTCGGTGTGATGCAGTACGCCCCAGGAAAAGACGAAATCGAATTTGTCGGATTCGATTGGCAATTTCTCGACATCGCACCGGATCACATCAACATCGAGTTTCTGCACCTTGGCATTCTCGTGTGTCAGATCAACTGCGGTCTGTGTGAGATCGACGGCCGTCACCGACGCTCCCTGTTTTGCGATCCTTGTCGCCAATGCGCCGGAGCCACAGCCGATATCAAGCACATCAAGGCCATCGAACTGCGACCAGTCGAGCCTGTTCCTCATGAACGGGCTTTGAACAATTATTTGATTCTCAATCGCCGTCAGTTCTTCCGAGGACCGGGGCAAGCGTTCTTCTGCCTCCCAGTCGGCATAGGTCATGGGTTTCGTTTCCCACCACAACCTGTTTCGCTGTTGGCCGACAACGGTCTGGCCTTCTGCCTGCTCCCGCGTCGATAGAAACGGGTTTTCAGGATCGGTCTTCTCACCTTCGCCGCGTTCAGGTGTTGCCGGTTTCTGCGTCACTCCGTTGCCTCTTCGCCTGTAAGAAAATCGGGACGGTCAACCGCCACGTTCATAGCGGAAGCCATGATCAATACTACATGAATCGGCAATCGAAAAATTGCTCTAAAGGAACCAACGGAATTCCCGGCAGACCGATATGCCTGCGCAGCCTGGAGACAGATGATCGCCGCACGCATTATACCAACGGAGCGTGGAAACCTGCTGTGCCCCCGAAGCGCCGGAAGGTGGCGATACAAAATCCGCACCGCTGCCCGCCGTCTCTGTTCCACCTGACTGGTAATACTGTTCGGGGTGACGTGATACCGGGTAAGAGCTTCGGCAAATACATGGTGCCTCATGTCGGGCCTGCTTATCGCCGCCAGCCAGAGTTCATAGTCCTGCCCGGCACGCAGGGAGGGGTCGAAACCGCCAGCATCCAACAAAAGCTGCCGGCTGGCGACAACCGTTGAGGTCGCGATATAACCGCGGAGGAAGTAATCGACGAACGGGTCAGGCCGCCGGTTAAAGTTGCGCGCGCACTCTATATAGCTCGAGTTCTCGCCATCGGCCCGCAAGTAATCATGCGACACCAGGTCCGCGGAAGATGTTTTCATCGTCGCCAGACTGCGGGAAAGTTTCTCCGGCAACCATTCATCGTCGGCATCGAGAAATGCGACCAGCCGGCTGTCAGATGCGAGCAGCCCCCGGTTCCGGGCGGCACCGGCACCAAGATTTTTCTGTTCAATCAGATGGAACGCGCAGGGTGTTTCTCGGCGGACATACGCGTTTACGATTTCCCGGGTCCGGTCCCGAGAACCGTCATCGATCACAATCACCTCGGCCGGAAGAACCGTTTGCGCCAGAACGCTGTCCAACGCCCGCGCGATTGTGCTCTCCGCCTGATAAGCCGGGATAATCACGCTGACGTCGCCTGATGATTCTGAGTGCTCAGAAGACACGATTAGACCTTATCGGAAGCTGTTTACGTTCCCTAGCCATAGTCGAATTTGATTTGGGGTGAAAGCGCGCACACAGAAAGGGTTCCCGCAGGAAGCAAATTTGCAGTGGAGATTTTCGGCTGCTAGGTTCCCGGAAATACTGGAAATCCACGGGACACTCCGGGGATATTCTGTCGACCGGCCAATGCTCGGTATGTCGCCAGATGAATACGGTGCGCTGGATGCGTTCCGTAACTAGCAGGAGACATATCATGGCCCAGGCCAATAGCGGTGACACTGTACGCATTAACTACACCGGCAAACTCACCGACGGAACGGTGTTCGATTCATCCGAGGGCCGCGATCCGCTCGAGTTCGTTATCGGCGGAAACACCATCATCCCGACCCTGGAAGCCGCCTGTGTCGGCATGACCATCGGCGACAAGGCCACCGTCGATGTCACGGCGGATAACGCATACGGCCCCCATCAGCCCGACGCCATCCAGACTGTCGAACGCGCGATGATTCCCGATGAAGTCGACCTGACCATCGGCGCCCAGCTTCAGGCGACCGCACCCGACGGACAGACGCTGGTTCTCACCATCGCCGCCGTTGAAGGTGATCAGGTCACGCTGGACGGCAACCACCCGCTGGCCGGTCAGGATCTCAGCTTCGACATTGAACTGGTCGAGATCGTCAGCGCCGC
>ERZ807291.2165-NODE-2165-length-30219-cov-5.545849_pt1 | contig 30219 bp, 28 predicted proteins | sample MGYA00521257_ERZ807291 | MGnify/ENA primary metagenome ERZ807291 (study PRJEB31413, sample SAMN03169783) | marine metagenome | biome: Marine; feature: Water; material: Subsurface seawater | place: North Sea | collected 2011-04-28 | depth 1 m m ...
GAGGACTCTTTGTGCAGCTGCGTCTCCCTTTTTTATATTGTATAAAGACCTACTGATGCCTTTTGCAGGAGTCAAAATATTATAGGCAAGTCCCATGTAGGAAAGGAAAATAGCGCCGTTTAGGGTCTGATCTAACAAAACCATTTTACCGCCATACCACAGTAAAATACTGATGACCAGAATCCCAAGAAATTCACTTACTGGAGAAGCCATGTTTTGACGGTTCAGGAGATCATTAGAGTATTTGAAAAACCGCTGTGTTGAGTCAGAGAATTTTTTATTAAAAATATTTTCAGAATTAAACGCTTTAATTATTTTTATACCTCCGATCGTTTCTTCTAGAATAGATAAAAACTCACCTTGTTCTTCTTGTACCCGTCCAGATTTTTTCTTTAAAGACTTCCCGATTTGTGAGATTATGGCTCCAGAGATGGGAATAAAAATCAACACAAATAGGGTCAGCTTGGTGCTGAAAGTAAACATGACAATTAGTGAAAAAATGATTGTTAAAGGATCTCTTACGATTAATTCTAATACTGACAGAAATGAATGTTGAAGTTCCAAAACATCGGATGATATTCTAGCCATCAGATCTCCTTTTTTCTTTTCTGAAAAGAAACTAACAGGCAAAGCAGTTGTTTTTTTATACAAGGCATTTCTCAGATCCTTCAGTACACCATTCCTGAGAAAAGTGATAAAAAACATTGCTAAATAGTTGAAAATATTTTTCAGAAAAAAGAGGGTTATAATTGTCGCAATAACGAACATTAAGGCCTTGCCACTATCTTCAGACATGTATTGCGTGATCTTATAATTAAAAAAACCTTCAACATAACTTTTGATCCCCTCCACTTCATTATAAACAGGTGGCTCAAATGTCTGTTTTGTTGTGCCAAAGAGGATCTGCATCATCGGGATCATTGCCACATAGGACAGGGCACTAAACAAGGCATAGAGGATGTTGAAGAATACATTGAGGAATGCAAATTTTTTATAGGGTAAGCCAAACTTTAGTATTTTTCCGAAATAGTTCATTTAGATGCCCATGGCTTTTATTAATTCATCAATTTTAGATTCAAGCTCTTTTTCAACTTCTTTCCACGACTGATGTTTTTCGATTTTTTGATTGGTGCTAAAGTAGAATTTAATTTTGGGTTCCGTTCCGCTAGGACGAATTGCTATTTTTGACCCATCTTCAAATAGGTAGATTAAGACATTTGCAATATCAAAATCAAGTTTTTCTATTGAGTGATCTTTAAGGTTGATGCGAAATCCTTTTTGGTAATCTTCGATGTATGAAATAGATTGACCCGCAATAGTTTTGGGAGGGTTTTCCCTAAAATCATTCATCATTGAGCTGATTTTCTCAGCACCTTCTTTTCCTTTCTGAGTAAAAGAGAGCAGTCTTTCTTTATAGGCGCCAAATTCACGATAACAATCTTCAAGGATTTCAAAGAAACTTTTCCCGATGCTTTTTGCATAAGCCCCTACTTCACAAGCCAGAAGGGTTGCAGTCACTGCATCTTTATCTCGAACTTTATTTCCAACGAGATATCCGAAGCTTTCTTCACCACCTCCAATGAATTCCAACTCAGGAAAATCCTCAATAAGTTTAGCAATCCACTTGAAACCAGTCAATGTTTCTTTATACCCAACGCCATAACTTGAGGCTATTTTTGCGATCATTGGTGAGGAGACGATGGTACTTGCGATAAATTGTTTTCCATTCAAAGCATCCTTCTGCTTCCACTGTTCCAAAAGGAAATAGGTCATCACAACCATTGTTTGATTTCCATTGAGTAAACAGAATTCACCTGTTTCATCTCTAACGGCAATACCCAATCGGTCACAGTCAGGATCCGTTCCAATCACGATATCAGCCCCTTGCTTCTCAGCTTCTAGAAGCGCTAACTTTAATGCCTCAGGCTCCTCGGGATTTGGAGATTTTACTGTTGGAAAGTTTCCGTCAGGTTTCGATTGTTCTTTTACAAGATAGACTTGGGAATAACCGGCTTTCTCTAAAACTTGCGGAACAGCAGTGATCGAAGTTCCGTGTAGTGAAGTGAAAACGACTTTATAGTTTTCACGATTCTTAATTTCAAATTTCCCTAACTTGAGAGAGACATTAAAAAATGCTTCATCGATTTCCCGATCGATTAAAGTGATTAATTCCTCATTAGGGGTAAAATTGATATCACTAAATTCAGTTTTGTTGATTTGATTGATGATCTGATTGTCATGGGGGGGAACAATTTGTCCGCCATCTTCCCAATAAACTTTATAACCATTGTATTCTGGTGGATTATGAGATGCTGTTAAAACAATACCACATTGTGCATTAAGATGTTTAACCGCAAAGGAAAGCTCGGGAGTAGGGCGTAGCTCTGAAAAAAGATATACTTGGATGCCATTGGCAGAAAAAACTTCTGCGACTTGACGGGACAGACTCTTGCTGTTTATCCTACAGTCGTAGGCAATAACAACTTTAATTTCTTTTTTATTAGGGAAAGATTTTTTCAAATAGTCACTTAAGCCCTGAGTGCTTTTCCCTAAAGTGTATTTATTGATTCGATTGGTTCCAATCCCCATTATTCCGCGCATGCCTCCAGTTCCAAACTCAAGATTCTTATAAAAAGCATCCTCAAGTTTTTTAGGATTCTTTTTTAGTCCGATCAATTCATTTTGTGTTTCTTGGTCGAACGGGGATTTTGTCCATTCTTCAATTTTTGAATTAACTGTCATGCTTTATTTTTGATACTTTTTGAGATGATATATCTTTTTATGTCTTTTTTATATCGCACCAAAATCTCTCCCAAAAAGCCTGCAATAAAAAGCTGAGTTCCAAGAATCATGGTTGTTAATGCAATATAAAACTCAGGTCGCTGAGTAATTAATCTGGCTTGGGTGTGAAGATAGAGTTTGTCAATCCCAAGATAAATGGTGAAGCAAAATCCCATAAAAAGCATTAAGGTTCCCCAAAATCCAAAAAAGTGCATGGGTCGCTTTCCGAAACCATTTAAAAACCAAAGGGTAATTAAATCTAAAAAGCCCTTAACAAACCGATCCGCTCCAAATTTTGTTTTTCCATGCTGTCGGGCTTGATGCTGAACGATTTGTTCTTCAATTTTATCAAAACCCTGATGTGCAGCGATTACGGGGATGTAACGATGCATTTCACCGTAAACTTCAATGGTTTTAATGACTTCTCTTTTATAGGCCTTGATTCCGCAATTAAAATCGTGAAGTTTAATTCCTGAGACCCTCCTTGCCGCCCAGTTGAATAATTTGGAAGGTATGTTTTTAAAGAAAATAGAGTCATATCTTTTTTTCTTCCATCCCGAAAGGATGTCTAGGTTTTTTTCTTTTAAAGTGGTGATCATGGGGTGAATTTCTTCGGGGGAGTCCTGAAGATCCGCATCCATGGTCATCACATAGTCTCCTGCAGCAAGCTTAAAGCCAGCGTGAAGTGCTTGAGATTTTCCAAAATTCTTTTGAAATCTAATTCCTTGCGTATTTTTGTTCTGTTGGACCAATCTTTCGATAACCTCCCACGAATTGTCGGTACTACCGTCATCCACATAGATGATCTCGAAATCATAATTATGATTCGAAAGTGAAGCGTGTATCCATTGGTGAAGTTCTTCAATAGATTCACTTTCATTTAGTAACGGAATTATGATGGAAAGTTCCATGAAGAGTTTTATTTCACCAACAAAAATAAGAAATTTGTCCTATTCAGGACGTGATTTTTTGACAATCAGTCCACCAATTAGAGAAATTACAAATCCAATAAATAAAGATCCAACAATCGCAAAGGCGGATATTATTAAGGGAGATGAAAATTTCCGTTGCATATCGACGAATTTATTAGCGCTTTCAACTGACATCTCTGGATCACTCGATAACATCTTTTGTTTTTGAAATTCTAAAGATTTATCCAAAGTTTCAGGGTCTAAGATTCCAGTCAAAATAAAATAATAAATGATGCCGAGTACTGCAGAAATGACCGCAACTCCAAGACCAATTTTTAAAGCCTCGGTCAAGCTTAAAAACCCTTCATTTGCTTTTTTAAATTGAATGATTCCCGCCATGATTATTACTACCGTAATAACAATATTGATTATCCCTACCGTTTGATCATTTTGATAATGCATGTCTAGAAAATAAAGCATGATGCCCACTATAATATTGTAGGCTCCAAGGATTATCCCAAAGTTTAATGCTGTTTGTGCGGGTGTAATTTGTTGATTTTCCATGTTTTTACTGTTTTTTTTTAATAAGATTTGAGGTTTGTTTGATTAAAAGTTTAATTTTCTTAGAACAAAAGCTAAAGTATTCAAAAAAACCATTAAATTTGCAGACTTTTCAATATAAAAGATAATTATGAGAACTGGTATACATCCTGAGAATTATAGATTAGTTGCATTTAAGGACATGTCAAATGACGATGTTTTTATTTCAAAGTCAACTGTAAACACCAAAGAGACTATTGAGTTTGAAGGTGCTGAATATCCGCTAGTTAAGCTCGAGATTTCCCGAACTTCTCACCCTTTCTACACTGGTAAATCTAAATTGGTTGATACTGCAGGTAGAATTGACAAGTTCAAAAATAAGTACTCCAAGTTTAAAAAAGAAGATAAAGAAGAAAGCGAAGATTAATTTGATTGTTATCTTACTTAATTAGATATAAAAACCGTCATTGACGGTTTTTTTTATGACTTGTTTTTCCGTACCCTTTTTAGGTTGAGCAGATTTATTGGGTTAATGCTTAAGCCCTCAACGTTTTTCTGGGAAAACCGGATTACTTGATCATAATAGAGTAAGATCATGGGATGCTTTTTCATTGCAATGCTGTCCATTTTTTGATAGATTTCAGCTCTTTTTCTAGGGTTTGATATTTCAAAACTCTTTTCAAAAAGTACATCAAATTCTGGGTCTGAAAAATGGGTGTAATTCGGCCCCGTTGGACTAAAGTTTTTTGAATACAATAACGATAGATAGTTTTCAGCATCGGGGTAATCAGCGATCCAGCTCGATCTAAACATTTCAAGTTTGCCCGATGACCTGGCTTGTTTTAAAGTTGCAGGTGGCATCACATCGATTTTAATATCAATTCCTATCTTTTGCAATTCTCGCTGTAAATACTCGCAAATATCCACATAGTTGGCATCAGTGGATAATGTTATTTTAGGTTCAAGGCCTGTTTTTTCTTTAAATTCTTTTACCAAAAGTGCAGCTTTTGAGGAATCATAAGCTGTGAAATCATCAGCGGCATGTCCGGGAAGTCCTTTAGGGATAAATCCTTTATTTGCTTTAAATCCAATGTTATTCCTTAAATATAAAACCAACTTTTGACGGTCAAATCCGATGTTGATGGCTTCTCTTATTAGAGGAGATTTTATCACTTTAGATTTTGAGTCTAAGTAGAATCCTAAGTATTCCGTATTCAGATACGGCCCTTTTTCCATGTTTATTTTATCGAGATATTTATTTTGTAAAGCTCCGTCGGGCTCAAGTAACTCGTCTTTATAGGAGTTGTCTAACGAATTTAATAAATCAGTTTTGCCTTGAATAAAAAGCATGAACTCACTTTGAATGTCAGGAACGAAAGTGATTGCGACGGCTTCGAGGTAGGGGAGTGGTATGCCTTCTATATCCGTTTCGTGATAGTTTGGATTTTTTCTAAAAACGAGCTTAACGTTTTCTTCCCATCTTTTAAATGTAAACGGACCCGTTCCGACAGGGTTACTTCTAAAGTCTTCACCATATTCTTCTATGGCTTCATGAGGAACAACAGAACAATAACGCATTGAAAGTAAACCTAGAAATGCAGGGAAAGGTTTTTTAAGTGTGAATTTAAGCAAACTGTCATTGACGGACTCGAGCGATTTTACATTCTGCAAAACCCATCCGCCAGGGGAAGCCGTTTTCGGATCCTTCAACCGATTAAGGCTATAAACAAAATCACTGGCGATTACTTTTCTTCTTTTTTTACTTTTGAATACGATAGATTCATGAAAAAAAACATCCTGCCTAAGTTTGAATTTATAGACCAAACCTTCCTCAGAAATATTCCAACTTTTTGCGATGTCAGGTTTAACGTTTAAAGAGTCATCCAATTGAACCAAACCATTAAAAATTTGATTCGTTGCCCAGATATTTGGCAAGATTCGAGTGAATGCGGGGTCTAAAGAAGTAATGTTTTTATATTCATTGTACCGAAAGACCAAGTGATCTTTATCTTTTAATGAATTTTGATCACAAGACACAAGGTTTGTGACAATGAAAATAGAGAGCGTTATGCCGATTAAATGGGTTCTAAGGCGGGTTTTCCGCATGCTTCAAAATTGTATATTTGCATCTAAATTAAGCTTTTTAGTTAAACGAACTGATCATGAATGTCGATCAAATAACAAAAAATATAATCAAACCAAGGGTTGCATTCCATACATTGGGGTGCAAACTGAATTTTTCTGAAACAGCGACCATCTCGCGCGATTTTGATGAAAATCGTTTTGAACGGGTGAATTTTGATCTTCCTGCGGAGGTCTACGTCATCAACACATGCTCGGTTACAGAAAACGCAGATAAAAGATTCAAAGGTCTTGTTGCAAAAGTTTTAAAACAAAATCCAAAAGCATTTGTTGCTGCCGTTGGCTGTTATGCTCAATTACAGCCTGAAGAATTGGCAGCAGTTGATGGAGTTGATTTGGTTTTGGGAGCAACCGAAAAATTCAAATTGATTGATTACTTAGATGATTTGACAAAAAAAACTACCGGAGCAATTCATTCCTGTGAAATTTCCAGTGCTAATTATTATGAGAGTTCCTATTCTTTGGGAGACAGAACTCGTGCATTTTTAAAGGTACAAGATGGTTGCGATTATAAGTGCACCTATTGCACAATTCCTCAAGCGCGGGGTATATCTCGGAGTGATACTCTAGAGAATATTATTGATCAAGCTGTTGAAATCACTTCAAAAGACATCAAGGAAATTGTGTTAACTGGAGTTAATATTGGAGATTATGGAAAAGGAGAATTTGGAAACAAACTACATGAACATACTTTCTTAGAACTCATTTCGGCCCTCGATGAAGTTGAAGCATTGAAAAGGATTAGAATTTCATCAATCGAACCCAACCTTTTAAACGATAATATTATAGATTTTGTGTCTAAAAGCAAAAGCTTTGTACCTCATTTTCATATTCCGCTTCAAAGTGGAAGTGATAAAATACTTAAGAAAATGAAGCGACGGTATTTAAGTGATTTATATGTTAACAGGATATCTAGGATCAAACATCTGATGCCAGATGCTTGTATTGGTGTGGATGTTATTGTCGGTTTTCCTGGCGAAACAGATGCTGATTTTATTGAAACCTATAAGTTTTTGGCGGATCTAAACGTGGCCTACCTGCACGTTTTTTCTTATTCTGAACGACCAAACACAGAAGCCGAAACCTATGCGGAAGTTGTCCCACAGGTGGTTCGTAGTAAAAGAAGTAAAATGTTAAGAGCCCTATCCGTTAAGAAAAGAAGACTTTTTTATGAAAGTCAGCTAGGCAAAACCCGAAAAGTCTTGTTTGAAAGTGAAAACAAGAAAGGTTACATCACTGGATTCACTGAAAATTATGTAAAAGTCAGAGCACCCTGGGATCCAGACAAGTCAAATAAAATTGAAAAGGTCAATTTAGACGCTATTGATGAGGAAGGGTATGTAAGAGTTAAAAGCTGTTCTAAAGCTTAATTCCAACAGGTAGTAATGATTTGTATGCCTTGTTTCTTCTAACAAAACCTGCAATTTTAGGCGAGGTTGGCACCACTCTTAGGTTTTTTTCCGAAATAAATTCTAATACTGTTTTGATAAAGTTTTCTTCGAATTCGATGTTGTCAATTTCTTCAGGGATAATAAGTTTCGTCAGAAAAATTTTTCTTTCTTGCTCAGCGTATTCAATCCTTGCAAGTGATCCCTCTAGGGTAGTTTCAAATTGTCTTAGAAACTCATTGTTCGTTAATTCAACTTTATGCATCTTTATTTATTAATTTTGAGATTAATACAGACTTAAAATTTTCTTAAGAATAGGGGGAAATACAAAACTAAGGGTTTTTTAAAAAACAGCAATCGTTTATGGCGATAAATATGAAAAAAAGATCGATTTACTTAATGCCAGGAATGGCTGCAAGCCCCAATATATTTGAGTACCTTAAGCTCTCAGAGTACTATGAGGTTAACTATTTGTCATGGATGACACCCTACAAAAATGAGCCTCTTTCGGATTATGCGCAGAGAATGTGTGTAAGAATTAAGGATGAAAACCCCATATTAATCGGGGTTTCTTTTGGAGGCTTATTAGTACAAGAGATTTCTAGGTTCTTAAAATGTGAGAAGGTGATAATTATTTCAAGCATTAAGAGCAATCAGGAGCTTCCTGCGCATATGAAAATTGCCCAAAAGACAAACTTGCACAAGCTTTTGCCTACCCAGTGGATTGAAAATATCGAGTCGTTAGCCATGTTTGCTTTTGGGAAGGATCTTAAGCGTAGGGTCTCTCTCTACCAGCGTTATTTGTCAGAAAGAGATCACAGATATTTAGATTGGTCTATAAACCAGCTTGTTAATTGGAATAGGTCTAAGGCTGACGAGACCGTAATTCATATTCATGGTCTAAAGGATAGCGTGTTTCCGATTAAAAACATTCAAAAGCCTTACATTGAAATAGAAGGAAATCATTCTATAGTCCTCACCCAATCTCAGTGGTTAAATAAAAATCTTCCTAAAATTATTTCAAATAATATAATTGATTTAGATAATTTAGAGGGATCAAACCAATCTTTCAAAAAATGAATCAAAATAATTACAAGTATCTAAGGTGGATGGCACCTATTTTTGTTATTCTTCTAGCAGGATTTGTTATGAGATTAGGCCCCATTACTTCTGCCTTTAAAACTTATGGCGACCAGCCTTCTCAAAAAGTTTATGCTCTTGAAATACCAGATTCACTTGCTTTTGCAGGAGAAAAAATTGCTCTGACCTCTCCTGATTTAAAGGAAAGGCTTGACAAGGAATTGTTGGTTAATACCTATTGGCAATCCAATATGATGTTGATGATTAAGCGAGCCAACAAGTATTTTCCTGAAATTGAAAGAATTTTAGAGGCGCAAGGAATCCCTAAAGATTTTAAGTATTTGGCTGTTATCGAAAGCGGTCTTGAAAACGTTCGATCTCCTGCTGGAGCAAAGGGATTTTGGCAACTGATGAAGAATACTGGTAAAGAAATGGGGTTGGAAATAAACACCAATGTTGACGAACGATACCACCTAGAACTGTCAACAGTCGTGGCTTCAAAATATCTAAAGAAAGCAAAAAGTAAATTGGGTTCTTGGACGCTAGCTGCAGCTTCTTATAATCGAGGGATGTCTGGAATTCAACGGATTTTAAACACCCAACAAGCAGATGACTATTTTGATTTATTGCTTGGTACCGAAACTAGCAGGTATGTTTTTAGGATACTTGCAGTAAAACTAATCATGGAAAATCCTACTAAATTTGGATATGTTTATGAGGGTCAGGATTTATATCAGGCGATTCCAGTTCGTAAATATGGTCTTGATACAGCGATTAATAACCTTGCAGAATTTTCTAAGAAAATAGATATTAATTATAAAATTCTAAAAATCCACAATCCTTGGTTGTTAGAAAATCACTTAAATAATAAGTCAAGAAAGTATTACGAGATTTCTATACCTGAAAAAGGGTATTATTAAATTTTCTTCATTTGCTGTTGCATTGTCTTCAATTGAGAAGTCAACATGCCATGTTTGTCTAATTTTTTTGCTTCTGACAAAAGCGCAGTAGCTTCCCTTTTTCTTCGTTTCTGCATCAGTATGCCCGCAAGACTCATTTTTGCCATTGCCAGGTCATGATCCATTGAAAGACCAAGTTGAATTGCTTTTTTGAAACTTTTCTCAGCCGCAGTCAAATTAGTTTGTGATTTGATAATGCCGTGTAGGTAATGGAAATATCCTTGTTGTTTTTTAACCAAAGAACTTTCAGGATTTTTAATTCTGTTGAGCCATTTTTCAGTACCTGCGAAATCTTGTTTTCTGAGTCGGAGGAAGGAAAGGAAAATGATTTCGTTTTTGAAATAAATCAAAACAAACATCCCTGACAGTAGTATTAGGAATATTCCGTTGCCGATTTCGTTCTCGTAAAACTGATATCCGCTATAGACAATTATTAGTCCAGTGATTATTAGTTTGTATATTTTAGGAAACATGAATAATAAATTTGAGAGCAAAGTTAACAAGAATAGTTTTAAAACCGTTTGTAGAAGAAAAAAGATATTGTATATTTGCCCGGCTTAAAAAAACAAATAACACAGAGTTTTCATCAAATGAAAAGAACCTTTCAACCCTCGAGAAGAAAAAGAAGAAACAAACACGGTTTCCGTGAACGCATGGCAACAGCCAACGGCAGGAAAGTACTTGCAAAGCGACGTGCTAAAGGTAGAAAGAAGATTTCTGTTTCCTCCGAGCCTCGTCACAAAAAATGATAAAAAATTTTACATTTATACAGGTGTTATTCTTTATAGAATAGCACCTTTTTTTTTATATTTAAGGAATTTTAGAAACTATCTTTATGCCGAAACAATCTGAGATAAAAAGTATACTAATTATAGGCTCAGGACCTATTGTAATTGGTCAAGCGTGTGAATTTGACTATGCTGGAACGCAAGCTTTACGTTCGATTAGAGAGGACGGAATCGAAACAATTTTGATCAATTCGAATCCTGCGACCATCATGACAGACCCTTCAATGGCTGATCATGTATATCTCAAACCACTGACAAGTAAATCACTTGTCGAGATTCTTAAGAAACACAAAATTGACGCAGTTCTCCCTACCATGGGAGGGCAAACCGCTTTGAACCTGTGTATTGAAGCTGATGATAAAGGCATATGGAAAGACTTTGGTGTTGAAATTATTGGAGTTGACATCGCTGCGATCAATATTACTGAAGACAGAGATCAATTTAAAAAACTTTTAAAGACAATTGACATTCCTGTTGCTCCTGCCGAAACAGCGAACTCTTTTTTGAGAGGTAAAGAAATTGCACAGAAATTTGGATTTCCATTGGTCATTAGACCCTCCTTCACGCTAGGAGGAACAGGCGCTTCTTTTGTTCACAATGCTGATGAGTTCGAAGAACTTCTAACTAGGGGATTGGAGGCTTCTCCCATACACGAAGTATTGATTGACAAAGCATTGGTCGGGTGGAAAGAATATGAGCTTGAGTTATTAAGAGATAAAAACGATAATGTAGTAATTATCTGTACCATAGAAAACATGGATCCCATGGGGATTCACACGGGAGACTCTATCACAGTAGCTCCTGCCATGACACTTTCTGACCCTACTTTTCAAAGGATGCGAGATATGGCAATCAAGATGATGAAAAGTATTGGTGACTTTGCTGGAGGCTGTAACGTACAGTTTGCTGTAAGTGCTGATGAAAAGGAAGACATCATTGCCATTGAAATTAATCCAAGGGTATCGAGATCCTCTGCTTTAGCCTCGAAGGCAACAGGTTATCCTATTGCAAAGATTGCTGCCAAGTTGGCCATTGGATATACACTAGATGAGCTCCAAAACCAAATTACAAAATCGACTTCCGCTTTATTCGAACCCACATTGGATTATGTCATTGTCAAAATACCACGTTGGAACTTTGATAAGTTTGAGGGTTCCGATAGGAAACTAGGCCTCCAAATGAAATCTGTTGGAGAAGTCATGGGAATCGGGAGATCGTTCCAAGAAGCGCTTCACAAAGCCACCCAGTCATTGGAAATTAAAAGAAACGGACTTGGAGCTGATGGAAAAGGTTATAAGGATTATGATCAAATCATAGAAAAGTTAACTAACGCAAGTTGGGATAGAGTTTTTGTGATTTATGATGCTATTCAAATGGGAATTCCATTGAGTAGAATTCATGAGATCACCAAAATTGACATGTGGTTTCTTAAGCAATATCAAGAGTTGCACGAATTGGAAAAAGAAATTTCAAAATTTGATATTAAATCAATCGACCAGCCTTTGTTGCTCGAAGCGAAACAAAAAGGGTTTGCTGATAGACAAATTGCCCATATGTTGGGATGTCTTGAAAGTCAACTTTACAACAAGCGAGATGAATTAGGCATTCAAAGGGTTTATAAATTAGTTGATACCTGTGCTGCAGAATTTTCAGCATCAACACCTTATTATTATTCAACATTCGAAGGGAAAATGCAACTTAAAGGTGGAGAACCTTTTAGTGATAATGAAAGCAAAGTAAGTGATCGTAAAAAGGTAATCGTTTTGGGTTCAGGTCCAAATAGAATTGGTCAAGGAATCGAATTTGACTACTGTTGCGTTCATGGTGTCTTAGCTGCTGCAGAATGTGATTATGAAACCATCATGATCAATTGTAATCCAGAGACCGTATCTACAGATTTTGATGTTGCCGATAAATTGTATTTTGAACCCGTTTTTTGGGAGCATATTTATGACATCATTCGTCATGAAAAACCCGAAGGTGTTATCGTTCAGTTGGGAGGACAGACTGCTCTTAAATTAGCTGAAAAACTAGATCGTTACGGTATTAAAATCATCGGGACAAGTTTTAAATCTTTAGATCTTGCTGAAGATAGAGGTAGTTTCTCAACCTTGCTACAGAACAATAACATTCCTTATCCAGAGTTTGGAGTTGCAGAAACTGCAGAACAAGCCATCGCTTTGACAGACGAGTTGAGTTTTCCGATTTTGGTACGTCCTTCATATGTTTTGGGAGGTCAAGGCATGAAAATTGTTATTAACAAGGAGGAACTAGAAACTCATGTTGTCGATCTTTTAAGAAAAATTCCAAACAATAAGCTTTTACTTGATCATTATCTTGATGGAGCCATAGAAGCTGAAGCAGATGCAATCTGCGATGGTGAAAATGTTTATATTATTGGAATAATGGAGCATATCGAACCCTGTGGAATTCATTCCGGTGATTCGAATGCCACACTTCCTGTTTTTAACATTGGAGAGTTTGTTTTACAGCAAATTAAAGACCATACCCACAAAATTGCATTAGCGCTAAACACTGTTGGTTTGATCAACATTCAATATGCAATTAAAGACGAAAAAGTTTATGTTATTGAGGCAAATCCTAGGGCTTCAAGAACAGTGCCTTTTATTGCAAAAGCATACAATGAACCTTATGTTAACTATGCGACAAAAGTAATGCTAGGACACAACAAGGTGACTGACTTTGATTTTAATCCACAACTTGACGGTTATGCGATTAAACAACCGGTTTTCTCTTTTGATAAATTTCCAAATGTAAACAAGCAGCTTGGACCTGAGATGAAAAGTACTGGAGAAAGTATTTTGTTTATTGATAGCCTAAAAGATGACGAGTTTTACGATCTTTACGCCAGAAGGAAAATGTATTTAACTAAATAAATATTAATTTTATACATTTAACATTCATATAACTTGAGATGATAAATAAGTATATATTTTTAATTTCTGTAATAACTTTTGCAGTTCTCTCGAGATTTTTGCCACATCCACCAAATTTCACTCCGGTTGCTGCAATTGCTTTGTTATCATGTAAGGGTTTTAATAACCGTTGGATTGCTATTATAATTCCGATGATTATTATGTTTATTTCTGATTTGGTCCTCGGTCTTCATGGATCAATTCCCTTTGTTTATGGGGCTTTCATTTTGATTTCTCTTTTCGGGAGTTTTGTTAAGAAAATCAATATTGGCGTAGTCTTATCTTCATCTGTAATTTTCTTTTTGGTCAGTAATTTTGGAGTTTGGTTTCTTTATTACCCCAGCACTTTTACTGATCTAGTCACTTGTTATACTTTAGCCATTCCATTTTTTCTAAATACTATTTTAGGAGACTTGTTCTTTTCTGCATTGATGATTTACTCCTTCTACTACATGCAAAAGAGACAGATTATTTCGGCATAAGCTATTTTTTTTACACATACTATATTTTTTTACAAATGCACACGATTAAAAAGTCTCTTTTTTTATTACTATTTATTTCTTTCAACTCATTTTCTCAAGACCTTTTTGATCCAAAAACAACAGTTAATGAAGAAAATTCTGACACAGTTACGGCTACAAACGTCTCCCTTGAAGAGGTTGTCGTTTCCGATTCTCGTTTTGCTTTAAAGCGATCACAATCAGGAAAAACGGTAGTCAAAATTTCATCAAAAGAAATAGAAAAATTTTCTGGTCTCGGTTTGGGAGCACTTTTATCTTCTCATCTTGGAATTGATGTGCTCGGAAGAAATTTACATTCAGGACAAAACCCTACTTTATCCATAAGAGGTGGTCGCAACAGACAGGTTTTAATTATTATTGATGGCGTTCGTGTTTCAGATCCCTCAAGGATTGATAATGACTTTGACATCAATTCTCTTAACCTTGAAATGATGGAGTCGATAGAGGTTGTCAAAGGGGCTGCCAGTGCCCTTTATGGAAGTTCTGCAGCAGCTGGAGTTGTAAATATTACCACTAAAAAAACTTCTGAATCCATAAGTGTTTTTATTAAAAAAACATGGGGTACGGAGCAGGCGGCAAATGAACCTTTAAATAGTGTGAATGCAGGAAATCATAACATTAGTCTTAAGGGAACCGCAGCAGGAATTGGTTTTCAAGCTTCCTATGCAGAACGTTATAGTGATGGATTGAGTGCAGTGAAAGATGGAACTCCAGATGCATTTAATTTGACCAATCTCAACCTTGGCTTTTCAGGTAAGATTAATGAAGCTATTAAATGGCAGTTAAAGTGGAACAGTGACGAGGTGAGCTCTGATCTTGACAGTGGATACCCTATAGAAGATGCAGATTATAAATACGGTACTTCATTGAATCGTTATTCTTTAAATACCTCTTATGCCTATGAGAATGGAAGTTTAAACTTAAATGCTGGTTTTCAAGACAATGATCGTGAATATGAAAGTCCTTTTACCTATGGCTATGAAAGTGATAATTTAAATGTTGATTTGTATAATAAATATATTTTTAACAATAAGTTTTATACCATATTGGGGCTTCAATATCAAAACAGCGAAATGGAAGCTGCATACGATACTCGTGTTTCCCAGTCAGATATATACATCAATACGGTTTATCTTGATCCTTCAGGTTTTAATTTTAATGTTGGTTTGCGTTATAATCATCATGACAACTATGGCGGAAATTTTATTTACAGCATCAACCCCTCTTTTAATATTGATTTGAATGAAAAACGGAAGTTAAAACTCCTAACGAGTTACAGTAAAGCTTTTATCTCACCGGGTCTCTATCAGCTGTTCGACCCTGTCTATGGGAATCCAGACTTGAAACCTGAAGAAAACAAAAGTTTTGAATTTGGTTTTGAAATCCGTTCTGAAAAAAATGCTTTATCCCTGGTGTATTTTAATCGTTCAGAAAATCCAACTTTAATTTTTGACAACACAACTTCTAAATATGGAAACTCCTCTAAAGAAATAGTGTATGAAGGCTTGGAGATGGGTTATGAAGTTAATGTTAGAGAAACGATGGACATTCGGTTAAATTATCTTTATACAGATTCAACAACAGGTGATTTAAGAATGATTTCTAAGCATAGTTTTACCGGGCTTATGGACTTTCCATTGTCTCAAAAAACTAACTTTAATATTATTGGACAATATTATGGCAAAAGAATTGCGAATGATATGGTAACCGATTTGGATGCTTACGGTCTTGTTACGCTTCAGCTAAATCACCGACTGGATAACCAGAATGCAAATTTGTTTTTCAGTGTGGTGAATTTATTCGATGCGGAATATGTTATTATTCCAGAATACACTACAAGAGGAAGAAATGTCCTTGCTGGAGTTTCATTTACAATAGATTAAGGCAACTGCTTTTCACTAACTAAATTTTGACGGCTCAACATTTTTGGATCTTCAATTGTATTATCAAGTGGAAATTCAGGAGTTCGAATTGCTGATCTTGCAGAGGTTCCGTTAATTTGACCTATGGCTAAGGCAAGAAGAGGTTCTGTAACTTCACCAAGCACGCCCATATTGGTAATATCTTCTTTAAGCAGCAGTCCAGCATCAGGGGTTAACCCATCAGAATAGTCAGAAAAACCGGCACTATTAGCAACTTTAAATATAATGGGCTGTAAGGCGTAGGTGTGGTCAGGATTTTTTGTACGGTTGTTGTCGATGTAGTCGTAAACTGTTATAGATCCTACATTCTTACCATAAGTAGTATCTCCAATTTGTACCACTTGAATGTGAGACGCTAACCCATTTATCAGAAGTTCACTTGCAGAAGCACTTCTTGAAGAAGTTAGGATGTAAACTTTATTAAGATTCAAAGAATTAATAGGGGTACCATCAATCATTTCATTGACAAACAAATACTTCATCCAATCAGTGTTGTTTGTTGACTCGTAATACTCCATCAATTTAGAATTGTATATATTCTGAGCAAAGATTTCTCCGGAAAATTGTCCGGAAATCATACCGGCAAGATAGGTGCAAGAAGTAAGTAGCCCTCCGCCATTGTATCTCAAGTCAATAACCAAATCAGTAATGTTATCTAACTTAAAGCCTGCAAAAACAGTATTTAAATTTTGATCAAAACTTCCCACAAAACCGTTGTACATGAGATAGCCAATTTTAGACCCCCCTGAGCGGATTGTTTTGCTTATATGAATTGAATCATCTTGGAAATCCTCCACTTTCGTAAGCGCGACTTCTACGCCATTTGGCGTAATACTGCCACTTGAGAAGTCAGCCATGTTAAGGGTATAGCTCAAATTATCACCAAATAATAATGACCTGTAATTTGAAATCGTTAAGTCTGTACCATTCACCCCTGTAAAAATATCGCCTCTTTTTATGTTTTTTAAGCTAGCATCTGATTCCTTTTCAATATAAGTAACCACGCCAAAAATATTATTGCTATCACTAAACCTATTTAAAATAAACTCCACACCATTTGAGGCAGAAATACCCGCTAGAGAATTGACAAGTGAAACATAATCAGAATCTATGATACTGAATCGGTCTTCTGAGAATTTTAAAGAGTTGAAAAATTCTTCTGGATCTGGTTTCTCCCTCAAGAAAGAGCCGTAGTCTCCAGCGTTATCATTTTTAGAATCATCCAGATCAAGAACATCTTCCTGCCAGTAATATAATTCGTTCATACTTTTCCAAATAAAGTCATTTACTGCAAAGTATTTAACACCTTTAACATCTTGTGTGCATACACTGGTGAGATCAAGACTAAAAGTTATTTTTTCATTTAGAACAACAATGTTAGTGATGCTTCCAACTGAAGTCATTTGTTGTAATAGGTTTACAGAGTCTTCCCCGGTCACTTCGTAACTTCCGTTAACTACAGTATCACCATTTTTGATTTTGAATGTCTTATCCTGATTAAATAAAATTAGTGAAACCTCACAAGCTACATCTGATCCAGAGACACTTTTGCTTGTGTTAGTATTGTTTTCGATGTTCCAATAGCCCCTCAAAAGCTCGGGGTTTACAAGTAAATCCGATATGAATTCTGTTGTTTCATCAGCTGGAGTTGCGCCTTCATCTTTTGAGCACGAAGTCAAAAAAAGTGTGAAAGCGATAAATGTTAAATAAAAGTGTTTATTTTTCATCGAGATTGTGAAGTATATAATCCTCTAAATTACACATTTCATGCCAAACCGAATTAATTATGAATTTTAAGATATTTTTTTAAGTATTATAAATTTTATTATTATAAATTTCAAACAATATTTAAAATAGCATCCCATGAAATTTTTTTATTGTTTTATCATTTTTTTAATGTCATTCAATCTAACGAGTGCTCAATCAATTTTTGATCATTTTGAAAATGCACCCGACGTAACCTATGCCTCAATTGGTCCAAAAATGTTTCAGCTGCTTGGGCAAATGTCGTTTCTGGGAAAGGATGATCCTGAGTCTGCTGAAATTTTAGAGATCATAAATAATATAAAAAGCTTTAAGGTATTAATTACAGGAGAGGGAGAAATTCAAAATGAATTTAACGAATGGGTTGATAAAGAAGCAGAAAAAAATGATTTGGAAACCTTAATGACAATGAGCGAATCCGATACTGAATTGTTTTTTTATGTCAAACAAGGCAAGTCAGAAAACAAAATTGAAAAGCTATTGATGTATTCTAAGGGCATTTCTAAAAGTGTGCCAGAAGCCAAAATCAAAGGGCAAGCCATTGAATCTGTAGTGCTCATGATCGAAGGAGATCTTGATCTGAATCAAATCGCTAAATTGGCAGCAAAAATGGACCTACCAGGTGGAGATCAACTTAAAAAAGCAGGGCTTTAATAGCGTCATATTCCCGTGTAATTAAAAGGAGTAATATCTTTTAATTCAATTTTAATTTCATCACTTACATTGAGGCCTTCTATGAAATGATGGATTGACGTCTTCGTAATCCCTTCATTTGTTCGGGTGAGATCTTTCAAAGCCTCATAAGGATTAGGATAACTTTCCCTTCTTAGAATTGTCTGAATTGCTTCGGCAACTACAGCCCAATTATCGTTCAGATCTTTTTTGATTTTTTCTTCATTAACAATTAGCTTTTTCAATCCTTTAAGCATGGATTTAAAACCAATAAGTTGATGACCAAAAGGGACGCCAATATTCCTTAAGACAGTGCTGTCAGTAAGGTCTCTTTGTAATCTTGAAACTGGAAGTTTTGAGGCAAAATAAATAAGTATCGCATTTGCAATACCAAGGTTTCCTTCAGCATTTTCAAAATCGATGGGGTTTACTTTGTGTGGCATGGCAGACGACCCCACTTCACCAGCTTTTATTCGCTGTTTGAAATAGTCCATTGAGATGTAAGTCCAAATGTCTCGACTAAAATCAATGAAAATCGTGTTGATTCTTTTTAGTGCATCACAAAGGGCAGCAATTCCGTCGTAATGTTCAATTTGAGTGGTAGGAAAAGAGTAGTCTAGATTCAAGGTTTTTTCTACAAAATCTTTCCCAAATTTTCTCCAATCATGATTAGGGTAAGCGACCTTATGCGCATTAAAATTCCCTGTGGCTCCTGCAAATTTAGCAGAATTTGGAACTTGCATAAGTGTAGCTTTTTGAGCCTCAATCCGGTGTGTGAAAACAGCTATTTCTTTCCCCAAGCGTGTCGGCGACGCAGGTTGTCCGTGAGTCCTTGCCAACATGGAAATGTCTTTATATTCTTCGGACAATCCCGACATTTTCTCTAACAACTCTTCCAAGTGAGGTAAATATACTTTTTGAATTGCATCTTTTATTGATAAGGGAATAGCAGTGTTGTTGATGTCCTGAGAAGTCAATCCAAAATGAATGAATTCCTTAAACTTGTGTAAATCTAGACGATCAAATTCTTTTTTGATGAAATACTCAACAGCCTTTACATCATGATTCGTTGTTTTTTCAATCTCCTTAATTTCTTTTGCATCATCAGAAGTAAACTGCGTATAAATACTTCTCAAGTCTTCAAAAAGAGAAGGGTTAAAATCCTTTAAAGGCTCAAGTTTTATTTCGCAAAGGGCAATGAAATATTCAATTTCAACTTGTACGCGATATTTTATTAAAGCTTCTTCAGAAAAATAAGCTGCAAATTCTTTTGTTTTGGAGCGATAACGACCATCGATAGGGGAAATCGCATTTAATGCAGTCAATAGCATGAGTAAAATAATTGTTTAGGAGGTAAAGATACGGTTCTATCAATGATTGGTAAAATCAAATCACAATCAATTATTGGATTTAATTAAAAAATTTGATTGCATTATAAGATCACTCTGATTTTTAAAGTTTGAGAATTCTGTACTCTTCATAGCAACCACTAATCGCTTCCAGTATTTGTAAGTCATTGGATTCTTTGATGAAATTGTCTGAATAATTACAGTTTCTCAAAATATCATCAATATTATATCTTTCGATTTTAAGGAGTTGCATCAATATTTCACGATCAAACTTTGAAGCCAAAAGGTTTTTGATCTCATCATTTTCTCTCATTTTCTTGAGTTTCTTCATTTGAAGCGGATTTTTACCGAACAAATTATGTAAATAATCTGCAGGGTTGAAAAGAGTAGCAAAGGTTTTAGAAATAGAGTAGGGGTTTCGACTTCCTCCTTCATATCCAGAATTTGGTAGTCCAGGAATACTATACCTCCCCGCGGAGTTAATCGGAACTTTTTTTACATCAATGTCTAAGTAACCTGTCAGTTGATATGGTCTAAGAATGATTTCTTCAAGGGCAAAAGCAAGTTCGGTTAATTTGAATTTAGAATTTTTAAATTTAACCATGTCTTGAGTTACAGCAACTTTTAGAGGTTTAAATCCTAAATAGGAAAAGTACAAAGTATCATTCACTTTAGCAGGGATTTCGAAAACTCCCTTTTCATTGGTAGTCGCACCAACGATTATGTTTAAGTTAACAACATGAACACTTTCCATGGGAAAACCAGTAGCCTCATTTTCTACAATTGCACTAAAACTTTGATATATCTCCTGCGCATTGATAGAAATAACTTTGATAAAACACAAAAAGATTAAAACTTTTTTCATTAATATATTAGGAGTAACGGCGACCAATTTTCTATTTAATAAAAATAACAAATTACTGCCTAACAAATCACCTTTATTTATCATTTAGAAATCTATTTAACTTTTTAAGGGCACGAGCACGGTGACTAATTTCATTTTTTTCGTTTATAGGAAGCTCAGCAAAACTCTGATCGTATCCATCAGGTGAAAAAACAGGATCATAGCCAAACCCTTTGTCGCCTTTCTTTTTATCTAAAATTTCACCTTTAACAATTCCTTCAAAAAGATGTTCTTCCCCATCGATTATCAGAGCAATAACAGTTCTGAATTGTGCTTTTCGATTGGTTTTGTTCTTTAACAAATCAAGCAGTTTGTCCATGTTATTCTCAGCATTTTTTTGATTTCCTGCAAATCTAGCAGAATATACCCCCGGAGCTCCCTCCAAACACTCAACCTCTAGACCTGTGTCATCTGCAAAACAATTTTCATTGAATTTATCATAAACGAACCTTGCTTTTATCAAGGCATTTTCTTCTAAAGTCTTTCCTGTTTCCTCAATTTCATCATGAAAACCTAGGTCGTCTAAACTCGATAGTTTGTTGTCACCAACTAAAGGAAGGATTTCCTTAACCTTATTCGAGTTATGTGTTGCAAAGATTAGTTTCATAATTATTGGTGGTGGTAGGGTTCGTTTTTAAGAATGGTGTTGGCGCGATACAATTGTTCTACAAAAAATAGTCTTATCATTTGGTGAGAAAAAGTCAATTTGGATAATGATAATTTCTCATGACTTTTCGCAATGACTTCGTCAGAAAACCCATAGGGACCTCCAACGACAAAGATCAATCGCCTGAAGGGAGACATTCTTTTCTTTTCAATGTATTTAGAAAAATCAAGAGAGTCGTATTGTTTTCCATTTTCATCTAGTAGAATAATACAATCACCAGCTTTTATTTTTTTAATGATCAATTTTCCTTCTTTACTTTTTTGTAATGATTGACTTAGATTTTTTGAGTTTTTTATTTCAGGAATAATTTCAATTTCAAAACGATGGTATTTTAGAATCCTTTTGTGATACTCATCAATTAAGACTTTAAGGTTTTTATTCTCCGTTTTTCCAACAAGCAACAAAAGTTTTTGCATGACACAAAGGTACAAACTCAATTTGTTTTTTTATAAATAAAACAGTTGTCCTTTAGATTTGTTTTATCTTTGATTAAAGAAATATTTAGGTTTGAAAAATAAATTAAAACGCATACCAGTTGTCCGCAATCTTGTTGCGATTTTGGAATCTTTAAAGCTCCCGGGATATACCTATTTCTCTTTTTATGATCTCTTACAGATGTATGTTTCAGGGGTTTTAAAAGGTACACTTTCCTCCCGAGCTGGAAGTATATCATTTAGCTTTTTTATGGCCCTGTTTCCATTTCTTCTTTTTTTACTAAACCTTATTGCATTCATTCCAATCGATAATTTTGATAATGTTTTATTTGATTTTCTAGAAAGACTACTTCCTTTAGACAGTCAAAGTTTTTTTACAGATATTTTTAATGACATACGTGTCAAGCAGAGAACTGGTTTGCTTTCTTCTGTTTTTTTATTATCAATCTTCCTGACAGCCAACGGAGTCAGTTCTATTTTCTGTGGCTTTGAAGGGTCCTACCACGTTGAGCTTTCTCGCAGTCTATTGCGTCAGTATTTGTTTTCAATGATGGTTGCTATTCTATTGGCTTTTTTATTGCTCTTTGGTGTTGTTGCCTTTGTGTTTTTTGAAATCTATATTCTCAATAACCTAGAGAGTTTAATACCCAGTGAAATAAATTGGATTCGTTGGGGTCAAATTTTATTCTACATTATTTTAACCTATTTATCGGTTACGATCCTCTACTTTTTTGGAACGATTGAGGGAAAAAAAACCAAATTCTTTTCTCCTGGGGCTTTGATGACTTGTCTTCTAATTATTCTAACGACCTATCTTTTTGGTGTATATATTGAGAACTTTTCAACCTACAATCAGCTTTACGGTTCCATTGGGGCCTTGCTGATTTTTCTGATTTACATCTGGCTCAATTCAAATATGCTCTTATTGGGATTTGAATTAAACGCTACATTAAATCGTCTTAAAAATCAAGATCAATTAAAGTCTTGATATTGGCTAAAGTTGTATTTTTAGAAAATGCATTACTTCGCTGACATTATACTTCCTTTGGGTTTGGACAAACCCTTCACTTATGCGCTAGAAGAGGTCGATTTTAACCGTTTGACTCCAGGTTATCGGGTTGCTGTTTCTTTTGGAAAATCTAAAATTTACACTGGAATTATAATTCGACTGCACCAAGTTGCTCCGCAAACCTACGATGCGAAGTTTATTGAGATGGTTTTAGACGACACTCCAACCGTTACTGAAGAGCAGTTACAGTTCTGGAATTGGCTTTCGAAATATTATAACAGCAGAATGGGAGACATCCTCAGGGCTGCTATCCCCACCACCTTACTCCTCGAAAGTGAAACCCTAGTCGTTAAAAAACAATTGCCTGATGGAGTAGAAGAGCCGGTTTTGAGCGATGATGAGTTTCTGGTCTACGAGGCTTTAGATACCAAAGCATTGAGTATAAATGATATTTCTAAAATCTTAAGCAAAAAGAATGTACTGGGCCTATTACAAGGAATGTTTTTGAAAGAATATGTTGACATTCATCAAAAATTAGCCGAAAAGTACATCCCCAAAAAAGTTCGATACATCCGTGTTGCATCAAAGTTTATTGAGAATGACGAATTAAGAAATCTTTTTGAATTATTAAAAAATGCACCAAAACAAAAAGAAGTGATGCTTTCTGTATTTGAGGGAAACCCCACAGGGGAAAGTTGGAAAAACGCATTACACTTAATTAAACAAACGGGGAGTAATTCAACAGTTCTGAGAGCTCTGATTACTAAAGGGTATCTTGAAGAAACTCACCTTCAAGAAGATCGTGTTTTGTATACTTTTGATAAATCTGATAAAGAATATTTACTATCTCCCGCGCAGCAAATCGCCTTGGACAATATAAAAGAGGAGTTGATTCGCAAGGAAGTGGTGTTATTCCAGGGAATTACTGGTTCAGGAAAAACAGAGGTTTACATGGAGCTCATCGCAGAGGTTTTGGCCAAAGGTGATCAGGTTTTATATTTACTTCCTGAAATAGCATTGACTCCTCAAATGGTTCAGCGCCTTCAGGAAAGGTTTGGGAAAAGAGTAGCGGTTTATCATTCAAAGTTTTCGATACATGAAAGAACGGAGGTGTGGCAGAATATTTTATCAAATAATGAAAATGCTGGAGTAGTGGTCGGGGCAAGATCTTCACTTTTTTTACCTTTCAAAAAGCTAGGGTTGATCGTGGTAGATGAAGAACACGAGGTTTCTTACAAACAATTTGATCCTTCCCCAAGATATCATGCCCGCGACAGTTCGATCGTGTTGGCTAGTTTGCATAATGCCAAAGTAATTCTTGGATCAGCAACTCCCTCAATCGAAACTTCATTTAACAGTACGACTGGAAAATACGGATGGGTAAAGCTCAACGAGCGCTATGGTGGCATTGCATTGCCTGAAATTGCAACGGTGGATCTCAAAGAAGCCTATCGTAAAAAACAAATGAAAGGTGTTTTTTCTCGGACTTTATTAGAGGAAATTTCTAACGCATTAAAAGAGGACAAACAAATTATCCTGTTTCAGAATCGACGTGGTTATGCTCCTGTTCATGAGTGTATAGATTGTGGTCACATGCCGCAGTGTAATCAGTGTGACGTTACATTAACCTACCATCAGTATTCAGAGAAGCTAAAATGTCATTATTGCGGCTATCAAGTTCCTAAACCGACCCAGTGTCATGCTTGTGGGATGACAAACCTAGCCACCAAAGGGGTGGGTACACAGCAAATTCAAGAACAGGTTGAGCAATTCTTCCCTGGAGTTAAAGTAGGCAGAATGGATTGGGACAGTACCCGGGGAAAATGGGATTTTGATAAACTAATAAACTCTTTTACCGCTCAAGAAACAAAAATATTAGTCGGAACTCAAATGGTTGTTAAAGGGCTTGACTTTAAACACGTTCGACTTGTTGGAGTCCTGAATGCGGATCATTTACTAAACTTTCCTGATTTTAGATCTCATGAAAGAACTTACCAGATGTTAAGTCAAGTTGCAGGCAGGGCAGGTAGAAAAGGAGAAAGAGGTAAGGTGATTATTCAAACCTATCAGCCAAAACATCCCATCATTCAACAGGTAATAGAGAATGATTATGAAGGCATGCTGAAAGATCAGCTCCATGAGCGAAAGCAGTATTTGTATCCTCCGTTCTATCGTTTGATTCGAATTGTGATAAAACACAAAGACCTAGAGACGGTAAAACTTGCATCGAATTGGATATTCAATGTGCTCAATCAATCCTATTCGGGTCAAATTCTTGGACCAATTTTCCCAAATATTGCTAGGCTCAGAAATTATTATCAGATGCAACTACTGATTAAGGTTGAGAACGATACTTCTAGAAAAGTGGTTAAACATTTAATTTCTCGAACTCTAAAAAGCTTTGATGCAATTGGAAAATTTAAATCTGCAAGGATCAATGTGGATGTAGATCCTTATTGATATTTAGCAAAATTCTTTTTAAATGTTAATTTTTGATTTCTACTTAAGGGCAAAAGCTTACCATCCATAAAAACTTTGTTGCTGTCATGATTAATAACCTTCTTAAGGTTAACAATATAGGACTTGTGAATTCTCACAAATTGATTTTCGGGTAATCGTGAGATAAAAGCTTTCATAGAAGAAAGAACAACGTAGCTCTTGTTTTGAGTCACGATTTTAACATAGTCACCCATTGCTTCGATCCATTTGATATTGTTAACCAGCACTTTTTCAGATTTAAGGTTACATTTAAAATGGATGAAATAATCTTCTTTTTTTTCACTTAAGTTTACAGGTGTAATTCTTTTTACTAATTTATCGACTGTTTTTTTAAACCGTTCGTAAGAAACAGGTTTTTGAATACAATCCACAAAACCTTCCTCAAAAGCTTTGATTGCATCTTGTGGGTTTTTGGTTAACATCACAATCTCAATTTTCTGTTTGAGTTGATCAGAGAACTCAAAACCGTCATAAACAGGGAGATCCGAAGAAATGATAGCGAAATCAATCTCATTGTAGTTCAAAAACTCTGAGGCATTGACAGCATCAGAAAACTCAGCCATTAGTTTAAGATTATCGAATCTTTTTAAGGTCTGACAAAAGTGCAATCTGTCTACGGGATTGGAGTCTATATAGATATATTTTAGAGGCATTTAACTTTAGGGCTAATGAAAAAAAATAATAATCAAAGAATAAAATTAATCTTTTTTTATAAAAAGGAAATAAAATTTTGGTACAATTTTAAGTTTAGCTTACTTTTGCAGATCTAAAAATAAAATATTATGAATCATTATGAAACTGTTTTCATTTTAAATCCCGTTCTTTCTGACACTCAGACAGAGGAAGCAGTAAAAAAATATGAATCGCTTGTTGTCTCTCATGAAGGCAAAATCGTTCATAAAGAAAACTGGGGACTTAAGAAGTTAGCTTATCCCATCCAAAACAAAAACAGTGGTTTTTACCATTTGTTTCAATACGAGGCCGAAGGCCCCGCAGTTGATGCTCTCGAAGTAGAGTTTAGACGTGACGAGAAAGTAATGCGTTACTTGACCGTGAAACTCGATATTCATGCAAAAGCATGGGCAGAGAAAAGAAAAAACAGAAAAGAACCTAAAGTAAAAGCTTAAGAGAAATGTCTAAAATTGAAGATCAGTCCTCAGGGAAAAAAGAAGGTGAAATTAGATATTTAACTCCATTAAATATCGACACCAACACTAAGAAGAAATATTGCATGTTTAAGAGATCTGGGATCAAATATGTTGATTATAAAGATCCAGACTTCTTATTAAGATTTGTAAACGATCAGGGTAAAATTTTACCTCGAAGATTAACCGGTACTTCGCTGAAATACCAAAGAAAAGTTTCAGTAGCAATCAAAAGAGCACGTCATTTAGGTTTAATGCCTTATGTCGCTGATCTACTAAAATAATATAGTCATGGAATTAATACTAAAAGAAGATATTCAGAATCTTGGGTTTAAAGATGACTTAGTAAAAGTTAAAAACGGATTCGGAAGAAACTTTCTTATACCAAAAGGAAAAGCAGTATTGGCAACAGTATCTGCGAGAAAAGTTCTTGCTGAGAACTTAAAGCAAAGGGCTTTTAAAGAGAAAAAAGTAATAGATGATGCTACTGCTTTAGGTAAAAAACTATCTAAAGTAGAAATGAAAATTGCCTCAAAGGTAGGATCTGGAAATAAATTATTCGGATCTGTTACTGCTCTTGACGTTGTCTCTGCCTTCAAAGCAGAAGGCCATGAAATAGATAAGAGTGCAATTTCAATTGCTGGAAAATCTATTAAAAGATTAGGAAGTTATGAAGCTGAAATTAGACTTCATCGTGAAGTTTTGATTCAGTTCCCTTTCGAAGTGATTCCTGAGAAAAAATAATTTAAATTTTAAATATTTTAATCCCCGCCTTGTGTGGGGATTTTTTTTGATAAATTTTAAGATGAAATACGCACGCTTAACACTAGAGCAATTTGAAGAACTTCATGAGGAGTTTTCTCTTTTTTTGGCTTCGCAATCAATCGATAAAAAAAAATGGGACGAATTGAAATCGCAAAATTCTAATATTGTTGCGGAAGAAATGGATTTGTTTAGCGATATGGTTTGGGACCGTACCCTAGAAAAAGTTGAGTATTTAGAAAACTTGAGTGAGAATCATCTTTTTCTGTTTAAACGCCAAAAGAAATCTATTGATTTGATTTTAATTAAATCTAAAGAAAACGCCCCTTCACTGTTTAGTGAAGGGGCCTGGCAATGGCTGTTAGAAAACATCATGCACTCTAGTGTTACTATTTTTCAATCTTCAAAAGCCATTGATGGAGACTTTAAAGTTGCGATATTTGGCCTAATCAAGAATGGGGCATCTATTGCAAAGGCAGATCGTTTTGAGCAGATTAAAAGTTTTCTTTCAAAATAGATACTTTTGTAGCATCTTTGTTAATCACTACTTAATTTATGTCCAGTAAAAAACCATCAATACCGAAAGGTACACGCGATTTTTCTCCAAAAGAGTTGGTGAAACGAAATTATTTAAAGCAACATCTTATTGCTGCTTTTGAGAATTACGGTTTTCAGACCATAGAAACCCCTTCTTTCGAAAGATCAGAAACCCTGATGGGTAAATATGGTCAAGAAGGAGATCGATTGATTTTTAAAATTCTTAATTCTGGAGATAAAGTTAAGTCAGCGGATTTAAAAGCTTTGGAAGAAGGTAATCTATCTCAGTTTTCTAACTCACTTTCTGAAAAAGCATTGCGCTATGACCTTACGGTTCCTTTTGCTCGTTATGTAGCCCAACACCAAAATGAGATTCAATTTCCTTTTAGGCGTTATCAAATTCAAACCGTATGGAGGGCCGACAGGCCTCAGCATGGTCGTTTTCAGGAATTTTTACAATGTGATGCTGATGTTGTCGGAGAACGCTCTATTTGGCAGGAAATAGAGGCGATACTCCTATATGACCAAGTCTTTTCTGATTTAAACTTGGATGGTGTGACAATTCACTTGAATCACCGCAAGTTATTGGCTGGGATTGCAAAGCTTATTGGCGTTGAATCCAAGTTGATCGAATTTACAGTTGCTTTGGATAAACTCGATAAAATTGGACAACAAGGCGTAATAGATGAATTGATTGCAAAAGGTTTTTCATCAGATGCCATTGATCGCTTAAATCCCATCTTGGAACTCGATGGAAGCTTTGATTCCCAATTAAAGACCATTACTCAAATTTTAAATGAGATTGATGTTGCTCAAGATGGTCTCGAAGAATTATCCTTTATAAATGAATACTTTAAAGCCAACACCTTAAAAAAAGTTAAAGTTGATCTTGATGTTACGCTTGCTCGTGGTCTCAACTATTATACTGGACTGATCCTAGAGGTTGCTCCCCCAACTGCAGTGAAAATGGGTTCTATTGGTGGAGGAGGTCGCTATGACAATCTTACGGACTTGTTTGGATTAAAAAACACCAGCGGTTTTGGGATTTCTTTTGGCTTTGATCGAATCTATCTCGTTTTGGAAGAATTAAATTTATTTCCAAAAACTTTGGCCAATCAACCTCGGTTTTTATTTTTGAATTTTGGTGAAGAGACTGCAGCCTGTTCTTTTGAGTATTTGATGAAGTTAAGAGGGGAGGGGATTGTTAGTGAATTTTACCCGACGGCTTCCAAACTTAAAAAACAATTCATTTATGCCAATCAACGATCTATTCCATTTGTCATTATGATTGGTTCTGAAGAATTTAAAAATAAAGAGTTTATTTTAAAGGAAATGGATACCGGAGCACAATTTCAGTACCCCTTGAAGGAATTAATTCAAAAGATAAAAGAAATGCTTTAATCTGATTCGGTTATCGTTGGCCTTTGATATTTTTGGAAAGGTTGTTTTAGTAGGCTTCCGATATTGCTGTTTTTCTTTTCATCAGGAAATACATCCACCCCATAGATTAATTTTTCTCGATCCATTTCCATATAAGTTCCAAGAATTCGATCCCAGACAGAAAAAATGTTACCATAGTTGCTGTCTGTGTAGGGGAGTTTGTAATGGTGATGCGTCTTGTGCATGTCAGGTGAAACTAAAAAATAACTAATAACTTTATCTACGCTTTTTGGCAACTTGATGTTGGCGTGGGAAAATTGTGTTGCAATCAAAGAAAGTGATTGGTATAAAAAGACGATTCCAATTGAAGCTCCAATTATAAAAACACCCAGAAGTGTGAAACTAAAACGGACGATACTTTCCAAGGGATGATGGCGATTGGCTGTTGTAGTATCTACTTTATGATCACTGTGATGAACCAAATGGATCATCCACAGCGGTTTCACCTGATGTTCGACATAATGTGGCAGATAGGCACCGAAGAAATCCAATAATAAAACGCCCAGTAGAACTTTAATTGGAAGTGACATTTCGGGCAACCAATTTAAGATCCCAAATTCATTTAGAATTACCCAATCTGATGTTTTTAGTAGTAAAAACGCCATCGAAAAATTAATTAGAATGGTTGTTATTGTAAAAAAAATATTTGGGATTGCATGCTTCCATTTTTTATAGTCAAAACAAATTAATGGAAAAAACCCTTCCAGTAGCCAGAAGATGGAAATTCCACCAACTAATATTAAACTCCGGTGTACAGAAGGTATGTTTTCAAAATAGTGAATGATTGTTTCCAAAAAATTAATTTTATTAAAAATAAGGAAATTAATTCTGAAAAAACATTATTGAGTTTTAAAACTATATACTCCTGAGGATGAACTATTTCCCTCACCATCAACGGCAATAACCTTCCAGAAGTAATTTCCATCATTAATAACATCAACACCGATCTCAGTATTGTTTTGAACATAGTCCAGTTTTCTAACTAAAGTAGATCCGTCAGTGGTATCTAGATTAACCTTGAAAGTAACAATGTCATTGTCTACATCAGAGCAAGTCCAGTTCAAAACAA
>ERZ807291.2169-NODE-2169-length-30169-cov-6.333101_pt1 | contig 30169 bp, 29 predicted proteins | sample MGYA00521257_ERZ807291 | MGnify/ENA primary metagenome ERZ807291 (study PRJEB31413, sample SAMN03169783) | marine metagenome | biome: Marine; feature: Water; material: Subsurface seawater | place: North Sea | collected 2011-04-28 | depth 1 m m ...
CCATCAAGAAGTAGACCCTCACCTAGAAATGACGGAGATCGCTGATCGCACCTTACGCGGCGGCGGCCCCGCTCTGCTATTTGAGAACCCCAAAGGCTACGATATGCCCGTGCTTGCCAATTTGTTTGGCACGGAAGAGCGTGTGGCACGCGGTATGGGCGCAGATTCGACCGAAGCTCTACGTGATATTGGTGAACTCTTGGCGTACCTGCGCCAGCCCGATCCGCCCAAAGGTATGCGCGATCTGATTGACAAAGCGCCCCTGCTCAAGAAAGTGCTCAACATGGGCCCCAAAACGATCAAGCGACCGCCATGCCAAGAGCGAGTGATTACCGGCGACGACATCGACTTAACGCGAATTCCAGTGCAAACCTGCTGGCCCGGCGATATTGGCCCTCTAGTGACGTGGCCTTTGGTGATAACACGAGGGCCTGAGAAGCCCCGCATGAACCTGGGCATTTATCGTATGCAGCGTCTGGGCCCGCGCAAGTTGATTATGCGCTGGCTGTCACACCGCGGTGGCGCGCTCGATTTTAGAGACTGGCAGCTCAAGCATCCCGGCAAGCCTTATCCCGTTGCTATAGCCTTAGGGGCGGATCCTGCGACGACCCTCGGTGCCGTAACACCTGTTCCTGACACGCTGTCCGAGTATGCTTTTGCAGGCTTACTTCGAGGCAGCAAAACCGAACTCGCAGAATGCTTAACACCCATGTGCCGGGATAATAAATTGCTCGTCCCTGCGCATTCAGAAATCATACTTGAGGGTTACATTGACCCTAACGAAGAAGCGGATGAAGGCCCCTTCGGTGATCATACGGGTTACTACAACGAGGTGGAGCGCTTCCCAGTATTCACCGTTGAAACTATGACCACCCGCGAAAACCCTATTTACCACAGCACCTATACCGGCCGACCGCCGGACGAGCCGGCGATTCTTGGCGTGGCCCTCAACGAAGTTTTTGTGCCACTGCTCCGCAAACAGTTTCCCGAGATTGTTGATTTCTACCTTCCGCCGGAGGGCTGCTCATACCGCATGGCCGTAGTATCAATGCGCAAGGAATACCCTGGACATGCAAAGCGCGTGATGCTCGGCATTTGGTCTTTCTTGCGTCAATTCATGTACACCAAGTTTATTATCATTGTTGACGATGACGTCGATCCACGCTCGTGGGAGGATGTGATTTGGGCCATGACAACGCGGATGGATCCTCGTCGCGATTCCGTCTTCATCGATAACACGCCGATTGATTATCTCGATTTCGCATCGCCAGTCGCAGGACTCGGCTCAAAAGTAGGTATGGATGCCACTAACAAGTGGGAAGGTGAAACCGATCGTGAGTGGGGCACAGCGATTCAAATGGATGATGCTGTAAAGAGCAAGGTCGATTCTATTTGGGGTGAACTGGGCATCGAGCTCCCAGGCCGCAAGAGCTGACCCCAAATAAGCCGCACGATTAGGAGCTTGGGCTATCAGCCTTGTCTGGGATAGGTGCCAAAGATAGCCCATCGAGTAATCGGCTTCCGGCCAATCGGAGATATGCATCGGCTGCAGCTCGATCACCCTGTGCGCTGGCGAGACGGGCAAGCTCCATGCATGTGTCGGCTTTTGGCTCAATCTTATTGGCTTCTTCAAACCAGCTACGCGCCTGCTGCCAATCGCCCATGTGCTGTGCGAGCCTAGCTGCAGCCACCAGAAGCACCACCTCTTGACCGTGACTCTCCAACCAACGGTGTAACGCCTTCATAAGCCGCTTAGGATCTGCCGGAGGGTAGCTGCCAATCACGCGTACTAATTGCGTATTCCACTGCTTAGTGACCATCGCTATTAAGAGCTTTTCTTGCTCGGCAGTCATACCACGCGCAACAAGGGCCTCAATATACCGGCAGCGCAAAGAATCCTTTTCACGCCAACTTAGTGGAATAGTTTGCCAGACATTCTGTAGCTCATTCGCATCTAGTTCGCTGGAACAGGCCGTATCGAGCAACGCGAACCATAACTCAGCCTCCAAGCCTTGTAGGTGCGGAGAATCGAGCAAATCGCGGCGACGCAGTTCAGGCAAAAGGTCTCTGAGCGCCGGCCAATCTGCGAGCTTACGGTGCACGCGAGCAAGCAGTTCAAGAACATGTGGATGTTTACTAGCATTGGCTCGAGCTCGGACGAGGGTAGCCAAAGCCTCCTCGTTATGGCCGGCAGTTAGTTGCAGCTCTGCTTGCGTCAATTCAAGTGCAATACCAACGCCCGCTTCAACAGTCTCTGCCAGCCCTAATTGCCGTCGCATTTCGTCAACATCGCCAAGTCTGTAGCTCGCCTGAGCTGCAAGCAAATGATTAACCAATGGGGCATCACTGTATCGTGCTGCCCGGAGTAATTGCCGTCGGGCTCGCGCCCAATGACCTTCGATAAAGCTGATAAGGCCTCGATTGGTGAGGGCTCCCGCGTTACGCGCCTTACGTCCAACAACCCAGTCGCTGATCCATTGACGACCCCTCAGCAGCGTCCTCAGCGCAGCGAGACTAGCCGACAAAAGCGCCCATACGACTAGCCAGAGAACGGTAGCAAACCAAAAGCTAGTCTCAATAGTCACATCACCAAGACTGATGAAGACGTATCCCGGATCTTGCTCAACAAGGTTGATTAAAGCAGCGCCTATAACCAGCCCGACTAATGTGACGATCAGCAAGCGACGCATATCAGTCGTTACTCTCAATAACGGCACTCGGACTGTCCACGGACCCAATAGTGGGCTCTACCAGTTCAGCACCGGTCACCTGCGGCAAGGTTTTATCGCTGTCGATCGACCGTAATGCATCGGCGATTGCTGCTCTCGAGGTCAATAAATTGGGTAGTGCCGGGGCTACATTGAGGGCTGCCAAGGTTCGAATCTCCTCAAGCATTGCCGCAACACGATCAGGGTCATTCGGCATAAACTCGGTGACGAAGGCCGCAGCACGCTCTAGCGCTGTGTCATACAAGGCCTGATTATGTGAGAGCGCCGCGATCTGCCCTTGCTCGAGTAGTAATCGTAGATTTTGCCGAGCTAATGCCTCCCAATCGGGCGTCATCATTCGCGACATTTCAGCGTCACGACTGCGCACAACGAGATAGTCAGAGAGTTTAGTCAGTGCGGCTTTCCAACCCGACTCAGCGAGCGCCAACCAACCTTTTGAACTCGACGACTCTTCCATCAATACTGATGGCGCTACTACGACGGCGAGGGCTGAAGCCTGTCCGATAAGCGCAGAAAAGCGCGCATACAGGCCCACTACATCGATACGAGGCGCCGCACGCAAGGCTGATAAATCGGCTGCCAGAGCACCGCGTGCAGGTTCAAAGCGAGGATCGTCGACCTCCGACAGTAGTGCGTCGGCATTATCCAGTAACGCCTCAGCGGCGCTAATGTCTCGCGACACAAGTAATCGCTGCGCTGCTAATCGCACGAGGAAAGCAGCTTCATTGGCGAGCCAAGCACGCCGATCGGTCGCAGTAAGACGCGCAATGCGGATGTCTAGACGATCTAACCGCCCGACCAGTCGGCGTTGCTCCTCATCAAAATCGGCTTGGCTTCTCGCCAACTCCAAAGCGTGCTGCGATGCTTGATTCTTCAGTAGCTCAGCGGCGCGTTGCTCAAACTGCGCTGCCTGAGTATCCATCTGCTCACCTAAACGGGATTGCAAAGTGGCATTAGCCGCGCCCAAAGATTCGACCTGTTGCTGCAAGCCGCCAACCATTGCTGTCTGAGCGCGCCATTGAGGCAGTAGGATAAAATAAGCAGCGGCCGCTGCGGCACTCATTAGCAAAAGCACGAAGATAAATACGAAAAAAGCGCCAAATCCTCTTCTCGCACTCGTCAATTCAGGCTCCTTTACCTTCTCTTTTGGCGCTTTCTCTTTTGGCGCTTTTGCTGGCGATGAAGTGTTGGCTGATGAAGTATTGGGCGAGGAAAGCTGCGTCGCACCTATGTCGTCATCCATGAGCAGCTCCTCTGATAACGCCGAAGTTAACGCTGTAAGAAAGGCTTCGTCGCTCGCGTTTTCAGCAACTACTACTCGCTGCCAGCCCAGATGCCGAGCATCATCTGCCACCCGCTGAGAAGGTACGATTACACAATGCTGCAGCAGTGAGGCCCCTTTGCATTGTTCTAACACTGTCGTCAGCGCTGCCAGCGTTTGTCCACTGTTAGCCTGAAAAATGATTTTTTTGTAGTCTAATAAGCTCGCGCAAAATGTATCCGAATCCACTAGCGCTGCTTCGCGCCGGTAGCAAATGTACTCCTCAACAAGCGCGCCTTTCGCTTCAAGCTCACGGGCAAGCACTTCGCGGCCACCCTCACCCTTAACAATTATCGCTCGCCGGCCTTGGACGTCGCTGAGCTCAGGCAAAGCAAGAAGACCCTCAGAATCCATTTGCTCTGGGACAATCACAGGCAGACCTTCAACCTCGAGAACGCTGGCCGTCCGCGGCCCAACAGCAAAGCTCACAATACCGTGCTCGACCATTGCTCCCATGAGATTAGGCAAGCCCATTCGTGCCGCATTGGCACTAATAAAGATACAAAGATCATCGCCGGTGAGATCCGGAGGGTCGGGAAGCTCAGATTCCGGCAGTGACGCAATACGCAGAAGCGGCTGGATGTACGTATCGTAGCCCTGAGCTGCCAATGTTGACTCCAGACGAGAGTTATCTCCCTCGGGTCGAGTCAATACGACGAGTGCAGTCATCCGCGCACCGCTGCCAAAATCGTATCTGCCCCTTGCTCTAAAAGCTGAGTGGCAACAGTGTCTCCGAGGGCCTCTGGGTCGCTACCTCGGGATTCGGCAAACAGCAGTGTCTCGCCATCGGGCGAACCCACACGCCCGCGCAGCCAGAGCTGATCGCCTTCAATGATCGCATAACTGGCAATGGGCACATCGCAACCACCATCAAGTTTGCGCACCATCGCACGCTCAGCACGAACACAGCGGGCAGTGAGATCGTGCTGCAGCGGTGCAAGCAACTCCGCAGTGCGCGTATCGCTCTGACGGTACTCAATACCCACGGCTCCTTGGCCGCCTGCGGGCAGTGAGATATCAGGGTCGATACGAGCGCCGATCCGATCATCAAATCCAAGCCGTAAAAGCCCTGCTGTGGCTAACATGATCGCATCAAACTCACCCGCATCGAGCTTGCTCAAACGTGTGTTTACATTGCCTCTAAGAAACCCAATATCGAGATCAGGACGCGAGCGCTTGATTTGGCATGAACGGCGCAGGCTGGATGTACCCAAACGAGCACCTTGAGGTAGAGCGTCAAAACTATCGATACCGACCAACGCATCTCGCGGGTCCTCTCGTTCACAAATAACGCCGAGCGTCAGACCATCGGGTAACTCCATTGGAACATCTTTCATCGAGTGCACAGCAATATCGGCACGACCGTCTAGTAGCGCGGTTTCAAGCTCTTTCACAAACAGCCCTTTCCCGCCAACTTTATACAGTGGCGTATCAAGTATCTGATCGCCTCTCGATGTCATCCCAAGCAGCTCAACTTCTAGGCTCGGATGAAGGCGGCGCAATTCGCCGGCAACGAAATGTGCCTGCCACAAAGCAAGCGGGCTTTCCCGCGTTGCAATAACCAATTTTGACATGAGACCTCCCTATTAGACGCCATCGTAGCATGTGATGCGGCACTAGAAACCACTCTGTGCGCGACCAATGCGTTGCGGGTGCTACAATACGCCACAAAGCTTATTATTTGCCCTCACGGAGGGCGCATAACCGCCAGTAGGATTAAACATGACTCGCTCTGACTCAAGCTCTGAAACAACCAGTGATCTTTGGGGTGGCCGCTTTTCAGAACCCACCGATGCCTTCGTTCAGCGCTTTACTGCATCGCATCAATTTGATCGCAGATTAGCCGCGCAAGACATTCAGGGATCAAGGGCGCATGCCGACATGCTAACCCAGGCCGGGGTGTTAAGCGCTGAGGAATGCGCTCTCATCCATCAGGGCCTCGACCAAGTCGCTGCCGAGATCAATGAGCAGCGCTTTGACTGGCGAGTCGAGCGCGAAGACGTCCATATGAATATCGAGGCGCGACTCACTGAGATCATCGGTGATGCGGGCAAAAAGTTGCACACAGGGCGATCGAGAAACGATCAGGTAGCAACCGACATTCGCTTGTTTATGCGCGAAGCGATTAGGTCAGCAATGCAAGAGCTGACTCGCTTGCAGGAAGGCATCATAGGGCTAGCTGCCGCTAATACCGACACCATAATGCCCGGCTTTACGCACCTGCAAGTAGCGCAGCCTGTGACTTTTGGGCATCACTTACTCGCGTGGAATGAGATGCTCGAGCGCGATTGGAGCCGACTGCGCGACTGTCAGACAAGGCTCAATCAATGCCCGTTAGGCGCGGCGGCGCTTGCAGGAACAACCTTTCCCATTGATCGAGGGATGACAGCACAAGCTCTAGGATTCGATGGCCCCACACTCAATTCCCTCGACTCGGTGTCTGACCGAGATTTTGCAATCGAGTTCTGCGCCGCTGCGGCCCTAGTGCTTACTCACTTATCACGCATGTCCGAAGAACTCATCCTCTGGACATCAGCGCAATTTGATTTTGTCGATATTCCCGATCGCTTTTGCACGGGCTCATCGATTATGCCGCAGAAGAAAAATCCTGATGTGCCTGAACTGGTTCGCGGAAAAACGGGCCGAGTCAATGGCCACCTAATCAGTCTACTGACACTGATGAAAGGCCAGCCATTGGCGTACAACAAAGATAACCAAGAGGACAAAGAGCCGTTATTTGACTGCGTCGATACGCTACACGACTGCCTACGGGCCTTTGCAGACATGGTGCCTGCACTACAACCCAAGAAAGCGTCAATGCGCCGCGCCGCCCTCACGGGCTTTGCCACCGCGACAGATCTGGCGGACTATCTTGTACGCAAGGGCGTACCCTTCCGAGATGCCCATGAAGTTGTAGGCAAAGCAGTTGCCCACTGCGTGAGTAACAACTGCAATCTTGAGGCGCTAGAACTCGCGACACTACAAACCTTCAGCGCCACTATCGATGCCGACGTGTTTGACATTCTGACCCTCGAAGGCTCGGTCGCTGCGCGTAATCATATTGGTGGTACCGCGCCCAAACAGGTCGAGGCTGCTGCGCAGCAAGCGGCTCAACAGCTCCGTACACGCTAGAAAAACTCTAGGGTTGCCAGCGCAGCGTTGCTTGAAATGTTATGTCGGGCGCTGTTTCAACGCGTATATCCTCGACAAAACTCACATCGATAAGCCAACGTGGTGTGAGTCGATAACGAGCACCTATGCTCAATAGTACCGAGGGCCCGTCACCAATAGCGCCGAGAGCACTATCAACAACCCCCGCATGGCCATCAATTTGCCCTAGCAGTGACCAGTGCTGGCCGAGCCGCCAGTCGACAGAAAGCCCCGCGCGCCAGAGATTGCGGCGCTGGGCCGCGCCCAGCAAATCGCTTTGACCTGCATAGGTGTAGCCTAGCTGACCGTGCCATACGAGCGGCAGATCACTCAGATGACGCCCTGAAAAGCGCAGGCTGGCAAACACGTCACCTGCCCCGCTTCCCAGCCACACTTGGTCGTCCCCGGTAGAAAATTTATAGCCCACCGAGGCACTGACCGCATGGGACTCAGCCCGAATAAGTGCGGTATTCCACTCTGCACGTACGTCGCCGAGGCCTGATCCGCTTTGGACTAGCGAGGCTTCACCCTCATCACGGCGATAACGATACTGAAAGCTATCCTCTGGGTAACGACTGCGACCGCCATCACTCATCCCAAAAAGAGCGTGCCAGCCATTTATAAGGCCATCAAGGGAACCGTGACTGTGCGAAACCCACGGAATACTGAGGCGAAAGGAATGAGCGTCGCTAAAACCGTATTCAAAGGCCGCTGTTACACGCCCTGTCTCGCCGTCAAAAAATACACTTTCATCGGCTTCGTCTTGAGAGACCCAATGATTTGCCACCGCCCCGTGTAGCGCAGCGGTAAGTCCTGGAGTGATTTGGGCACTGCGCTGTGACGGTAAGGCGACCAAACCCGCTAGAGGCGAGAGGTTTTCAGACCAAAGCGGTTCAGAAAAGTAGGCATCCTGACTCCAGACTGGTGCGGCCAGCAGGCCCAAGCAAGAAGTGGCTATAAGCCGTAAGGCGACCTGCACTTTTACGACCAGGAGAAAGCAATTCCGGTGTGCTCTGCCATTTGAGCCACTAAAAATGGTCGAAATGCCTCGCCCGTCTTCGTATCCAACCAGTCGTTAGCGTCCCCACTCCACTCGTAGTGAAAGCCACCACCCGGCGTCGCCAACCAAAGCTGCTCGGTTGGAGGCTGGCGACTAAATACAAAAACGACGCCCGAACGGAAGGTCACATTGATAACGCCTGCCGCTGCAGCAACATCAGGATCTTCATCCAGCATATCGAGGCGATCCTCAAGCTCTTCAAAAATACTGTCTATACGCTCATAGTACACTGGGCTGGCCACGCTTAACTCTCCTTGTTTCAGTAGTGACAGCGGTCTCACCCGCGGCCGTTAATCATCAAACATCTTAGAGGTTACCCGAATCCTCCGCTAGCACTGGTATACTGACGTCTTTTGGGTCTTAATTGTGCGCCAACTCTTACTACTGACAAAAATAGTTGCCCTGTTCTGGGCCCTTACAGCCTGTGGTCAGCAAGGGCCGCTGGTTCATGCGACGGTGCCCACCGCCGAGCCATCGACCCCGCCAGTCGAGCAACAAGAAGAGGGGGTGGAGTCGTGATAGGTGAGGGCTTTGAGCGACGTGATAATACGCTGCTATGTGAAAATATAAGCCTAGAGACCCTGGCTACCACTTACGGCACCCCGCTTTATGTCTACAGCCGCAGGGCCATTGAGAGTGCCTTTTTGCGGTACCAAAACGCCCTATCCGATCGGCGTCATTTGATTTGTTACGCGGTAAAAGCAAATTCTAATCTAGCAGTACTTAATTGCCTCGCAAAGCTCGGAGCTGGTTTCGACATTGTATCGGGCGGCGAACTTGAACGCGTCATTGCAGCGGGCGGCGACCCGGCTAAAGTGGTTTTCTCCGGCGTATGCAAAAGTACTGACGAGATGCGCCAGGCGCTCCAGGTTGGCATACGATGCTTTAACGTGGAGTCGGCCGCAGAACTCGAGCTACTGTCTCAAGTAGCCGATGACATGGGTACGGTGGCGCGCATATCACTGCGCGTGAACCCCGATGTTGATGCAGGCACTCATCCGTATATTTCAACCGGACTTAAAGAGAACAAATTTGGGGTCGATATCGCCGCGGCACATGCTCTTTACCGCCGCGCACTATCGTTACCGGGCGTAAATCCGGTAGGTGTCGATTGTCACATTGGCAGTCAATTGCTTGCTATTACCCCATTTACTGATGCCCTCGACCGCCTGCTAGCGCTCGTCGATGAACTTGAATCTGAGGGAGTCATGTTAGAGCACCTCGATCTCGGAGGCGGCTTAGGCGTGGGCTACGCAGATGAAGACGTTCCGCCAGTGCAAGACTACATTGATGCACTCACCGCTAAGCTCGACGGGCGCAACTATGAGTTAATTTTTGAGCCGGGCCGGTCGATTGTCGCCATGGCTGGGGTCATGCTAACGCGAGTTAACTACCTGAAACCCACGGATCACAAGAATTTCGCGCTGGTAGATGCTGCAATGAACGATCTTATTCGTCCATCATTGTACAGCGCCTGGCAAGCCATTCTTCCAGTAACGGAACGAGAGGAGGAGCCGCAACGCTGGGATATCGTTGGCCCGGTGTGTGAAACCGGTGATTTTTTAGGCAAGGATCGTGACCTTGCACTTGAAGCTGGCGACTTACTCGCGGTAACGGGTGCAGGTGCATACGGCTTTGTCATGGCGTCGAACTACAACAGTCGCCCGCGACCTGCCGAAATCATGGTTGATAAAGATCAAGCTTACGTAATTCGTGCCCGCGAAACCCGCGAACAACTCTGGGCAGGAGAGCGAGTACTGCCGGAGAGTAATCCGTGAAGCTTCAGTTCACCAAAATGCACGGCGCCGGCAACGACTTCGTCGTCATTGACTGCGTGCGCCAATCTGTCCAGCTTAGCCAGGGCAAGCTCCGTTTCATCGCCGATCGGCAGCGTGGTGTGGGCTGTGACCAGGTACTATTGGTGGGACCACCAGATCACCCAGATGCCGACTTTCGCTACACCATTTTTAATGCAGACGGCTCTGAAGCGGGTCAATGCGGTAATGGTGCCCGCTGCTTTGCGCGCTTCGTCCGAGAACAGCGACTGAGCAACAAGCGTGAACTAGCCGTTCAAACCACAAATGGCATGATGCATTTGCGAACAGGCGAAGACGGGCGTGTACTGGCCAACTTGGGCGCGCCGGTTTTTGAGCCTGCTGACATCCCCTTCACTGCAGCCGCTCATTCGCTTGAATACACGCTTGATGCTGGTGACGAAACGTATCAGGTGGGCGCCTTGTCAATGGGCAACCCGCATGTAGTCCTGCAAGTGTCGTCTTGTAACGACGCGCCTGTGGCGAGCCTCGGCCCGCTTATCGAGCGCCATGAGCGCTTTCCAGAGCGAGTCAACGTGGGCTTTATGGAAGTGTGCTCGCGTACTGAGATCAAGCTTCGAGTTTTTGAGCGGGGAGCGGGCGAAACACAGGCCTGCGGCACCGGCGCTTGCGCTGCAGCTGTTCACGGGATGAGGATGGGACTACTTGATAACGCAGTGACAGTGCAGCTGCCCGGGGGTAAGCTTTCGGTGAGTTGGGCGGGCGGCAATGAACCCGTCTGGCTTGGCGGGCCTACGGCGACAGTTTTTGAGGGCGCAATTCGTTTGCGTCCGTAAATACGACTAATCATTTATCAGGAACAATGATCATGAGCAGCGAGAACCTCTCCACAAATCCGCGTGATATGGCGACGGAATCCCTCGATCCCCGCCAAGTGGAGACTTTCTTGTCGGAGCATCCGGCGTTCTTTAAGCATCGTCCCGAACTGCTAACCGCCCTGGAATTGCCTCACGGCGGAGCAGGTGCTGTGTCTTTGGTAGAACGCCAAGTCAACCTGCTGCGTGAGCGCAATATCGAAATGCGTCATAAACTCGCGAGTATGACCCAGCACGCAGAGGACAACGACGTGCTGTTCAGCGGAACACGAGAAACGGTACTTAGACTGCTGGCGCTGGATGCCAACAGTGCAATAGGCGACACGATCAGACAATGCTTTAGTTCGCTTTTTGACGCCGAAATGGCGAATCTTATTTGGCTCGAAAGCGCGAATGATGAGCTGGGCATCACACCAGACTTAGGTGCTTCAGCGTTAACTACAGTGACAGGTTTGATTAAACATCAGCAGCCTTTCGCCGGCGTTTTCCGTGCCGAAGAGATGGCTGCGCTGTTCGGCGAGAGCGAAAGCGATGGCTCAGCGGCGCTGGTTCCTCTAATCGTTAATGACCTGCTTGTCGGCGTTTTAACGGTTGGCTCAAACGATGTTCATCGCTACGACAGCAATGTCGGAACGCTCTTCTTGGAATACATCGCCGATGTCATTGTTCACCTTCCTTCGCTCAGGGCAGGATAAAACACATTGATCACGCTGGCAGATCAATGCGACGCATTTCTGAGCTATCAGCGCGATGTTCGCAGGGTCTCCCCACACACCTATAGCGCCTATCAACGTGATCTAGATAGTTTCCTGCGCTTTAATCTTGATGAACTAGACCGCGCGCAAGCCGCCGATGTTAGCGAATCCGATGTCCGCCAGTGGGTGGCGACCATGCATCGTAAAGGGCTATCGTCAGCCAGCATTCAACGCGGCTTGTCCGCGCTACGCGCTTTGTACCGATATCTCTCAAAACACTCGGGTTTGTCAGGTAATCCAGCGCTGGCCGTGCGCGCTCCCAAAGCGTCGCGGCGGTTACCCAAAGCAATAGAGGCCGATGGCATCGAGACTCTTTTTCACGCCCAAGACGATGACCCACTCTCGGTGCGAGACGTGGCCATCGCCGAGCTGCTCTACTCCTCAGGTTTACGTCTCGCAGAACTGGTGCACGCCAACATCATCGACATTGACCGGGCCGATAAACTCATTACCGTTACGGGCAAGGGCAATAAAACGCGCACCATTCCAGTCGGTAGTCTCGCCCTCGCAGCTATTGACCGCTGGCTACAGTGTCGACCACTGGGAGCCGAGAGCCTCGGTCCAGACAGTCCACTGTTCGTGTCACAGCAAGGCAATCGAATAAGTCCAAGAACAGTTCAAGCGCGGCTTAAGCGCTTAGCACAAGTAAATCACCTGTCTGGAAAACTGCATCCGCATATGCTGCGCCACTCTTTTGCCAGCCATCTGCTGGAATCCAGTGGCGATTTACGCGCCGTACAAGAACTACTTGGCCATGCCAATATTTCGACAACTCAAATTTATACACACCTCGATTTCCAGCACCTTGCGAAGGTATATGACGCCGCCCACCCTAGAGCCAAAAGGCGCAGCGAATGATTAATCTCATAACTTTCGATCTCGACGATACGCTGTGGGATGTCAGGCCCGCGCTGATAAAAGCTGAGCACGCGCAAAACGAGTGGCTACAGCAGCATTATCCACGTGCGTTAGAAAACAGGGATAGCCATGATCTAAACCAACGCAAGAAAGATCTAATTAAACAGCAGCCGCAACTGATACATCACATCAGTCGGTTTCGGCAGATCTTTTTGGAGCACCTACTTCTCGATGCAGGTGTGCCGCCAAGCGAAGCCCAGGAAGCCGCAATGCAAGCCTTTAGGGCATTTATCGCACGCAGAAACGATGTCGAGCTGTTTGAGCACGCGGAGTCTGTTCTTGAAGAATTAAAGCAGCACTACACGTTAGCAGCGCTCACCAATGGTAACGCAGACGTCCGTCAAACACCGCTGGCCGCATATTTTAGCTTCGCCCTGAAAGCCGAAGATGTCGGCGCAGCGAAACCTGCTCCCGATCTATTTCTCGCCGCAATGGCGCAGGCGAATAGCTCCCCTGAACAAATCGTACATGTGGGCGACAGTTACGATCATGACATCGTCGGTGCACATCGCGCCGGCATCCGATCAGTCTGGCTCACCAATGAGCCGCAACCTTGCGCCCTGGCTAGCAGCACGATTCAGTGCCTCTCAGAGCTACCCAATATTATAAGAACACTTCAGTCAGAAAATTAACTCGCTGAGACACGTCACTTGCGAGTCAATTACTGAGGATCTCAGAGCGCTCTCGCTGATATTCCTCGTCAGAAAGAATACCTTCGTCATAAGCTTTCTTAAGATCTAGCAGTTGCTGACCCTGAGTCGCTTCTTGCGTAGTGGTGGTAATAGGGCCAATGCCGCAGCCGGCCAGGATGGCGGCGAGTAATGCGATAGCAACTATTTTCATAACGTTCTCTTCCTTGAGTTTAAAAAGTCCATTCAGTCCTTGAATGGCTGAGTTTTCTATTAATGCCTGTCTGTCTTATGAATGAGGATGCTTTTTATTAAATAGCGTCGACACCCGTCTCGCCAGTACGAATACGCACGACTTGCTCCAGCTCTGACACAAAGATTTTACCATCACCAATTTTACCGGTGCTTGCTGAGCCGATGATCGCCTCAACAATAGCATCGACTTGATCAGAGGCGGCAGCCACTTCCAGTTTTAGCTTCGGCAGAAAGTCGACCACATATTCAGCGCCCCGATAGAGCTCCGTGTGACCGCGCTGACGCCCAAAGCCTTTTACTTCCGTGACCGTCACGCCTTGCACGCCAATATCGGAGAGTGCAGACCGAACATCGTCCATCTTGAAGGGTTTGATGATCGCAGTGACAAGCTTCATGGCTTTTCCTTAGTTGGGTTACAGCCCTACATTATGAGCGCCTTGGCGTATTTGGCAATGCTTCTTGAGGAAGATTTGCATAAAAAAAGGGGCCCAAGGGCCCCAAGATCACTCCGAAAGAAATTGAAGCTAGCGACCGGTTGTGAATTCCGGATAGGCTTCCATACCGCATTCAGACAAATCGGAACCGTCGTATTCCTCTTCCTCTGACACTCGTAAACCCATGACCAACTTGATCACTGTAAACACAACCAAGGAGGCGCCAAATACCCAGCCAAAGATGGTCAGTGCACCGATGATTTGACCGGAAAAGCTCGCCCCATCATTCGTTACTGGGACTAGAAGTAGACCCAACAGACCAACAACACCGTGTACAGAGATAGCACCGACAGGATCATCAATTTTCAGCTTATCGAGCGTCACAATTGAGAACACTACCAGCATGCCACCCAGTGCGCCAAAGATGGTCGCCAACAGTGCGGTAGGTGTGTCTGGACCGGCTGTAATAGCCACTAAGCCCGCGAGGCAGCCATTGAGTGCCATCGTTAAGTCGGCCTTACCGAACAGCATTTTTGCCGTCAGTAACGCGGCGATACAGCCACCCGCTGCTGCTGCGTTGGTGTTCATGAACACCACGGCAACCGCGTTAGCCGATTCAACCGAGGCAGTTGCCAACACGGAACCACCATTGAACCCAAACCAACCCAACCACAAAATAAAGGTGCCGAGGGTCGCGAGAGGTAAGTTAGCTCCCGGGAACGCATTGACTTCACCATTGGGTCCGTACTTGCCTTTACGCGCACCTACGATTAGCACACCAGCTAGCGCCGCAGCGGCACCCGCCATGTGGACAATGCCGGATCCCGCAAAATCCAGGAATCCAAGATCACCGAGATTGTACAAACCAAAGACGTCATTGCCGCCCCAAGTCCAACTGCCCTCCATAGGGTAAATAATGCCTGTCATAACAACGGCGAAAGCAAGAAATGAGAATAACTTCATGCGCTCCGCTACTGCACCCGAGACAATTGACATCGCGGTTGCGACAAACACCACTTGGAAGAAGAAGTCTGCGGAAGGCGCATAGGTTGCCGCTTCCTCAGCGCCTGTAACGCCATCCCCCGTGATGCTGCTCAGCAGAATATCTCCTCCATACATGACGGCGTATCCGCAAATCATGTACATCGTGCAAGCAACGGCAAACAGTGTGACGTTCTTAGTCAAAATTTCGACGGTATTTTTAGAACGGACAAGCCCCGCTTCCAACATGGCAAAACCTGCCGCCATCCACATGACTAAGGCGCCACATACGAGGAAGTAAAAGGTGTCCAGCGCGTACTGCAACTGAAAAATTTCGTTTTCCATGACTGATCCTTACTCTTGTATCAGGGTTAAATAGCCGCGTCGCCGGTCTCGCCGGTGCGGATGCGAATGGTCTGCTCGAGGGACGTGACAAAGATCTTGCCATCACCAATCTTGCCGGTGTGCGCCGCGTTGGTGATCGCCTCGATAGTTTGATCAACTAAGTCGGATTTCACCGCCGCCTCGATCTTAATTTTGGGAAGAAAATCCACGACGTATTCAGCACCTCGATACAATTCCGTGTGACCTTTTTGTCGACCGAATCCTTTGACCTCACTCACGGTGATACCCTGAATACCGATCTGCGACAGTGCCTCACGGACATCATCGAGCTTGAATGGTTTGATAACTGCTGTGATTAATTTCATTATTTCCTCCGGGGAGTGGCTCACTGGCCCCGTTGCTGAGTTAACTTCACCGATGCACGTTTGCGGGGAAACGCACACACCGGACTCAACCCGTAATAGCGATTGCCGTACCATTAAGAAAAAAAATTATTATTTTCAATGGGTTAAATAACTAAAACGACTGCCATAGCAATCGATATGGCGGCTCACCACACTGTTTTCGCACCATTAAGGTGCGCGCTACCCATTCAAGGGCGCTCTAACTATCACTCACTGAAAACTTGGACTTACGGAAGGAATTTGCTGTTTTAGGGTGTGCTACCAGGTGCTCGACTGGGTTACATTGTGGGTCTCACAGCGACATTTATGGAATCACAATGAGTATTGACGACGATGGCAGCAATGACACATCGACCAGTAGCGCGAACACTGGTGGCGCGAAAGGCGCAAGGCTTGATAGCCCCGGCGCATTTTTTAATCGCCTTTTGAATGAGACTAATCCCATGCGGGACCAGCTTGACCGAAATGCTCGAGCATTGGCTCAGTCGGCCTTGAGCAAGCTCGATGTCGTGAGCCGCCAAGAATTCGATGCACAAAGTGCAGTACTCGCACGCACTCGTCAACGAGTCGTTGAATTAGAAACCGAGTTAGAACGATTGAGTCAAATTATCGAGTCCAACACAAGCGACAAGTAAAACACCACAATCGGTGGTCACGGATGACCATGACGGATTTCAAGGAAGAAAAATGTCTACCGCACATATTTGCTCACGAGCGACGGCCGGTCTGTCTGCACCAGAAGTTATCGTCGAGGTCCACCTAAGCAACGGTCTACCCTGCTTTACAATTGTCGGATTGCCAGAGAGTACGGTTCGCGAAGCGAGAGAGCGTGTCCGCAGCGCGCTGCTCACTTCACACTATGACTGGCCAGACCATAGGATCACCGTCAATTTGGCGCCCGCAGAGTTACCCAAGGCCGGCGGCCGATTTGATCTACCCATCGCGCTAGGCATACTTGTTGCCTCTCAACAGCTTGACGCTCGAGCCACCGAGAACCGCGAGTTCTATGGCGAACTAGGCCTCAATGGCGGCTTGCGCGCGACAAAAGGCATCTTGCCTGCGGTAAGCCTTGCTACTAAAGCCGGACGCGTATGCGGCATACCAGAATGCCAACGAAGTGCCATGGCACACGTACCCAATTGCAGGGTCATCAGCGCGCCAGATCTGCTGACATTGTGCGCCCGCCTAAAGCAGGAAAATCCCGCTCATCCAATTCAGCAACACCGAGAAAGAACCTCAGAGGTTGAGACCGATGTCGCCGATATCGCGGGTCAAGCGCTCGCTAAACGAGCGCTCGAAATTAGCGCCGTCGGCGCACATCATTTATTGATGTCGGGCCCACCCGGGGCGGGAAAAACATTACTTGCGTCGGCACTGCCTGGACTGCTGCCGGCGATGACTGCGGCCGAAACGTTTGAGCTAGCGATGATCCGCGATATGGCAGGCCTAGACAGCGATAGTCGACGTCCCTTTCGAGCCCCACACCATGCGACCAGCGGCGCTGCATTGGTGGGCGGCGGAAGCCTCGCGCTACCCGGCGAGGTTTCATTAGCGACCCATGGCGTATTATTTTTGGATGAACTGCCCGAATTCTCGGCCCGCACACTCGATTTGTTACGCCAACCTCTAGAACAAGGCCGGATTACCATTAATCGCGCCAAAACAACCAACACGTACCCAGCACAATTTCAGCTGGTATCAGCAATGAACCCATGCCCATGTGGCTATGCCGGCTCTTTAGATCGTCGTTGCCGATGTAGCAATGAGGCGGTCACACGATATCAAGCCAGAGTGTCTGGGCCTTTACTGGACCGGATCGATCTACACATTCAGCTTGAACGGCAGTCTAGCGCCCAGCTGTTCGACGCCGATAAAGATGCGGAAAGCTCCAAGACTATTCGACTGCGGGTAACGGGTGCGAGGGCACATCAACTAAGACGCCAACAGGTACTCAATGCGCAACTGGAGGGGAAAGCCCTACTCCGACATTGCGCCATGGATAACAGCGTGCAGCGCTGGTTTGAATCAGCCAGTGACCGACTAAACCTTTCCGCTCGCGGTGTACACCGATCGCTTCGGATCGCTCGCACACTGGCAGACATGGAAGAGCAAGAATGTGTTGAGGAGCCGCACTTAATGGAAGCGCTCAGCTACAGGCCTCGTGTCGCGAGCTGATGCCAGATCGGCACACAGCCACTGTGTCCAGTGGCCGCTGAAGGCTCCTAACAGCCACTGTGTCCAGTGGCCGCTGAAGGCTCCGATATGTCTCGGTGATATTGGCGGACCTTACGGTCCGCCACGGCGTGGGTTACTGGCTATTTTCTACCATGTAATCAACCGCCGCATTGATCTCTTCATCAGAACAGGTCATGCAGCCGCCTTTCGCGATCATGCCACTTCCGGCAACGCCATTAATGCCGCTATCGTAAAGCGCGTCCATGCCTTTCGCGAGACGATTGGACCAAGCTGCTACGTCACCTACTTTAGGCGCGCCCGCGGCACCTGTCGAATGACAGGCCATGCACGCACCATTGTAAACATCCTCACCAGAGCGCGGACCGCCTGCAACGGTTGTCGCTGCGCCACCGGCACAAGATTCATCCCCAGCGATACAGACTTGGCTGTACGGCTGAATACGCTCTTCGATAGCGGCGCGCTGCTCTTTCGAAAGATCGATGGCAGACGCCATAAGTGGGATAAGGGCAAATATGATGGCAATAAAACGCATGGGGTATCTCCTTTGAACGTGGCGCGGAGTATAGCGATTGCTAGCCTCGGGGAAAACTCGCAGTTGTGCTTCATTTACACTAAATTAGTGTCTTTACTGACGACGCCGGCTTTTGCAACCAAAAAGCATGTCAGCTGTTACTCACACTTTTTCGCTAATGGGCCCTCTATGAAGCTTTATACCTACGATTCCGCACCCAATCCTGCGCGCTTGAAGATGTTTTTAGACTACAAGGGCATTGAGATCGAAACCCAGCAGATCGATATGACCAAGATGGAGCAACACAGCGAAGAGTTTTTAGCAGTATGCCCCAATGCAACCGTTCCTACCTTGGTTTTAGACGATGGAACTCGTCTCACAGAGGTTATTGCCATTGTTCATTTTCTAGAAAGCGTGTACCCCGAAAAGCCACTCTTAGGCGTAACACCCAATGAGCGCGGCATGATTCTTAACTGGAATCACCGTCTGTTCATGAGCGTTGCCATGGCGACAGCGGACGCCTTCCGCAATGCGCATCCAGCCTTTAAAGACCGTGCGTTGCCTGGCATCCATCCGGTTACACAAATCCCCGAGTTAGCAGAACGCGGCAAAACGCGGTTGCTGCAGAGCTTTGAGGAAATAAATGCCGAACTGGGTACGCGCGACTTTATGGGCGGCGCTAATTTCTCATTTGCAGATATTGACCTGCTGGTGCTGTTGAACTTTGCAGGCTGGGCAGCAAAAACAACACCTGATGCTTCACTCGACAATATAAGACGTTGGAAACAGCAAGCCGAGCAAGCGCTTAATAGTTGAGGCAGTATGGCAAAACGACTACGGTGGGCGCGGGTCCACCTTTATTGGTTATCCCGCGCAATTGCAGTCATCACTGTCGCTTGCCTGACCGCGTGCAGCCCTCATTCTGAGGGCCCTAGTCGACTCGATGACTACCTCAGTAGATTAGAGCGAGCCGTTGGTGCAACCCGTGAATCGCCTCCGCCTATCCGTCCACCGCGACTCTCAGAAGCGCGCCTTGAACCGCTGGCAATCAGCGCCCAATCAATCTCAGTTCTCGATTTTCTTGCGCTGTCTGGCTGTGAGCTACAGCATAACCTCGGCAGGCGTAACAGCAGCCTTGGTCGGAGTGCGTCGGACTCACAGCGTCTGCTGCTAGACCTGGAATTCATCGATCTTGTCCCCGCCTGTGTCATTCACTTAAATGCTAGTGGCAATACTGAGCTCGGAGAGCACCTGCAGATTTTGGCGCTGGAACGCAAAAAGCTTCTTCCGAAACGTATCTATAATGCGCTATTTGTCGGCCCAGAATTTCATGCTTTCTGGCAGCTCCCGCGGCAACTTGCTAATTATCCTGCGGAAGTCGGTGGCGAAGTTATCGATACGCTTGGCTACCTTGAGCAGCAAGTTAAGCGCTGGCTAGGCGGCGATTACCGCGCTGATAACGGGGAGCTGGAGCAGCATCTGTCGGTGCTACGCAGCGGCGATGGCGGGGCCTTGCTCCTTGCCAGCACCGTACAAAGCAAAACGCTTTTCCAAGCCAGCGCGATTCTTCGTCACAACGAGACAGTCAAATCACTGTGCCCAAAAGGTCGTTCGACCGATGCTGCACTGATTACTCAAACCGTCGTCAGCAAGTTTTTTGCAGGCCAGGTACAGCAATGGCTCGCGCAGCTGGCTTTACGCGAATCTTCGCTCATGCCACCTTTGCGTGGCATTGAGGATCTACTTAACGACGTTTTACCGCCTGAATATCGAGACTGGCAAATAAGCCGCGATGCGCGCCTGCTTAGCTTGCGCGGTGAACCAAAAGCGCATGTGGATACGATTCAAGCCGCACTCAGTGATTGCACCGCGCTCCCATGGCGCCCATGAGCACTGCCCTAATACAGAGTGTCTCTGCTACACTGCGAGGCTTACCGACCTCAGGAACAGTGTGTGATTGGGAATTACTTGCATGACAAAACCGGAATCGGAATTAGATCGAGTACAACTCAATAACGAGTGGCATGCGCGACCAGTGGCCAATATGGCCACGCCCTGTCGCTGCACTCATCAGGTGATTCGCCGAAAAATAAGCGCCAGTGATTCCAGAGCACGCTTCGCGCAGCTGTGTGGACAATATTCGCAGGCAGCGCCCAGCGCCCAAAGCCGTCACCATATGGTTCAGATAGGCACCGCCCTAGTGAAGTGGGAAGGCCACACTGAAGCTGACTCCATAACGCACCTAATACCCGGCAATGCCAGCCCGCTTTTTAGCGAGCATGCCGCTCACTTCACTCCTGCCGACCTCATCCAATGCTTTGGCGACGAAATCATCTGTGGCGTCCATATTGAAGTTTTCAAACAATCTAAAGACGACATGGATTTGGAAACAATCAAAGCGACCCTTGGCAGTAATGAGATTTTCGGCGGCCCAATCGCCGATGGCAACGCGGCATTGTGGTCCAGCTTCCGACTCGATGCTGAAGGTTATGCACGCATTGTTATGGTCGATCACAGCTTACCTGCCTCTGCGGTAGGTCGTTACTTGCAGCGTATTGTCGAGAGCGAGAGCTATCGGCTGCAAGCTATGAGCGCCCTCCCATTGGCGCGCCAGACTATGGCCGCACTGACTGTACTCGAGGAAGAGTTAGAGCCCTTGATGAATCAGCTGACGCGTGCCGGCGACGACATTGATCACGAGCTCCTACTGACTGATTTATCGCATATGGCGGCTCGTATCGAACATCTTGCTGCGGAGAGTAGCTATCGCTTTGCGGCTGCTCGTGCATACTCACAAATTGTTCAGCAGCGGCTGAAAGAGCTGCGTGAGGAACGAGTCCTTACTCAGCCTAGGTATTCGATGTTTTTACAGCGAACGCTGCAGCCCGCCATGCGAACCTGCGAGGCTGCTGAGCGGCGCATCGAAGAGTTAGCACAGCGCGTGTCACGAGCATTGACGCTCCTCAACTCCATGGTAGATATGATTCAGACCCGACAGACAAACGCCATGATGCGCACTATGAGTCAAAATGCTCAAATTCAAGTGCGCCTGCAGCAAGCAGTCGAAGGCTTTTCTACGTTTGTAATTAGCTACTATGCATTAGGCATACTCAGCTACGTCCTCGTGGGTTTAGAAGCTGCAGGGTATTTACCCTTTGACCCCAAACTTATCCTCGCTGCAACGGCGCCGCTATTACTTGCCAGCGTCTGGTTCATGAGTCGCAAATTGCGCAAGCGGCTTACCGGCGAGTTGAAGTAGCACCGCCCTACCTCTGTTAGTAGGTTGTGCCGCTGGTGAGCAGACCGTAATCTGTGCGCTTCTATTATCTGGTGATGTTATGGACATACTCAAAGCACGGATGCAGCCCAGTCTCTGCCCCCCAGACCAAGACGACCGTCCAGCTCGAACGACAACCGTGGGCTTGGTTCAAACTCGTTGGCACAGCGATCCACTGCGGCATGAAGAGATACTGCGAGAGGGTATTGCGGCCGCATCCTGCCAAGGCGCTGAGATTGTTTTCCTGCCGGAACTCACGCTTTCGCGCTATCCCGCTGACACCCTGCCTGACGTTAATGCGAGCAGTAACGCCGAGGCGCTTGTGGGCGGTGCAACCCATAAATTTGCTGCGCAAGCTGCCCGCGATCACGATGTATTTATTCATGCGTCACTGTTTCAGTATAGCGGCGCTCCCGATGGGCGCGGCCTGAATACTGCCATCGTGGTAGCACCCGACGGAAACATTATTGCCCAAACTCATAAGCTCCATATCCCCGTGACAGCTGGCTATTTTGAAGACCACTATTTTGCCGAAGGGCCTGCTGAAAACCCCTACCCTGTGCATACCATCAGCACGGATAACTGCGACCTCAACGTCGGATTACCCACCTGCTGGGACGAGTGGTTTCCTGAGGTTGCACGCTGCTACGGCTTACAAGGCGCGGAGCTACTGTGTTATCCGACAGCGATCGGCTCTGAACCTGATCACCCTAATTTCGATACTCAGCCACTCTGGCAGCAGGTGATTGTCGGACACGCCATCGCCAATGGCCTATTTATTGTCGTGCCCAATCGTTATGGCAGCGAGGGCTTACTCAATTTTTATGGCTCAAGCTTTATTGTTGATCCGTTTGGGCGAATTTTAGCGCAGGCACCTCGCAGCGAAGACGCGGTACTGGTTGCAGAGCTTGATCTGAATCAACGCGCCGACTGGCTAACGCTCTTTCCTTTTTACGCTACTCGACGGCCGGACACCTATGGCGCACTTACCCAGGCTATCGAAAACCCGCGCTCTGCTAGCGGCGAGGGCATCAATGGTGGTATTCCAGGAGTAGCCTCAAGGTGAGCAACATGCCGCCAGAATGGGCACCCCATTCAGCCACCTGGATGGGCTACCCAAGTGCAGCGTACGACGGCTGCGGGGTCTCTACCGAAGAGGCACAGCAAGCGTGGGCTAATGTGGCCAACGCAATTTCAGATCATGAAAGGCTGTTCATGCTGTGTCACCCGACGCAAAAGACATCGGCCAAGAAGCGACTCAGCAGTGCGATTGAACTCGTCGATTATTCACTCAACGATGCCTGGTTACGCGATACCGGTCCCACGTTTATCATCGAGAGCAACCGATTAGTGGGCATCGATTGGCGCTTCAACGGCTGGGGAAACAACACCCAGCTTGAATGGCAGCAAGATGCAGGTATTGCTAGGTTTATCTGCGAATACCTAGACTGTGAGGCACGTTCGTCAACTCTGACCAATGAAGGTGGCGGCCTACATGTGAGCGGTCAAGACCAGGTACTGTTAACGAAGACTGTGCAGCTTGATCCAGGGCGTAATCCCGACTGGAGCCAGTCGGACGTTGAAAGTGAGATACACGCGCTGCTCGGTACGGAGCGTGCCATATGGCTTGAGCGTGGTTTGTACCGCGACTATGAGGAAAACGGTACTCGGGGCCATGTGGATATAGTGGCCTGCTTTACTCCCAATGACGATGTCTTGTTTCATGAGCAAACGCAGGAACAACATCCGGACCACATCAACTGTCGAGAACTCAGAGCACAACTTGCGGACGCCGGTCTTAATGTTGTGCCGATCGCTGCGCCGAAGGTGCTTCGAGACAACTATAATTGGGTCGATTACAGCTATTTGAATCACTACGTGTGTAATGGTGCGGTTATTGTCCCCACGTTTGCTGACCCCAATGACGACCCTGCGCTGGAACGATTGGCGGAAGTGTATCCAGATCGAGCGATACGTGGCATTGATGCCCGAGTCATCTTCGCGATGGGTGGCGGCGTACATTGCATAACCCAACAACAGCCTTTGGCGTAATTCTCAAGGCGCAAACCGAGATTTATCATGTTCACATATCTAAACCCTGCAGTGCGCAAAAGCCTGATTGACCAAGGCAAGCTCGTTAGAATCAACGCCGATGGACAGCCATTGAGTGTTGAAGCCGAGGCGCCTTCGGGCCAGCGTAGTTTGAACTTACTCGGACCCGTGCCTTTACCCATAATGAGAGGAGAGTCTCGCCCAGAGGCCCAGTGGTATGCAGCGGTACGCAGCACCGAACTGAGCGAGGTGGAAAATTTGGCCAGCACCCTGCGCAAGCAAGGGGGTCAACACTTATTCTCCGAACTGGCATCGAGCATGGCCGTAAACAGTGTGTTGGTTATTGGGGATGCCGCTAACGCCGAATCTCCCATGATACGCGTGCATTCCAACTGCCTGACTGGCGATGTGTTCGGATCGCGCCGCTGCGAATGCGGCCCGCAGCTCGAGGCGGCGATTGATCGTATCGCCGAGGAACCGGGTGGTGGATATCTCGTCTACATGGCGGGCCACGAAGGTCGCGGCATTGGGTTATGGGCAAAAGCGGCTACCTACCTACTGCAAGATGCGGGCGAAGATACCTATCAAGCCAACCGCTCACTGGGTTTACCGGACGATTCGCGGGATTTCAGCGACGCAGCAACACTGCTGAAATTTTTTGGTCGCGGTCGCCCGCTCCGTCTGCTGACCAATAACCCGAAGAAACTCAAAGATCTTACCGATAACGGCGTAACCAATATTGAAAGAATCAAGCATGTGTCGGGAGTCGACGACTGTAACCTGCGCTATTTACAGGCGAAGCGCGACTGGGGCCACAATATCGATGATGACGATTTAACCGGAGCTTGAGACACCCCCGCATGCCACTTAGCTGAGCCACTCCGGTAGAGGCTCGCTCCCCATGGGTATTTCCATTGTGTTCGCATTTGCAGCGTAGCTGTGCCCAACCATCTCATCATAGGCACTTTGCTGGCGCAGGAAAAATTCGCACGTCACCAGCGCTTTTAATCGGCGTTTCATAGCGAGTAAGTTATGCGTCTTGACGAATTTGCCGTTCGCGTCGGCGATCATTAACTCTTGTCCGTCAATAACCGCCCGGGCGAGATACAAGCTGAGGTCCACAGACTCGATCACAATCCGTTCTACGTCAGCTGCTCGGCGCTTAAGCTCTTTTTCAGTGATTTTCATAGGGCCGCCTTTACCGTTCATTATCCTTACGCTCGGCCTGCTGAGACGGTTTTATAAAGCAGCCAGCGGAGCGCGACAGAACTAGCACAGTTAACTATGGATGGCAGTATTTGCGATATTTCTCGAGCGCAGGTGCAAGCACATCGAAGTTTTTGTATCGGCGAACAGACTCTGGGTTAGCATCTATCGCATCAAATAGCGCCTGCATTGCCCCAGGCGATGCCCCCAAACTCTCGAGGGGATCGATATGCACCGCGATTGTAAAAGCCAATGCTTCAGATTCTGGTAACCGAGACAGGGTTTGGCGTTCAACGCGATAAAACAAGGGATGCTCGGGCGCGAAGCTTTGTTCGTGATCCAGAGGCCAGCAGAACAACACATCATCCTCTTGAATCGACCAATTGAAGCGCTCAACGGGGCGATCGACGGTTAAAAACTCAAACACGCGATCGATCTTCAGTGTAAGCCGATCGTGAATGGTGGGAATAGGATCGTGAATACGGGACATCGGGCGGCCAATTTTTTCAGGTAATCGCCAGTGACTTGGGCTGCACAGGCTTGCCGCGACCATCGTGTACTCCCCTCCAATAGACGCCATAACGACTAGATCTTCATGAATTGCCAGTGACGCCTGCCACAGCCACTCTTCCCGCGGAAACTGCTCTAACGGTAACGGCTCTGACAGGGCAAACTCAGACACCTTACGCGCTAGTTCACAGGCTGCATCGAGCCCCTCTGGCAGTACCTTGTAAACAGCCTCACCCAAGGCAGCACGCCGCTCTTGCTTGTGTGCTGTTAGCGCAGCTTGATGCTCTGAGCGCTCCAACCAGTGGGATCCCATAGGCTGCATACCCATACTGATGACATCGGGATGTCGACAATGCGGTATGTAAAGCGGTGGTGAGTACACGGGTTGATTCCTACAAAAGATGGACGGGTCAGTTTTTAGTCGGCGTAACGCGCGATCATAGTACCTATGACGCCTGAGCTTGAAACTGTCGAAATTACCACCGCGGGAGTAGCATGCTCCGAGCTGCCGCGCTTTAGTGGCGTCTATCGCTTTTTTGGCGACGATAATAGCTTGCTCTACATCGGCAAAAGTGTCGACATCCGTGCGCGCGTACAGTCCCATTTTCAGGAGGGCCGAAAACCCGGTCGGCACCAGCGTATGATGCAACAAGTTCTGCGCATCGACTGCACCGCTACGGCCGGTGAGATTGGCGCCTTGCTCGTCGAAAACGCGGCGATCAAAGCTGAAACCCCCCTCTATAACCGACGTCAACGACGACTGCACAAGCTATGGACGATACAGCTTCAGCAGGGAAAGGATGGCTTTCTTAAGCCCACCGCCGCTGACTTTAAGCCCGAATCGGAGCGGCGGATCGATAGTTACGGTCTGTACAGTAACCAAAAGCAGATTGAGTCGAGCCTGCGGCGTCACGCCCGTGATCATGGGCTTTGCTCACAAATGCTGGGATTCGATAAAGGCAGCGGACCCTGCTTTCAGTTTCAACTAAAGCGCTGTGATGGCGCCTGTGCCGGACAGGAAAGCGCGAGCGAACACAACGCTCGACTACTGTCGGTGCTTGATAGCGACCGGATAGCGGCATGGCCGTTCACCGGTCCCCTCGCGCTGGGCGAGGTCAATATTCGACCCTGGGAAGGTCAGCCTTCGAACCAGTACCACATTGTAGATCACTGGTCATATCTCGGGAGCGTCGAAAAAATCGATGCGTCACGGCCCTTATTGCAGAGTGCGGGCGCACGCTTTTTTGATCGAGACGCTTATCGGCTGTTAATTTCAGCCATGAGCAAAGGCCGGGTCGAAATCTACGATGCAGCCACGGGCGAGCCGTTGGACAATCCGTTTCTAGTTAGCGGCCCGCGCGAATGACCGGCTCCGTCGTTTGGTTAAAAAGAGACTTGCGGCTCGATGATCACGCGCCACTGGCAGAGGCTTTGGCGATAGGGGAGCCCGTACTGCTTGTGTACATTGTGGAACCCATTCTACTAAATAACGCGCACTACCGCGGTCGGCACTGGCATTTTATTGCTCAATCACTCGACGATATCAATCGAAAGCTTGCACGCTTTGGTGCCGAGGTGGTGATTCTCGAAGGGTCAGCGCCGGAGCTGCTCGCGACCCTGCACAAGACTTTTCCTTTCCAACGATTATTAAGCTACGAAGAGACGGGACTCGCAGTAACCTTCGAGCGAGACCGTGACGTCACGAAGATCGCGCAACAATGCCGGTTTGTCTGGCAAGAGTTTCCCGCCAACGGCATTGAGCGCGGGCGAACTAATCGACGCGGCTGGAGTCGCCGATGGGCTCAAATAATGTCGTCGCCCATCCGCACAACCGACTTAAACCGGCTCGCAGAGCTCTGTATCGACACGCCATCAACACTGGAGGCAAGTCGCTGTCAGCGGATTAATCGATGGCGGCAACAGCACAAGGATTTCCAAACCGGTGGAATCACGGCGGCGCAAAGTACGCTGGACGGATTTTTAAACGAGCGTGCGTGGGGTTATCAGCGATTCATCTCCAAACCCGAAGAGAGTCGCGGCCACTGCTCGCGACTTTCACCGCACATTGCGTGGGGGAATCTTTCGATTCGGCAAGTCATGTTTGCACTCGAGCAGCGCAGGCAACAAGGGGGCTGGAAGCGACCTCTCGACGCATTCGAATCGCGGCTGCATTGGCATTGTCATTTCATTCAGAAATTCGAGAGTGAGTGCCGCATGGAATTCGAAGATATTAATAGAGGCTACCTTTATCACCCCAGAGATCAACACGCTGAATTACTTTCCGCATGGTGCGAGGGACGCACAGGCTTACCGCTTATCGATGCATCCATGCGCTGCTTGCTGGCCACCGGTTATATCAATTTCCGATCCCGCGCCATGCTAGTGAGTTTCCTCACTCACTACCTCTGGTTAGATTGGCGCCTAGGCGCGGCCCATCTAGGCTCGTTATTCCTAGATTTTGAGCCAGGCATTCACTACCCACAAATGCAGATGCAGGCAGGCGTCACAGGGATAAATACCATTCGTATCTATAACCCCGTTAAGCAATCTCTGGAGCATGACCCCGAGGGACGATTTATACGCCGCTGGCTGCCGGAGCTCGCCGAGCTACCGACGCCGCTGGTACATCAGCCATGGTTGCGCTCGCCCATGGAAAAAATGCTCCACCCCGTTGAGTACCCGGATCCAGTCGTCGATCTTGAAGAGGCCCATCGAAGTGCCCGGGACAGGCTGTGGGCATTAAAAGACGACCCCGTCATCGCGAGAGAGCGGCAACGTATTCTTAACCGACACGTAGAACGTCAGTACTCAGCGCCGCTCTCGCCACGAAAACCCGCAAAAGTGTAGCAACCCAAACATTGCTGTCTGTTATGATCTGGTCATAGCAGAGGAGAATAAACATGGCCTTCTTACTGATTGTCATTGGTGTCATCGTCGCTGTCGTTGTGGTGGCATTAGTGGTCTTGCCCAGCTTTATCGACGAATCGCAAATTATCGCCTTGGCGCAAGAGCAAGTTCGTAAAGCGACCGGCGGTGAGCTCTCTGTTGAAGGTGAAACACAGCTTTCCCTAATCCCTCAGATCGTCATTGTCTTGGGAGACACTACGATCGACTTACCCCCCCAAGGACAAGACAGTGGGCGCATTCTTGCCGAAGTAGGGACGATCGATATTGGGATTTCGCCCTGGTCACTATTAATGGGGGATACTGAAGTCGGGCGGGTCGCCTTGAACAATACTGAGGTCACGCTATTTGATGTCGATGGCGCAGTTGCAACCCAATTAACACTCAAGGAAATAGTCGCCGAGGGCTTGAATACAGCCAATAGTCCTATGGGTTTGCGCGCCGAGTTAGCACTCGCAAATCTTGACGGTGGCGAACCGATTGTAGTGACCATGAAAGGAACGGTACGAGTCCCTAAAGATCTCGACCGCATTTCCATTGATAAACTGCAAACAGACGTCGATGGCGCACTGACTGAACGTATTCGAACCACATTGAGCGGTACCGTTATGCTCTCACCGGTCGAAGCAACGTTGGATCTAGTCGCCAATCTTCCCGGCGGCGATATTGATGGCGACTTGGTGTATGCAGCCCAACAGAGCCCTCAGATTGATCTGACCTTTAGCTCTGAGCAACTTGATCTCGACAAGATCTCTCCCGTCTCGAGCACGGCAGAGACCGATACTGCGCAAGACAATGGCATCAAGCCTCCGCCCATTCCCGTGCCTGTTGGCCCCTTAAGGGATTTGGATATGCGCTTGGCCGTCACTGCTAATTCGCTCATAAGTAACGGTCAAGAGATAACAGGGGCGCAGTTATTGATGCGGGTTGTGAATGGCGTGAGCGACCTCAAATACTTACGCGGGGTGTTACACGGAGGTCAGCTCGATACCAACATGGTTATTGACGCTCGAAAACCTGTTATTGAAGTGAGCCTAGCAGGTGGGCTCAGTGGCTTTAATATTGATAGCCTTATGACAAGCTTAGATAGCCCTGACACTGCGCGCGGCCGAGTGGATATGACTTGGGATGTTGACACCCAAGGCACGACGAGCGAAGACCTTAAGTTGGGTTTGGATGGAGACGTGAACGTTACAGGTAGCAATGTCGAGATTCTTTCCGTCTCTGCGCAAGGCGAGATGTGTCGAGCGATCGCCCAAGTCAACGCGGAGTCACTGACGGCAGACATGCCGACTACCACCAAAGTGACAGCGTTGGGCGGCCGCATTGCATTCGACAACGGTCAGGCCCAGCTTAAAACCTTCAATGTGGCAACCCCCGGTCTTGTTATGCAAGGCAGCGGGGCAGCCTCCCTCGATGACCTGACGTTTGCGCTGACCGTTAATGCCAGCGTCAATAAGGAGCTCGAGGAGCTAGACCGCGCCTGTCGAATTGAAGAGCGCTATATTGCCGTGAAGTGGCCCGTTCAGTGTTCGGGAAATCTTATGGACGAGCCCAGTGAGTGGTGCCGCATTGATACGGACAGCATCGTCAAACAAATGCTTCAGTACGAGGCAAAGTCCAAGCTGCAGCGTGAGGCCGATAAGCTAGGTCGAGACGCGGGCAAAGCATTGAAGAAACTGTTCGGTAACTGAGCTATGGATCGCCGCCAATTTATTCGGTTTGTTCCTCTTGTTGCGCTGGCGTCCAGCGCTTTCGCACAACAAGACGAAGTGGACCCTAAAAGCCCCACTGCTATTGCATTGGGCTACAGCACCGATCACAGCCGTGTCGATACAACACGGTGGAGCAAGAAGGGACAAGACGTTCAGGGACAGCAGCG
>ERZ807291.2176-NODE-2176-length-30083-cov-26.287831_pt1 | contig 30083 bp, 33 predicted proteins | sample MGYA00521257_ERZ807291 | MGnify/ENA primary metagenome ERZ807291 (study PRJEB31413, sample SAMN03169783) | marine metagenome | biome: Marine; feature: Water; material: Subsurface seawater | place: North Sea | collected 2011-04-28 | depth 1 m m ...
AACTTCTTTTCTTATCGTCCTGTTTTTCAGCTTTCTCAACTGGCAGGGAGTCACCATTGGGCTGTCCACACGAAACAAGAAAAGTTATAGGTACTAACAAAAGTACATAATTATTCATTGCATATATTAGAGTATCCCCTTTTCAACTAAAACTTCGGCAAGTTTATGATGATAGTTATCATCTGGATCAATTGTCTGATTTCCGGAGGAATCGGCACAACCATCGCCATCGGGGAGTTGCATAAGTAGGTCCACATACTTTCCTATCTTTTCTTTACTTGAGAAAGAAAGTTCTTTGGGGAAATCGATAAGATCGCTTGATTCGGAAGAATCTGTGCTGAGGGCAGTATCCTCTTGTTGGAAGTTGGTATCTAGGAAGTCTTTGAAATAAATCACCGCAAAATAATTTTAAATCCCATAAAGGGAAATCAATGATCCTAATCAACCTCCTGCGGACTGAATCAATTTAGTGAGGCCACTTCCTTGCGGCTAGTAAAGATAATCGACCTGTTGCCTGATAACTTTAATAGAATTTTTAGTATTTCTTTTATCTTTCCTATTTAATTTAGCCCCCCATTATTCTGCTTATGTCAAAAAAACCGATCAAAGCCTACGACAACCACGAATTCCTCACTGGGCATGACGCCCGTTCCATACGTGTACTATGCGAGCTAATTGAGCCGGACATAAGGCTACAAAAGCATGGGGTTGAGAACACAATTGTTTTTTTTGGCTCTGCCCGCCCTAAATCATCCAGCCTTGCCGATGCGGAACTCAATGAGTTTTCATCTAAACTCCCTCCTGAAGGCCAGCAAAATGATAAACAGCGTACAACTTTAAGCAGGTTAACATCAGTTGCCCGCCTATCAAAATACTACGATCAGGCGAGTGAATTATCCCAAAAGCTCACCGAATGGTCTATGAATAATGCCAGTGATCAAAAATACTTTATTTGCTCTGGTGGGGGACCCGGAATGATGGAAGCTGCAAACAGGGGGGCAAAGGAAGCAGGCGGGAAATCAATCGCCCTAGGCATTAGCTTACCTTTCGAGCAAGGGGTGAACCCATATGCGGATGATGAACTTTCCTTTGAGTTCCACTACTTTTTTCTGCGGAAATTTTATTTCCTCTACCATGCAAAGGCAGTTGTTGTCTTTCCTGGTGGATTTGGCACGATGGATGAACTTTTTGAAACGCTCACCCTCGTACAAACAAATAAGTTGCAGAAGAAAATGCCGATCTTTTTATACGGCGAAGAATTCTGGGATGGCTTGATCAATTTTGATCACTTCATTAAGTGGGGCGTCATTTCTCCAGGTGATGTAAATCTCTTTCATGTGGTGGATGATGTGGATGATGCCTTTACTAAAATTACTGCTTCTCTTACCTCCCACTCCTAAGTAAATTAAATTTGCACCTCTTTCCCTCATTGCTCCAGTCTGTTTAGGCATTCCTGGAAATCCCAAGGCAAAGGAGAAGTAAATTCCATCTTTTGGAGTGTTTCTGGATGTTCAATAGATAACTTACTGGCGTGCAACATCACCCTGGAGATGCAATCTTGGCCCTTTACGGCCTTGTAGCCATAAGTTTTATCACCAGCCAGGGGGTGCCCCGCAGCGGATAAATGAACCCGGATTTGATGGGTTCTTCCCGTCATGATTTCGCATTCGATATGAGAGAACTGCTTGCCGAAATTCTTCAGACTCCTCCATTTTGTCCAGGCAGCTTTTCCTTTTTCTGATACAGTCATTTTTACCCGAACAGTCGGGTGCCTGGAAATAGGTTGGGTGAATTCTCCGAAGCCTTCTAATTTCCTGCAAACAATCGCCTGGTAAATCTTGCCTGTTTTTCGGCTCGAGAATTGTTCCGCCAGTGAAAGATGAGCCAGCTCAGACTTTGCCACTACCATGACCCCGCTTGTCTCTTTGTCTAAACGATGAACAATACCTGGTCGCAGGGGGGCTCCGATTGAGGATAAATTACTCCCACAGTGATGCAATAAAGCATGCACTAATGTTTTATCATCCGTACCGTCGCCCGGATGCACAACCATGCCTGCTTCTTTATCTATAACCAAAATATGATTATCCTCATAAAGGACGGTTAAATCATAATTATAGGGTTCCAACTCTTCAGTCTTGGGGCGTTCAAGGGAAACCAGAAGTTCGTCCCCCGGATAGATCTTGGATTTTGGCACAATGCTTGATCCATCTGCATAGGTGATCCGTCCTTCCTCAATCGATAGCTTGATAAATCCCCGGCTGAAATCCTGATAGTGGTCAGCCAATATCTTGTCTACCCGTCCGCTTACCCCTTTGGGACAGGCAAACCTATCTCGCATTAGGGTGCCCCTCCGCAAGCCTAACAAGCTGATCAATTTCCTCAATCGACTCCATGCGACTGGAATCACTCAAATCGGCCACCTGGAATCCATTTTTGGCAAACTGAGCAAGCTCATGGACTGAAAAGCCCATGTTTTGCTGAAGCACTCGATACTCATCATTCAGACAATTACCAAAGGACATGGGATCATCCGTGCTGATGGTACAGGAAATGCCAGCGTTCATGAATTGGTGCAATGGATACTCCTCCCATCGATCAAATACCCGTAACTTGTAATTGCTGATTGGACAGAGATCAAAGACCACGCCCTGGTGGGCGAGCATTTTCAAGAGATCCTCATCGGTAGATGCTTGGATTCCGTGCTGAATTCTTTTTACCCCCAATTTATCCACCGCCCACCTGACATTTTCCGCAGGACCAAATTCCCCCGCATGTGCTTTGAGTACTCTGCCATTTACCTGGGCTTTTTTCCACAGCTTTGGCATCCAGTTCAGCGTAGGTAAATCTTCTGGTCCGTGGAGATCAATTCCGTACAGTCCATCCCAGTTCTCAACCGCATCTTCGAGAATACCTCCAAGATAATCAGAATAGGAATTCCGACTCATCCCCAAAAAGATACGCACCTCCAAGCCGGGAGGCACCGCCGAGCGGATGGCAGCAATAATTTCCTGACCGGGCATGTTTAAGAATTCAATAATTCCGGCATGAAAGCTAAGTTCCACATAGCGAACATTTTGCTGAAGGTGCCTGGTGAAGACGATGTCAGCAATTTCAGCATAATCATCTGGCTCTTGAATAATCCGTAATGCGTGATCAATCAGGATGCTTTCAAACTGAGCAAAATTGTCGTATCTAAATTCCGGCTGCCGGAAATCTGGATCAATTGGAAATTCACCGGGAAAGCGGGATTCAAACATTTCCCACGGGATAGCCCCTTCGATATGCAAGTGAGTCTCCGTCTTGGGTAGAGACTCAATAAAGGAATCCATCGTCAACTTTTAGGAGAGTAAACTGGCGGGGTTAAGTGGTTGCAGGTCCTCGGGCATAAACTCGCCATCCTTACGGATTAATTCTCCGTCAAAATGGATTTCTCCCCCACCCCATTCCGGCCTTTGGATGCAAACCATATCCCAGTGAACTTGTGACTTATTTCCATTATTCGCCTCCTCGTATGCCTGCCCCGGGGTAAAGTGGAAGGAGCCGGCAATTTTCTCGTCGAACAAAATATCAAGCATGGGCTCACGGATCATTGGATTAAAACCAATAGCGAATTCTCCGATGTATCTTGCCCCGTCATCGGAATCGAGGATCTCATTGAGTTTTTTCTCATTGGAGGAAGCGGTAGCCTCAACGATTTTACCATCCTTAAAGGATAGTTTTATCCCTGAAAAAGAAGTGCCCTGATAGATGGTGTCAGCATTGTAGGTGACATGGCCTTGCACACTGTCTTTCACCGGGCAGGAAAAAACCTCCCCATCGGGTATATTGTGGGTACCACTGCAACCAATCGCCTTGATTCCTTTGATTGAAAAACGCAGATCAGTGCCCGGGCCGATTATTCTAACCTGATCGGCCTTCGTCATTCTTTTAACCAACCCCTCCATTGCCCCGTTCATATGGGCGTAATCCATACAACAGGCATCAAAATAAAAATCCTCAAATTTCTCGGTACTCATTTTGGCTTGCTGAGCCATAGATGGTGTGGGCCAGCGCAACACGCACCACTTCGTTTCATTTACGCGCCAGTCGAGCACGGGCTTTAAGATTTTCATGGCCCGCTGAATGTCGGCAGATGGGAGATCAGAAGACTCAAAAACATTGGATGATCCGCGCAGAGCAATGTATGCATCCATCTCTTTCATTCTTTCAAGTTCCCATTTGAGGGACGCTTCAAATTGCTCTTCTTTTCCACCCCATACACATTCCCTATCGATTCGTCCGCTCTGTAATTGAACAAAGGGATGGGCGCCTCGTTCCCTCGCTGCCCGAACCAAGGCAAGGGTCATATGCTCAGGAACATCAAAGGCGTGAATAAGAACTTTCTCGCCCGCCTGGAGATGAACAGAGTGTGATGCCAAGTTATTGGCAAGTGTATGATATCGGGGATCCATAATTTTCGGCAGGGATTAACCCCGTCTAATTTTAGATCCAGGGAAATTAATCCGTACCCGGTACACTTTTTTAACCCGGTTGATTATTTCGTAAGATTTCGGATCAATGCGTCCAGGCACCTCCATTTTACGAATATCCACAACCGCAGTAAATCCACGCTCGGTAAAAACATCAATCAACATGGTAATGGCCAGGGGATCGTCCAGGACGGAATCTTCAGAGTTGATATAGGCAAGACCGGATATCGAATGTTTTTCCACAATTGGGATAAACTTGCTCTTGATCAAGCCCACCACTTGTTCAAATAATTCACAATGAAATTTCTCATAAGAGTCCAACCTGTTTACCAGTAATTGCCTTGCATGAAGCGACAATTGTTCAGCCAGTGGGATGGAGGATATACGGTCATATGTGGGTTGATCGAGTTCCAATGAACTTTGGTACTTTAATTCACTGATGATACGTTGCTGCACCTCAATAATAGACCCGTGAGCATTGATGAAATGATAGTGAAATACTTCTCTAAGTGTGGTCAGTGAGTCATAGGTCGATTCCTTGAAAGTCTTGTATCGCTTATGTGCGGAAGCGTCATCTAGGTCGGTTTTGCGCACTTCCCATTTCTCTCCCACCCCAGATGCTTCCACTTCTTTGTTGTGGGCGATACAGCGCTCGCCGCGCAACAGTTGTCGTCGAACACTTTCATCCTCATCGATAAAAAGCATGATAATATGAAATCTGGGCTTGGGGAACTGGGATTCCTGAAAAGTACCAAGATACTTACTGCGTAAATCACTCAATCTACGGTGGAAACGCTTGAGGCATTCCACTTGGGTTTTAGTCCGTGGATAACCATCCACCACCGCGCCACTTTCATACTTCGGGTCAAGCAGTTCACGCAAAACTAGCTTGGTGACCTCACGGTCACCAGCGAGTAATCCTGCATCCATTTTTTTCTTAGCTTCAGGGGATTTAAGCAACTCGCTAACCACAATTGGTTTTTCCGTGAGATCGCGAAATTCCATAATAAATGCAGTCTGAGTTCCCTTACCGGCACCGGGGGCACCATTGAGCCAAAAGGTTTCCGCGGGAAACTTTAGGTTTTCTGTACCAACTTCCTTTTCCAGTTCGTGCCATACCGAGTGGAAGATAAGCTGCGCATCCTTTACCTCAATATCCTCAACTGGTTTTGAAGACGGATGCACGCCATCATTTTTATCATCAAATACGACCACATCTGAACTGGTACTTTTAGCCATAAAATATTATCTATTGCTACAATTCGTGATCGTCAATCACTGGGCAACTGAGTCCAAAAATAGTTCAGTTTTATATGCCACCTCCAGATTCATACTCCCTCATATTGGCAAGAGTGTGATCCATGCCGCGTGAAGGAGTGGAATCATCTTCAAATTCCCCAAGTATTTTGGATGGAACGCCGGCCACGGAAACATGAGGGGGGACATCCGCAAGGACTACACTACTTGCTCCCACTCTGGCACCCTGCCCAACCTCTACATTACCCAAAATTTTTGCACCTGCTCCAATCAGTACACCCGATCGGATTTTGGGATGCCTGTCTCCCCGCTCCTTACCGGTTCCCCCAAGAGTAACCTCATGAAGGATAGATACATCGTCCTCAATGACCGTAGTCTCCCCCGCGACAAATCCGGTGGCATGATCAAGCAATATGCCTTTGCCAATAACTGCAGCTGGGTGCACATCCACGCCATAGACAACCGAGATTAGGCTTTGCAGGTACAAAGCTAAATACTTGCGGTCTTGCCCCCACAGCCAGTGAGAAACCCGATACGCGGACAAAGCTTGGAAGCCTTTAAAAAACAGGAACGGACTCAGGTAATCATCGCAAGCAGGGTCTCGTTCCCTTACTGCATCCAAGTCACATTCTATCGATTTCATAATCGATGAGTCAGAGGTGTAGGCCGTGAAAAACAATTCACGCAAATCGCATTCCGGAACGGTGCCTTTGGCAAGCCTCGAGGAAAGCCTCCAGCTTAGCGCATCCTCGAGCGAAGAACGCTCAATAACGTACTCGGTTAGGATTTTTGCAAGTATTCGTTCGTGCGAAGCCACAAGGCTTGCCTCATCGCGTAATGTTTGCCAAATCAAAGAACTGGTCATCTTAGTAGATTTAGCGAAAATAAAATATTTTTACGAGTTTGATTCTTTCCCGTAAAAATTCTTCCCGATTTCGATTTTTTTCCGGCCGCGCGACATCCTCCATTCATTGGTATCACGCAAGGAATAAACACACCCGCAGTATTCCTGTTGGTAGAAATTTTCTCGCTTGGAAATTTCCAGCATTCGTTGAGAACCACCAAATTTCCTCCAGTTATAAGTCCAGTAAGTTACCCCATCATACCTCAATGCCGCTCTTTCCCCACATTCATTAATCTGCTCCATATTTTTCCAGCGAGAAATTCCTAGGCAACTGGTAAAAACAGAGAAGCCATTCTCATGAGCAAAGAGGGCTGTCCGCTCAAAACGCATATCGAAACAGGCGGTGCAGCGTATTCCCCGTTCTGGTTCCCATTCCATTCCCTTGACTCGTTCAAACCAATTCCTTGGATCATAATCTCCGTCATGGTGCTCAAGACCGAGTTTTTCGCAAAATCTCTTATCCTCCACCTTGCGCAATTCATACTCTTTTTTGGGATGTATGTTAGGGTTGTAGAAAAATACCGTGGGCGTGATACCAGAATCAACCATGGTCTCGAGCACCTCTCCCTCACAAGGAGCGCAACAGGAATGCAGCAAAACCCTCTTCGCATCTCCTGGAGCAACGAGCTTTGGGCGATCTGGGGTACTTAGGGGGTTGGATTCCATAAAATTCAGGAAGTCCCTTCTGCCTTCAGGCCTCGAGCCATTAATTCAATAACCGCAGACTTCGGGTCGACACCTTCGTAAAGAATACGGTAAACTTGAGCAAGGACGGGGGCAGTGGTGCCAGACTCTTTGCCCTTTTCATAAAAACATGCGGTTGCCCCATATCCTTCGACCACTGTTTTTTGAGAAATAATGATTTCATTGGGTGTTTTGCCATGAGCAATAGACTGACCAAAGGTCCGGTTCCGACTCCACTCCCCTGTGCAGGTGGCAATGAGATCGCCCACCCCGCTCAATCCGGCGAATGTATCTTTGCTGGCACCGAGATGCACTCCGAGTTCTATCATTTCATTTAAACAACGTGTGATCAGGGCGGCCCGGGCATTATCTCCCAGACCAAGCCCATCAGATATACCCACGGCAATCGCATACACATTTTTAAGGGTGCCTCCAATAGCAGCGCCCACTCGGTCATCTGAGCGGTAAATCCTCAGGGTAGAGGAACTAATTGCCTCCTGCAGAGTTCTGGTCTCTACTTCGCTAGAGTCTACCGCAAGGCACATCGCTGCTGGTTTCCCGATTGCCAATTCCGAGGCATGGGATGGTCCAGTTAAATAGCCACAGGGCATGGACTTGCCAAAGACTTCGCCCATCACCTCGTGGGCATACTTATTAGAATTTGGTTCCAACCCCTTGCACAGGGCAAGTGAGCCTATTAACTTGGGGCTACACGAAAGGTGTTTCTGGGCAGATTCGCAGGTAGCCCTCAGGGCATGAGATGGACAGGCAAGTAACAAATAATCAGCCTCCATCAGAGCAGGACCTACCTCCCTGCCAATTTGAAGGTCTGCGGGAAATATGATCTCTGGTAAATAGTCCTCGTTTTTGCGCTCAGAAGAAAGTTTCAGGGCATGCTCCATCCGCCTCGGGCACAAAGTTACTACATGACCACAGTTGGCCAAATACACCGCCATTGCCGTGCCCCATGCACCCGCTCCCAGTATACAAAAGTTCATCTCACATAATCAGGAGGGAAATTTCCCTTCCCTTACCTCACTGACAAACTGGGAAAGTGCTTTCGAAATAATTTGAGATAAGTTGGCATAGGATTTCACAAAGGGCGGCGGCTTCCTAAGACCATACCCGAGCAAATCTGTGCTGACAAGAATCTGCCCATCACATCCTGCACCACTACCAATGCCGATTAAGGGCGGCAAAATTTGCTTAGAAAGTTCTTTGGCTACTGCCTCGTCCATCATTTCTGCAACGACAGCAAAACAGCCTGCTTCTTCGAGTGCAATTGCATCTGTGTACAAATCTGCAGCCTCATCTCGATCGACGCCAAATTTACGATATCCACCGATTGCTTTGACGGTTTGTGGCAGCAAACCAATATGCCCAAGGACAGGAATTCCAGTGGCGACTAGTTTTTCGATATCATCCGCCACATCCCGGCCACCCTCAATCTTCACTGCATCCGCCCCTCCCTCCTGCATAAGTCTGCGGGCAGAATCAAGAAGGCGGTCAAACGAAAAACTGGCTTCCCCAAAAGGAAGGTCAGCAACTAGAAGACAATTCGGTTGAGAACGCCTAACTGCAGCAGTATGGCGTACCATATCTGTCATATCAACAGGGATGGTAGTTTTATGACCCAGCAGGGTCGTGCCCACAGAGTCTCCCACCAAGATAAAATCCACTCCGGCATTGCAAACCAGTCTGCCCATGACCGCATCATAAGCAGTCAGAGCCACAATAGGCCGTTTCCCCTTAAGGTCCGCTAACTCCCTTACATTTCGAGGAATATCAATGGAAGGTTTAACTTTAAGTGGAACATTCTTTGGTGTGCCCCCCTTATCTGTTGGTGGTTTCACAGTCTCAGGTTTTTTATCATCTTGATCAACTGCGTTTACTGAATTTTCTGGTAAATCATTCCGCTTCTCAGTGACCGGTTTTTTTTTCCTTACTGGGCCACGCCTTTTCTGTTTTGGTTTTTCCGATTCTGGCGGAATGGGTTTCTTGGGGGAAGGCTGTACTTCTTCTTCGGACATATATGAGGATTGGAGGGTTGAAAGGTTTTTAAAAGTCGAGAATCATTTAAAGGTTTAGGAGGAGGTTTCACAGTAGCAGGCACATCAATTTCCGTACAGAAGGAAAGAAAAACAAAAATAGATCATTTCCACAATCCTTTGGGCCATTACTTATGGATAATTTATTAAACCGATTTCCACACATCCGCTTGCCTGTATTGGAACTTTGAGATTGGATCAATTATTTGAACATGAATACGATATTCATAAGTGGTGCAAGCCGGGGAATAGGGCTTGAGTTGTGCAAGCAGTTGTTAAATCGTGACGAACGAGTTATTGCTGGTTGCCGAGATCCTGCTAATGCACAGAATTTGATTACCCTATCTAGTCAATATTCCAATCTAGAGATAGTTGAATTGGATGTTAATGATGAGAATTCGGTTAAAAATTGCTTTGAGCAGCTCAATCAAAAAGAGCAAGGAATTGATAAACTTTACAATAATGCCGGAATCATTGATTGGAGCAACTTGCTAGAAGTTACTGAAGATTCATTTTCAAAGGTTTTACAAACAAATTTGCTCGGTGCCCTCTTGGTTCTTAGGCATGCCTTGCCTTGCCTGGGAAGATCGGCAAGCCCATGGGTATATAATATGTCATCCAGGCTAGGATCCGTTGAACTTCGGGGGAATACGCATTTGGGCGGAGCAATCGCTTACCAGTGCTCCAAGGCAGGGCTAAATATGCTAACCAAGCAAGCCAGTATTGACCTAGGACCAAAAGGAATCAAGGTGGTGTCCATTACCCCGGGCTGGGTACGCACAGAAATGGGTGGTGCTGATGCAAAATATAATGTCTCTGAATCTGTAACTAACATACTTCGAGTTACCGATCATTTAAATCTTGGCCATAACGGATGTTTTTTGGCCGAGGATGGAACTGAAATCCCATGGTAGAATTAAGCGGCAAGGAAAAGAAAAAACTACGGGGTGTTTTAAAAACTCGCCCCATTGACCTAAAAGTTGGCAAGCGTGGACTGACTCACGAATTTATTCGCGAATGCGCAAAAATATTAGCCAAAGATTCAATGATCAAACTGGGGTTGCCGGCCGGCAAGGAATTGCAGACCAGTCTTATCGAGGAATTCTCTGCGGAAGCGACTGTCGAATGCATTGCCAAGGTAGGGAAAACTGCATCCTTCTACCAGGGGAATGAATAAGCCTAGACCATTACAATCAGGTGACGAGGTTCCTGAGTTCTCGGTGGTTGATCAAGATGGTAATCTCTACAATCGAGAAACCCTCTTTGGGTCCTGCTATCTAATTTATTTTTATCCACGCGACATGACCCCAGGTTGTACAACTCAAGCATGTGCATTTCGTGACGAATACATGAATTTTTCGAAGCTTAATATCTTGGTGCTCGGTGTCTCAACCGATGGCGAAAAATCTCACAAGAAATTTATTCATAAGCACGGTCTGCCATTTCCACTTTTGGTGGACGAGGATCATAGCATGGCTGAATCCTTTGGGGTGTGGGGGCAAAAACAATTCATGGGACGAGTCTTTCCTGGCGTCCATCGAATGAGTTTCCTGATAGGTAAAGAAGGGAAGGTCGAAAAAACCTATGAAAAAATTAAGCCTGCCGAGCACGCAAAGCAGGTACTTGCAGATTTATTGATCTGAGGTTTATGGACCCGCAGGTTACGGGGCAGACATAGCCGCCTGTACAATATCGCAAAAGGACTTAGCTGATAGCGAAGCACCTCCAATAAGCCCACCGTCAACATCAGGTTGAGAGAGCAAACCGGTTGCGTTATCGGGCTTCATCGATCCTCCATATAAAATACGGACCGAAGATGCGGCAGATTCTCCAAACATCTCAGCAAGCACCTTACGGATTCCGGCATGGGCATCCTGTGCCATATCATTGGTGGCGGTTTTGCCCGTTCCAATTGCCCAGACTGGTTCATACGCCAGAACTAAAAGATCCAGGGCAGAAGAGGGAAAGCCTGACAAGCCTTCACGAACCTGTGCACTCAGAATTTCCATCGTACTACCTGCCTCCCTCTCTTCAAGGGTTTCTCCAATGCAATAAATTGGTTTAAGGTTCGCATTGATTGCAGAAAGGATCTTTGAATTAATTGAGGTATTCGTTTCACCGAAATATTGACGGCGCTCACTATGACCCAGGATGACATGAGAAACATAGAGGGAACGGAGCATCTCGGCTGAAACTTCTCCAGTGTATGCACCTGAAGGTTCTTCATGCATATTTTGTGCACCAAGCAAAACTTCAGATTGCTCTACCTTTGTTGAAACAACTGGAATCGAAGTGAAAGGCGGACAGACACAAACTTGTACATTGGTCTGTATCCCAACAACGGCGTTAATCTCATCGACAAGAGAAACAGATTCATCGGGCGTTAGGTTCATTTTCCAATTACCCGTAATGAGGAATTTTCGGCTCATATTATCTAACTTGATTGACCCAATTATTGATCCAGGACTGAAACACCTGGCAATGCTTTCCCCTCAAGGAATTCTAGCGATGCTCCCCCGCCGGTGCTCATGAAGGTAACTTGATCTGAATAACCGCTTTGTTTGATTGCTTTGACGCTATCCCCACCGCCTATGATGGAGAGTGCGTCACTTTGGGCAACTGCCTTGGCCACGGCAAAGGTACCCTTGCTTGCTTCATCGATTTCAAATACACCCATAGGACCGTTCCATAAAACCGTCTTAGCACGGGAAACTTCTTCAGTGTAGAGCTGAATGGTTTTTGGGCCTGCATCCACGCCCTCCCAACCATCAGGAATATTACCCTCTGCGACTTTGGTATCCCCAAGTGTTTTATTACTAAAATCAAGGGAATCGGTGATCAGGTAATCGGTTGGGAGCATAAACTTAACGCCTTTCTCTTCAGCTTTTTTAATTGCCTGGAGGGCAAGTTCAACTTTATCCGGCTCACAAAGGCTGTCCCCTACTGTCAATCCCTTAGCAAGGGCAAAAGTATAGGCCATACCACCACCAATAATAATCGTATCCGCCTTATCGAGCAGTCGGTCGATCACGCTAATTTTATCACTCACCTTCGCACCACCAAGAATGACGATAAATGGACGGTCTGGGGATTCAGTCTTTTGACCAAGAAATTCTAATTCTTTGTGGATTAAATATCCGGCAGCCCGATCGGGAATTAATTCTGCAACCCCGTAAGTGGATGCATGAGCACGATGAGCGGTACCAAATGCATCATTAACATAGACATCAGCCAAATTTGCAAGTGATTGGGCAAACGAAGGATCGTTGGTGGTTTCGCCATCATAGAACCGCAGATTTTCTAACAATGCAACTTGCCCCGAGGTCATGGAGTTGACCGAAGACTCGATTCTATCACCTACGCAGTCATCCAAAAACAGAACCGGAAGCCCAAGCCGGCTGGCAAGAACTGGAGCAACTGGAGCAAGGCTCATGGAAGATACTTTTTGTCCTTTGGGCCGTCCAAGGTGGCTCGCCAAGATGACCTTGGCTCCAGATTCGGAAAGTTTACGGATAGTTGGAATAGCCGCATTGATACGGGTATCGTCGGTAATGGTGCCGTCTGAGTCCAGGGGAACATTGAAGTCAACACGTACAAAGACTCGTTTACCATTTAACTCCAAATCATCTATAGATTTGATCATATTTGAAAGGGCTTAAAAGAATAGAGGCGGGAGACATTAAGGCTCACGCGGTTCGAAATGGTATTAGCAAAAGAGTATCAAAGAAGGGCGGCCACGCGCTTCAATAAGTCGACACATCTGTTGCTGTAACCCCATTCATTGTCATACCAAGAAATAAGCTTAAAAAAAGTATCACTAAGAGCAATACCTGAACCAGCATCGAAAATAGAAGACGCGGAGCAATGAATAAAATCCGCCGACACCACCTCATCTTCAGTGTACTCAAGAATGCCCTTGAGGGGCCCCTCTGCAGCTTCTTTCATTTTAGCACAAATCTCCTCGTAGGAAGTTGATTTTTCAGTCTTAACCGTCAAATCAACTACGGAAACGGTAGGAGTAGGCACACGAAATGCCATTCCGGTAAGTTTACCCTGTACTTCGGGTAGGACTAAGCCAACTGCCTTGGCTGCACCCGTGGTGGATGGGATAATATTAATGGCCGCACCCCGACCTCCTTTCCAGTCCTTGACGGAAGGACCATCGACGGGTTTTTGTGTAGCAGTGTAACTATGCACAGTGGTCATTAAGCCCTCAACAATGCCAAAATTCTCCAGGACCACTTTGGTAATAGGGGCCAGGCAGTTTGTGGTGCATGATGCATTGGAAAGTATATGATCATCAGCGGTAAGCTCATCGTCATTTACCCCAAGAACAATCGTTTTGACATCCCCTTTTGCGGGAGCTGAGATAATAACTTTTTTTGCACCAGCCTGCAAGTGCCCGGCTGCTTTATCCCTGTCCACAAATAAACCTGTGGATTCAATAACCACATCCACGCCGAGCTCAGCCCATGGAAGAGCTGCAGGACCTTCGCGGACCGCCAGGCATTTTATGGTGTGACCATTAACTACGAGGGAATCATCCGTTGGTGCTTCCACTGTACCGCTAAAGCGGCCCTGGACCGAATCATATTTCAAAAGGTAGGCAAGATTGTCAGCGGGAACAAGATCGTTGATTGCGACAACCTCAAAGTCTTTGCCGAGCAAACCCTGATCGACAAGTGCGCGAAAGACTAAACGACCAATACGGCCGAATCCATTAATTCCAATTTTAGTAGACATTTGTTTAATTTTGTTGAGTAAGAAAATATTTGCGAAGAAATAGACATGAGTTTTGTCAGGCAAATGGCAAGGCAAAGTTTAACACTTTAACTAACCATTCTTCATGGCAGCACATCTGTCAGCCAGTGGGAATGATTTGCCTGAAAACACGTATATAAAAAGCAATGGCAAGAAAAAGAACCACACAGAAATAAGCAAATCGGTCGCCCTGAGGTGGTAAAACTGAAGCTTGAACTGCGGGAATCCTCACCTCAAAAACGCCGGCACCTTCAAAATATATACTTCCTTTGTCATCTCTTAAAACATCCCGGATGATTCCATTTTCATCAATCCATCCGGACCAACCGGCATTGCCACATCGCACGATAGGTAAATGATTCTCAACTGCCCGGATCACTGAATGGGCCGCATGCTGCTCCGCACAACCCTCCTCCCCGAACCATGCATCATTTGTGCATACAATAAGTAACTCCGCTCCCTGTTTTACTGCACCTCTTGGAACTTCGGGAAAAATATCCTCATAACAGATCAAAAATCCAGTCCTTACATAAGTGGTGGCGTTTTCATCAATTATGGGAATGTCAAAAAGAACCGATTGATTGCCTCCAGAAAAATCCCCGATGGGTCCAACCAATTTTTCAAGCCCAGGAATCCAGTTGAAAGGCCAAGGCACATATTCACCAAAAGGAACAAGGACTTGCTTAGCATACCATTCTGGATTCATTCCAGTGAGAGGGTCGATATAAACCATTGTGTTGTAGGAGCGGTCTTCTTCCCGCACAACGGAGCCTGCAATGATGGGAATGTTCGTATTTCTTGCCAATTCCTCGACCCATAAACGATCAAGGTTAACCGGATAGGGAGTAGATGCTTCCGGCCAAAGAATTACATCTGGCTTAACAAGAGACAAAAACTCGGTCTGTTTCCTGAGGGTTTCTTTGTGCTGGGTCGCCCTACCCTCCATCCACTTATCCTGTAAATATGGTTGGCATATTCCAATTCTCAGAATCCTTTCTTTAGACACAAGCATTGTGTCTCGTTTCAAGAAATACGGATACACCATGAGGAATAGGAGCGAAATCGCTAGATATAACTCAGGGCAGAGTGACCTGTTCCAAAAGCCCTGAGCCAACCGTCGCCTGATCAATAAATGGTGCACATAGGACCCAAGGCTCAAATTAAAAAATATGAGAAAAAAGGAGACCGTCCACCCGCCACCAAAACTGGCTGCCTGAAAAAGAACGGGGCGCTCCCATTGACTTACTGAGAGGGGGCACCATGGGAAGCCTAGCGTAAACAAGGTACGCACCCATTCCATCGCAACCCAAAATGCTGACAATCCCACGATGATAAGCAACCTTGCCCTAAATCCCCCAGAATGAAAATGAGGATACCAATAACGGGCAATTATGAACCATGGTAAATGGTAGCAGGAAAGGAGTAAGGCAGCACTTAGCATTCCGCCAGGGGAAATATGCCTCATCCACCCAATCAGGCCGATTTGATAAACCCAGCCAGCAAGAAGCAAGCTTGTGACGACTTTGCTGTAACTAGGGCGAAAATGAAACCAAACAAGAACGGGCAGCAGAAAGATATACGCAAATTCTGGTGTTTGCCTTGGTGGATGAGCTGCCCATAGCATAGCATAGCAAAATACACTTAGAAATACCGGGACACCCCACTCTCTCGTCCATGCTAATACGCTAAGTCGTTGGGAATAAAACATTACTACCCTTGGCAGATGGAATCTTCTGTGCTTGGCCGGGCAAGCAGGCCAGCATGGGGCTCAAGACTCATTAATTGAGAAGCTTTGCCTTTGAGAAGAAGGTATTTTTCACAAATTTTTTCCAGCTCAGATCGAAGCTTCACCCGTCTCATTTCATAAAGAAACCCACCTTCTTGGTCGACCGAAAGTCCGATAAAATTAAGAAATTTTTTTAAGCGAGCCACTTGTTTTTCTTCAGAGATATCATCCCGGTATAAGGCATTGTAAAGGGATTTAATGTAGTTATTTAAGTCCGACATTGTTGGGCGAAACATTTCCCTCTCTTGCTGTAATTGTTTGATTTGGAGAAAAATCCATGGATTACGAATAGCACTCCTGCCGATCATCACACCAGCCGCACCAGTTTTACTGATAAGATCAATCGCAGAAGAAGGGGTATTGACCTCGCCGTTAAGCAAAACAGGGCAATCCAGTCTATCGACTGCTTGCTTAACAAAGCTATAGTCGGGCACAGCTCGGTAACCACCCCTAACAGTACGGGCATGGAGGCTTACTAGCTCGACATGGTTAGATGAAAAAATATCAAGGATTTGAGGGAAATGAACAGCATCCTCAAAGCCAATCCTTGTTTTAACCGTTAAGGGACAATCGCAACTTTCCCTAAGTACTCCTAGCACTCGGTTGATCCGTTGAGGGTCACGTAGCAATCCGCCACCCACATTTTTCCTGTAAACTCGAGGTGCTGGGCATCCAAGGTTTAAGTCTACTCCAGCAATGGGAAAGTTTTGCAACTCCTTAGCGAAACGGGCCATGTGCTCAAGGTCCTCCCCTATCAATTGTGCAAAAACGGGTCTCCCTGAGATATTTTCAGTGATGGATGATAAAATGGATGGATCAATTCGGGCATGGGAATGAACACGAAAATATTCGGTGAAATACAAATCTGGTGAACCATACGCAGAAAGAAGGTTCATGAAGGAACGACCAGTAACATCCTGCATAGGCGCCAAGGCTGTAGGGAAACCAGAGGCAGGGAACAAGCCCTTGACTCTTCCGGGGGATAGACCCAGGGCCAAGCTTGAAGGCATCTTAGCTACTCAGTCCTGCTTCCGCAGGATACGTTCGAGGATTTCTGTCATGTCCTCAACATTATCTAATACTTTTCGGGATACATGAATTGGTTGGTCCATTTGCAGGGCAAGAACGATGGAATCGCTAGGTCGGGCGTCTAATTCAATGATTTTCTTACCAAGCTCATTCTCCATATGTAAAATAATACGGGCAAAAAAAGTACCCTCATCTACATCGTTAATCAAAACGCGCTCGATTTTAGTTTCCAAGCCCTTAAGAATGAGACCGATCAGATCGTGAGTAAGCGGGCGCTCCTTCTTAACCTTGTTAATCGTCATGTTGATTGCATTTCCGATAGCTGGATCCACATATATAACAAAAGTCTTTTCCTCGTTACCAAGAAAGATTGCACAACCATTGGATGTGGGCATAACTCCTTTTACGGTTACGACTGAACTGTCATGATTCATCTTGTCATTATCACTGTCGTTCCTTTGGTTCGCAAGAAATTATGAATTTTCAGTAAAACTCAAAATGACTTCTTTGGTAAATGATAGTGCTCCCAGACCCAATCTTTACCTCGTTGGCCTAATGGGTACGGGGAAAAGCACAATTGGGAAAATATTGGCTAAAAAACTTGGCATGGAATTCATGGATTCTGATGAAGCAATTGAAAGAAGTTCTGGCAGGACCATATCCGAGATTTTTGCGGACTTTGGGGAAGGTCACTTCCGGGAACTTGAGAGAAAGTTCATCCTGTACGATCATCCATCAGGGAACTGTCTGGTTGCATGCGGCGGAGGGCTTTGCGTGCCCCCCGGAATGCTTGAAGCCCTCAAGGGGAAGGGTAAGGTTATCTGCCTTTGGGCGAGCCCTGAAACTCTTCTTGGGCGAACCATTACAGATAAAAAACGTCCTTTACTAGAGGTATCTAAACCATTGGATGTTCTTAGGAAACTACTCATTGAAAGAGAGTCTCGCTACCGTGAATCAGATATAATCATCCACACAGATGGTTTATCCATCGAGGAGGTAGTCGAGAGGGTTTTAGCCGATTTAAACTGAGCCCGAACTAGGGCGATTTAAATCAGGTATTCAACTTAACCTTACTTACAAACCTTTGTGGTGGCCGAGTGAGCTTGCCCGTTTTATCAATAAATGCATGGGTCGTGCTGCCCGTACAAAGCAAGTCATCATCACGATGGACTTCATATGAAATTTTGATGCGGGCAGAAGGCACGCCAGATATAGCAGCCCTCACAATCAGTTGATCATCAAAGTGTGCCGGTTTGAGAAACTTTGCCTCACAATCGAGAACTGGCAGTAAATAGCCCTCATGCTCAAGTTCCCGGTAAGGGCAATCCATACGGTTAAGCAACTCGATTCTTGCGACTTCAAACCAAGTAAAGTAATTGGCATGATATACTACACTCATTTGATCCGTCTCCTGATACCTTACTTTTATGTCAACTCCTACCGAAATCATCCCCTTACTTTTGCTTAAGCTTTCCCTTTCGCCAAGTCTCATTTAATTATGTCCCTCGGTAAAAAAGAAAGGCGAATAACGATATCGGTAGGATTAATCGTAGGGGTAACCATATCCACCATGCTCGTAAAGCATGCACTGGATGTGAAGGAAGAACAAACTGCGCAAAAGCCAGGGCATTATAATTCCCTGGAATCTGCAGCCGGTAAGGCGGATTTCCCTCCGCTGCCGGTTTCAATTAAAAAAGCAATTCCCAATGGAATTGTAGTGTATTATGAGGAGAACAGGACAAGCCTCTCAGACCCCGAGGGCAAGGCTGTGAACTGTTGGGTGATAGAAACCCAAGGATCTTTTCGTTCGGAAAGATTATTTGTTTTGGCAGAAGAAGGTAACGATGAGGATGGCGGTATTGTTTTTTTCAGGGCTGCTGAAATATATGCTAAATTAAGACCGGGCCATGAAGAAGATACCCTTGGGGATTTTTTGGATGAGCAAAAATACCGAGTTATTGGAGAGAACTCTTTCACTGCTGAACAAATTGTACAGGTTAGAAATTTATCCCCCAACGACCTGGCCCAGTCACTATTTTTTTTAAATTCCCTCCCGATAGTTGAATCGGCTCGATTTAGTCCTTGGATTCCATCTCGCTAGGGTTTGTCTATCTCGTTGACCCAAGTTTAATTTTAAGTACTTTGAATTCTTTTACCGGTGCGGCAATGTTTCCATGCTTGCACCACCAATCATACAAATTCAATCGCACTTATTACCATCGTGAATGTAGACATCAAAGACGCGGGGGTGGCCCGCAAAATAGCAACCGTTCGTTTCGATTCTGACGAAGTTAGCAAACATGAGTCAAAAGTCTGCCAAGAGTTAGGCAAGTTGGTCAGCATTCCTGGCTTTAGGAAAGGAAAAGCACCCGCTAATGTTATTCGCAAAAAGTACGCCAAAGAACTGCGTGATGAATTAAACCGAAAAGTATCCACCGCTGCCTATGAAGCCGTACTTGAGCAAAAAGATCTTAAGGTTTTTTCAGTCCTCAAAGTGGACGCAGGTGAACTTTCCTCTTCCCAGTCTGCCAGCGTTGAGGTTACGGTGGATATTGAGCCGGAATTCACCCTGCCTGACTATAAAGATTTTGAACTCACGATTGAACCGACCGATGTAAGTGACGAAGAAGTCACCAAGGAATTGGATGCCATTCGCGAACAGCGTGCGAGTTTTGATGTGGTAGAACGAGCCTCAGTAAAAGGAGACTATGTAAAATGCTCCTACGAAGGAAGCCTTGATGGTAAATTAGTTGCCGACTTGCTCCCGGAGAAACCCATGTACGGCAAGCAGGCAAACACTTGGGAAGAAGCAGGGAATCAAACTGGTATGGGAGTGGATGCCATTGCGGAAGGTGTTATCGGTATGTCTGCCGGAGATACAAAAGAAGTAACTGCGGACTTCCCCAAAGACTTTGAAATTGAACTGTTGGCCGGAAAGAGTGTTTCCTACTCTGTTGAAGTGCACGAAGTTCGAGAAAAAAAGGCTCCATCCCTCGAGGATGAAGAATTTTTGAAATCTCTCAAAATGGAAACCCCTGAAGAGTTAAAGGAGAAAGTCACTGAACAACTCAAAATCCGGAAAAAACAGGAAAATGAGAACTTGAAGCGTAAACAGATTACTCAGAATATTTTGGATATGGAAGATTTCCCCCTCCCCCAACAAGCAGTTGAAGAGGAATCCAAAGCCATATTTCAAAACCGAGTCCAGCAAGCATCGAGGCAAGGTGTAAAACCGGAAGAGATTGAAAAAAACCGTGATGATTGGTGGAAGGAAAGCCAGACTCAGGGACAAGCCCGAGTTAAACTTACCCTGGTTCTCGGAAAAATTGCCGAGGCGGAGAAAGTTAATGTCGAAAAAGAAGACTTGGCACAAGCTGCGACTCGTGAAGCAATGATGCGACGGGAAGATCCGACCAAGTTTATTAAAGCATTAACCCAAGACCGGGCTAGGCTGAATCGCCTCCGTGAGGATATTGTTTACGATAAAACCTTAATAAAAATTGCCGAGTTGTCCAAAGAACAGATTTGCGACATCGAGGGCGAGCATACACACTAATTGTACTATGGGCGCATACTTACCACTTCCATATGTTTATGAACGCGAAGGTCGCCAAGAGCGAGCCTGGGATATCTACAGTCGTCTTTTACGGGACCGGATCGTATTCATCGGTAGCCCTATTGATGATTATGTAGCTAACTCCATAATTGCTCAATTGCTCTTTCTCCAGATGGAAGACCCGAAGAAGGATATTCATCTGTATATTAATTCGCCAGGGGGAAGTGTGTCTGACGGAATGGCCATTTATGACACCCTCAACTTCATGCAGTGCGATGTGGTCACTTATTGCATAGGTATGGCTGCGAGCATGTCTACTGTTTTGTTGGCTGCGGGCACGCCAGGTAAACGATTTGCACTACCGAATAGTCGAGTCATGATCCACCAACCGAGCGGTGGTGCAGGTGGGCAAACCTCAGATATTTCGATCGCCGCCAAAGAAATCCTCCGATGGAGAAGGACGATCAATGAAGTGCTTTCAAGCCATAGTGGGAAATCTTTCGAGCAAATTGAAAAAGACTCGGATCGTGACTACTACATGTCAGCCGAGGAAGCTAAAGATTATGGTATTGTGGATGAAGTGATATCGAAAAAGCCTAACGAATAAGGCGAAATCCATGGCAAAGCCGACCAAAATAAACTTTTGTTCTTTCTGTGGTAAGCCCCAGGGAGAAGTCCGCAAGATGATTGCGGGCCCCGCAAGCGTGTTTATTTGCGATTCATGCGTTCGAGTGTGCAAAACTATCATTGACCGGGAACTGGGGGAGAAAGAATCTGCTAAAAAAAGTTCGGGGAACCGCCCTGTGTTCAATTTGGTAAAACCCAAGGTTATCAAAGAGCATTTGGATGAACATGTAATTGGCCAGGATCATGCAAAAAAAGTGCTCTCGGTCGCAGTACACAATCATTACAAAAGACTTTCGGCTGAACTTGGGGCCACTGAAAATAAAAATGACTCTCCCTTTTTGCCTGCTGAATTAGAGGATGTTGAAATTGAGAAAAGTAATGTTCTTTTAATCGGCCCAACCGGTAGTGGTAAGACATTTCTTGCCCGCACACTCGCAAAGCTACTCGATGTTCCTTTCGCAATTGCTGATGCGACCACCCTTACTGAGGCTGGGTATGTTGGGGATGATGTTGAAAATATCGTACTTCGCCTTCTCCAAGCTGCCGATCATGATGTTGAGCGTGCACAGTGTGGGATAGTATATGTGGATGAGATCGATAAAATTGGAAGAAAAACGGATAATGTATCGATCACTAGGGATGTATCTGGAGAAGGCGTCCAGCAGGCATTACTTAAAATCCTCGAAGGCACGGTCTGCAACATCCCTCCTCAAGGTGGGAGAAAGCATCCAAACCAAGAATATGTCCAGCTGGACACTTCTAACATACTTTTTATTTGTGGAGGTGCTTTTGTAGGTCTGGATGGGATCATAGATCAACGAAAAGGCAGGCGTAGTGTTGGTTATAATACTGAAAGTGTAAAAGAGCCCGAAGAGATTTTGGCCGATGTCATGCCTGAAGATTTGGTCAAGTTTGGCTTAATTCCTGAATTCATTGGCAGACTGCCGGTCATCTCCATCCTAAAAGAACTTACCAGCTCACAACTTGTTTGCGTGCTCGAGCAAACTAAAAATTCCTTGCTCAAACAATACCGGAAAATGTTCATTATGGAAGGTGCTGAACTTCGCTTTACCCGCGAAGCAATTACCGTTATTGCCGAGCAGGCTCTAACGATGAAGACAGGGGCAAGAGCATTACGGTCGATTATGGAATCAGTCATGCTAGATGTGATGTATGACCTACCCGCGATGGAAGAGCCAGTTGAAGTGGTCATCAATGCCGGAGTTATTCGGGGTAAATCAAAAGCCAAAATTATTCGGTTGCCTCAAAAAAAACGAAACGCAGCTTAGTCAAATCTCCCCAAAGCGGTTTGATCATTTAAAAGCTTATTATACTGCTTCTCTTGTTATTTTGTTCATTGGAGTCAATCACTTCATTGGGGAGATGTATTTGGGAGCTAATCTGAAGAAATTCATCAAAGTCAGACCGTTGTATATATAACTTTTCAGCCCTTAGTTCGCCTGGGGCAAGGTTGTTAATGCGTACGGTTTTTTCCATACCAAGATAGTTGACCTGTAAGGAAAGATTCCCCAGCCATGTATTGCCTTGGTTTTGTACCATTACCTCGAACGGCATAGTCCCCACATCTGCTCCCATTGAGTGCTCAAAATAATACCCCGTAATTGCAGGATCACTGTATTGCGGATTATTTTGATTTTCCAGTCTGCCCAAGCTGAGTACTCCATGACCAGAATACAAATCAAAGCCAGGTTTTTCCGATTCATTAGCAAATTTTTGAAGCAGCAGTTCGATTTCACTTGGAGTAAGATTAGGCTGCTGGGCAAGAATCATAGCGACTGCACCAGATACCATCGCAGTTGAGACGGAAGTTCCGCTCATATTCATCATAGTACTGGAATCTCCAGCAACCAAAACCCCGACCCCTGGTGCGGCTAAATCAACACCTTCTCCATAGTTGGAAAAGCTTGAAACACGACCACTTGCCCCAACAGATGTAACTCCGATGACTCCATCATAAGTAGCCGGATAATTAACCAAACCAAGGCCGTCGTTTCCAACCGCAGCAACTACAGTAACGCCGTTATCGAACGCATAATTCACTGCCTGCCTTAAAAGTTCACTCCCATCATGACCACCAAGGCTCAAATTGATCACATCGGCACCATCCTCTACGGCCGATAGGATTGCTGAGGCCACGGCAAAGGAGTCTGTTTTTCCAGTTTGATCAATCACCCGGTAAGAGAGAATTTCAGACCCCGGTGCAATTCCGACATAGGATTCGGTTTGTGCTGCTATCACAGAAGCCAGTGCCGTGCCATGGCTGTTTTTAAATAATGGTTCATTTGATGAGTGCATCGGAAGGAAATCTTTTTCAATGATAGCCATCCCCTTAAGAGCAGGATGAGAGGAATCAATTCCAGAATCAAGTAATGCGATCTTTACCCCCCTACCCAATTTATCACGATCTGAACTCCCCCCTAACCATGAAATGAACGAATTTGAAAAACTCATACTTTCTGTAACTTTATCATCCCTCGGGGGAAGAGGCTGGCGGAGGGGCTGGTTATTAGTAAGTAAATCATTTTCAATAAAATCAGCCAACAAGGGGAATGCTTTTTTAGAATCAATTACCGAGAACCGGACAATACCAAGCTCAGGTAAATGATCGACAATACGAACGCCTACTAAATGTGGATCGCGGAGCAAATCATTTATTTTTTTAACATCGAGGCACACGAACCAATCATTAAGGGGGTTTATTTCGTTTAGCCGATATCCGAAATCATTCTCTACTGAACTGTTGTTCTTATCTGCCCCTTCTGCATTGGGAGCGAAGGGTTGGTCTTGACTCATTGAAGAATGGTTTTGGGAAATGAAAGGAAGTTTTACATTAGGAATGACGGAAAATTTTCTGATTTCTGGAAAGAATTTCAAACCTAGCCATAACCCCCAAACGATAACCCCAACAACAGTACACCGTAATATATTGTGAAAACTGATCACAGGTATAGATTTTGTGCCAATTATGATTGCCCGCAAACAATTTGAGTCATCAAATTGAATGCTTGAATAATAGATATGTAATCGTTGGCCATGGACTCGCTGGTGCGGTACTTGCCCATACAATAATTGAGCGCGGGCAGGATGCTATCGTTCTTGAGGCGAACATGCCTCACTCAGCAACCCGTGTATCTGCTGGGCTGATAAATCCATTCATCGGTCCGAAATTAAATATACCAGAGGATTTTTCTGCCTGCATGTCCGCAAATCAACATTTCTTTAAAAACTTTGAAAGGAAAGTGGGAAGAAATTTTTTAGAATCGATCGAATTATATAGAGTTCTCCAATCCCTTAATCAAAAAAGGAAATGGAATGATTTATCTCACGAATACAAAAAGGGATATCTATCGAAAGAAGAGGCTTTAAAGTTTGGGATAATTTCTGAGTTTGGAGTTGGAATAACAGCTTCATGGAAACTAAATTCATCCAACTTCATAAATTGCTCCCGTGAGGTTCTTCGTTCTAACGGCAACTATTTAGAAGAAGGTTTTGATCCAGAAAAATGGAGGAATCACCAGGTCATTTTTTGCGAAGGCTTCCGCGTAAATAGCAACAAGTGGTTTATGAACCTGCCTCTTTCACCTGCTCAAGGTGAAGTATTGACAGTAAACTCGAATTATAGAGTTAACGCGAGCAACGGCACATGGCATTTAGCAGAAAAAGGGACATCCCTTGCAAAAATTGGCTCAACCTGGAAACATGAGAATCTTGAGAGTGGGCCAACCTGCTCAGCCAGACAAGAAATTCTTAACAAATTGGAATTCTTGCCCGATCTTAAAAACAGCCCAGTAGTTTTACATGAAAGTGGTGTAAGAAGCAGCACTCGAGACCGGCATCCATTGATTGGCTTACATTCAGAAATGCAAAACTATTATCTATTTAATGGTTTCGGCTCAAGGGGATGCACCACTATCCCGCTTTGTGCCAAGGAATTGACTGACTTCATAATCGATGGTGCCAATCTACCCAGAAACAAAAACCTCCACAGATTTCCCTCTAATTAAAATGAGACTGGTCGAGCTCGCACATTCAAAAATAAAAGAGTTCATACGGCCCGGAGATTTATGCATAGATGCAACTGCCGGAAATGGATATGACACTTTATTTCTAGCAAGGCAAATCAGCCCATTTGGTAAAGTCTACGCTGTAGATATTCAAAAGCTTTCCATTGAGCAGACGGTAAAAAGATTAAATTCGCATGGATTTGACGAGATTTTGAGAACTTTCCATGGGTCGCATACTAAAATCCGCAATCTTTTGGACAAATCTGAACATGGGAAAGTGTCCGCAATCATGTTCAACTTGGGATACCTGCCTGGGGGTGATCATGCGATCACTACGACTACTGAAGATACAATCTTTGCCTTGAATGAAGCCTACAGCATCCTCAGGCAGGGCGGAGTTATTACCGCCTTATGTTACCGTGGCCATAGTGAAGGAACCAAGGAAACCAAAAAGGTTTTTGAATTATGCAAAGAAAAAAAATGGAATGTCGAAGTGGTGGAAGGAAGTAGCAATCCCCAGTCGCCCGTATTGATTCTAATCAAAAAGACTAGAATGGATTAACCGGATCTACCTCCTGATCGTAATCAACCCCATCCAACCCGAAGCCAAACAAGCGGAGAAACTCGGTCTGATATTCCTCAAAATTGGTTATTTCCAAGAGATTGCCTGAGTTTACCTGTGGCCATAACTGCTTGATCTGCTCCTGTACATCGTCCGCCATTTCCCAGTCATCCAAACGAATGCGCCCTGACTCATCAAGGTCGAGGGATGCATTTTCACCGTATAAGCGATCGAGGAACAACCGGTTGGTTTGCTCAATACAGCCCTCGTGAGTGCCTTTCTCGTGCATTACCTTAAACAACATTGATACATAAAGGGGCACAACTGGTATGGCAGAACTTGCCTGAGTGACCACAGCTTTGTTTACTGAGACATATGCATTTCCACGACAATTATCCTGCATAATTTGATTTAGATGATTACCCGATTTCTCCAAATGGGCCTTTGCTCGACCAATGGTACCATTTCGATAGATGGGCCAAGTCACTTCTGGTCCAACATAAGAATAAGCTATATTGATACAGCCCTCCGCCAGTAATCCCTCTTCTAACAAACGACGGGTCCATAACTCCCAGTCTTCTCCGCCCATGACTTTTTCTGTTTGGAAAATCTCATCCTCATTGGCGGGATCAATGGTTACATCCTTGACCTCTTTACGGTCAGTATCGAGGGTTTTATTCATGTAAATCATTCCCACCGGCTTGAGGCACGCTCGGTACACCTTGCCGTCGGCAGGATCAGTTCGCCGGGGAGAGGCAAGACTATAGATAACCAGATCAAAAGATCCGCCCATCTCCTTGGCTTTTTGAATAACCGCATCCTTACACTCATGAGAAAAGGCATCTCCATTAATATCTTCGGCAAGTAAGCCTTTCTCACGAGCTAACTTTTGAAAAGCGGACACATTGTAAAATCCAGGACTAGCAGGCTTACCCTCTTTGGGCTCCCGTTCAAATGAAACGCCAAGTGTATCAGCATGGTTGGAGAAAGCTGCCGAAATCCGGCTCGCCAGGCCGTATCCTGTGGATGCTCCAATCACCAGTACTTTCTTTGGTCCTTTCCCTTGTGGAAAAGAAATTTTGGAGGCAATTTCTGCTTGTTGCCGAATATTTTCCATGCAACCTGCCGGGTGGGAAGTAATGCATACAAATCCTTTAATTCTTGGCTTTATAATCATAATTTTAGACTAAAATAAATCTTTCGCGAACGGTTTCAATCAAGTAGGTTCATAACAAGATATGTTTCGCTAAGAAAGCTCAATCCCTTGAAATCAAAACCTAGAAAAAAATCATTTGACCGCACCCGTAATGGATTGGACTTGGTGTCGAACTTTATGGCATTACCAATCGACCAAGCAGAGCGAGTATCACGACACCCAGTACCCATGGAGAATTTGGTAGAAAAAGTTTGGGAAGATTGGGGTATTGGTGAAGAGGAAACCAGGGAAGGTATCATTTCCGGGAATTGGCAAAAAATTGTTGGCAGAAAGTTATCTGGTAAGTGTGCTCCAGTAAACCTGTCCAAAGATGGAAAGGTCCTTTTTATCCGTGCTGCAAGCAGTACGATCAAGCAAGAACTGAGCTTCAAAAAATTGGATCTTTTGAAAAAGATAAACACACTCAAAAATTGCCGCTCTGTAAATCAATTGCGGATTCAATAATGTTTGCCAACTCCTCACGATGCATCGTGAAGATATTCATCAACTTTGTATAACTTGGACACGAACAAATAAACGGTGGCTCCAGCCGCCATTAAAATTGTCCAGAACCAAAATTCGCTTGCTCCCTTCAGCAGGGAATTGCCTGTTTCATCAGAAAGGAGAAACTTCACCCCAGAAGTTAGGTAATTACCCAGAGAAACCGTCAGCAGAAACAAGGCCATCACCAGAGATTTCATGGTTCGCGGTGCCTGAGTGTAAGCAAACTCCAGACAGGTAATGGAAACTAAAACTTCAGACGCTGTAAGAATCAAACAGGCTAGGATTTGCCACCCGATATGCAGAGTTCGCCCAATATCCAGAAATTCCTGAATGATTGAAGCGATAACGAATGCAAAAACCATCAACCACAGCCCTAAACCCATCTTTTTAAGGTCGGTTAGTCGAGTTACAAGACCTAATATAGGATAAATAAACTTACTAAATACAGGTACAAGAATCAGGATGAAGAGTGGATTAAAAACTGCCGAAACCTGGGCAGGCAAAAGCTCATACCCCCCCCAAATGGGAAGCCATGCAGGCAGAACTCGATCAAGCTCACGGGCTTGCACCTGCCACAATGTGCCAATCTGGTCAAACAATGCCCAAAAAAGAACTACAAAAGAAAAAATGATCCATAGCTTACCCAAGGCTCGAAGATTCTTTTTTTCTCTCAACTGGCTAAAGTATGCCCTGCCCTGTGGAGGGATATGGGCAAATTGATTTCTCCCAAGCCAAAAAAGCAATGTAGCAATAGCCATTAAAATCCCTGGTAATCCAAATGCATAATGATGACCAAAAATTAATTCCCCCTGCCCCTTTTCTCCTACTAACCAAATAAAGTATGGGTAAATGGCTTCTCCCATAGATTCACTTTCCCGCTTTGCTTCAAGTAAGAAGGGCGTGAGGAGACCAGAAATAAATGCCCCAAGATTGATCGATAAATAAAACCATCCAAAAACCTTGGACAATAGGTAACGGTTCGAACGGCCAAACTGATCCCCGACATGGGCGGATACACAGGGCTTGATTCCGCCCGAACCAACCGCAATCAATCCAAGACCTATCAGGAGCATGATTCGGGTATCACCTACCCATTCCATACAAGCGAGGAATCCGTGCCCAATACAATAAATTAAGGAAAGAATGAGGATTGTTTTATACTTGCCCCAAAATGCATCTGATAAAAAACCGCCCACAACCGGGAAAAGGTAAGCCGAACCAACAAACAAATGAACCCATGCCTCTGCCTCTTTGCTAGAGAACACATTCAGTCCTCCAGCTGGCTGATGCAGGTAGAGAGTCATGTAAGCGAGCAGAATTGCCCGCATTCCATAAAACGAAAACCTCTCCGCTAATTCGTTACCAACAATGTAAGGAATGCCAGGAGGCATTCCTGTACGATCAAGTGGGTATTTTCGGTACACAAAGAGAACTAATTCTTATTAATTTGCTCTTCTTCGCGGCGACGGGCAGCTTCCCTGTCCAGATCTTCCATAATCATATTTTTTTCGGTCAAATCAGGCTCAGTTCGGATAACTTTAACGGCTTGATCTGTTCTATTTCGATGTGAAAAAGAATTTAACCAAAGGAACGAATTAAGAAAAAGCCCTACGAGACAAAAGAGATATGCAATCCTAGCTTCAAAATAGAGCCCTAGAATTAAAAATACAAAGATAAGCACATTTAGTAAAAATATTTTTGGATTATGCATTTCAATCATCCAATTTCTTTATGACTCAAATTTTTGAGAATTTTTAACGGAAGCAAAATCAAATGGACTAATGAAAATTACCATCCTAATAATAAATAGGTGAAATTTACTTTAAAGAAAAGCTTCCTCTTATTGTTATTAATAAATTTTTCGTCATGTGAGAAAATTCCATTTACTCCTGACCTAAAAGATCTAGCTATCGATAAGAACGAAACCATTGAAAAGAGTGGAATTGATACTCTTGATGAACCGAAGGAATCTGAGCCAGTTCAAATCGTAAAACCCGCACCTCCTCCCCAGGAACCAGCAAATCCAGTCCAGGTGCCAATACCTCAGTCCCCGCCCAAGTTCGTTGAAACGAAGCCCGAAGCCCCTCAATTTTCCAAAGAATTACTGGCAGCAGTCAAAAATTGGACCAAGGTACCAAAGAGTCAATTCTATGGGACAGTTATTTGCTCCTCGCCCGTAACTTTGGTGGCTAAAACTTCATCCGGACAAGAAATTGGCAGTTCATTGACTCCCGCAGGATCTGAACTCAAGGTTTTAGGCATGAAGGGTTCAAACCTTATTGTTGCAAATGTAAACAATGACAGACTAAGAGGCGAGGTGGACATAGATAGCACTGACTTTAAGGAACTTTTGGCTTACCGTTTTGAGCTTGGTAAAAAACAAATTGTAGAGCAGCAAAGAAGGAAGGAAGAAGCACGATCAGTTATTAATAAATCCGAAACTAAACAAGAAAATGTTCCCGCAATTGGTGTTATGGATTCAACCCCAGATCCTTTGGATTTTGGCCATGGTAGATTTTGTATATGTAAAGACTGTCGGGAAAAGAGACTTAAAAAAACTGGCAGCCTTAAAACTGGATTTGGTTTAGAACCTTAACCTATTAAAAATATGGAAAAAAAGAAAAAGAGGAAAACCATTGAAATTGGAGATCATGTAAAAGAGATCGTTGCTTC
>ERZ807291.2189-NODE-2189-length-29997-cov-75.912364_pt1 | contig 29997 bp, 19 predicted proteins | sample MGYA00521257_ERZ807291 | MGnify/ENA primary metagenome ERZ807291 (study PRJEB31413, sample SAMN03169783) | marine metagenome | biome: Marine; feature: Water; material: Subsurface seawater | place: North Sea | collected 2011-04-28 | depth 1 m m ...
CGTGGCAACTCATACAATTTGCCGGTTTTGTAAGAGCGGTTACTTTTTGCCGCATCGTCCAATTTGGATCATAGTCAGCATTACTGAAAGAAACCGCTTCCTTGGGTGGTCGGAGCGTCCGTCCCAGAATTTTTCGACTGACAAAAACTCCCCTATGAATCGGCGAGCTTTCTTCAGCATAAGAATGACTGGCTAAAATATAGGGGTGGGTATGTAAGCCAACGCGACCCATTTTTTGAGATTTTAATGGAATGAAACCCGAAGTATTTGTTTCAGTCGGGAAGGGTAAACCATAATAATTTGCCATGCGGTCATTGAATTGAATCGAAGGCATGCTAATAAAATTATGCCAATCGACATTTTGTTCCCATATCGCTTTTTCGATACCCCGAAAAAGCGAACGTCTCAGGTCAAGGGCAAGAGCAGGAGTGAAGTTCGAGTATCTGTGTGTATTTTTGGATGGCAGTTCCTTGGTTTTCATTTCCAACCAATGAAGCATGAAGTCATTGAATTTTGCCTTTGAGCGTGGGTCTTGAAGCATTCGTTTGGCCTGGCTTTCAATATGTCCTTTGTTTCTGAAATGATCTACATCAATTTGTTTGTGCATGTGGTTGTCCGGGATAGAATCCCACATGTAGAGTGCGAGTCTGGTAGCTACGACATATGAATCCGCTTTCTTTTTTTCGAGTGCCTGCCATTCAGGATATAGAAATCGTGGGGATTTGAGGGTCATGAGGACAATTTTTTCAATCGATACATGTAAAGGTGTCTGATCGTTGAACCTGGATTTTATAAAAAAGTTTGCATCTTCTTCACTAAGTTTTTGTCGAAATGCGTAGCGAACAAATTGGGTGGCAATCTCCATGACCTTCTTTTTGCGCTGGTGGTCATCATCTTTGGTTCTGGCCAATTGGTTTATTCTTTCCGCCGCGAACTGAGCCGCATCCAATGCGGCATATGTAATCGCTTCGTCCCAACTTTGATCGACTTGAATACCTCTTTGGTATCCGTGCGAAGAGTCGTCAGGGGGAAGTTTTTGTTGCGGGATATAAGATTGATTTACCAATTTTGTAAAAAGGAATTCAGTCGGAATAATTTCTTTTTGTCCGACCGGTGTTCTCCAGCTTAATTCGATCGATGCGTTGGGGTCATCAAATTTGTGATAATCCAAGCGAAGCGGGTAGGGCCGGCCGCCAAGAAGAAATATTTTCGTGCCGCTTTCTCTCATTACGCCCGCGGTCACCTTCTCATCGATCGAGGGGCGTCCATCAAGCTTGTTTATCCGTAGAGCAAAACCATTGGGAGATTTAACAAAGAATTCGTACCAACCGGATTCACGGGGAAGAATCGATCCTTCCCAGTAAATAGAAAACTTTTTTGGATTCATTTGCTGATAAGGTGCTTTTTTCCCAAAATCGAATGCGATTTTTGGATCCACTCTTTCGGAATGCATTTTTTTCTTTTTGTTCATCCCTTCCGCATTGTAGTATTTTCCTCTTAATCCCGCTTTATATTCATCAATTTTGGGTGTCCCCATAAACTGGGCAAAGAGGTCGGATACCGATTGGCGGAATTGCCGGTTGGTCAGCCGGGCGAGTTGAATCTTTGAATCCTTTTGGAAAAGTTCAGGTTTTTGATAAAAAGTTTTAAACACAAATCGTGAGATGGCCTCTGCCTCTTTTCCTTTGACTAGGTCCGGATCATAGTCAGGCATGGTTCTGTCCACATAATGAATTAACTTGGTAACCGGCCAGTCTCCGATCAATGGCTTGGAATACTCATCCTCCACGCCCTCACCTTTTTTACCATGACACTCCGCGCAGTGTTGTGTGTAGAGCTTTTTCCCATCCGGGGTATTTGCCATACCCATTGAGCTTGCACCAAAGGTTAGAGCAAGGAAAAGAGGTCGGTAATATTTCCACAAAAACATATAAGCTTAGCATAAAAGTTTACAGGTGAAATCCAACGCTGAATTACCCCTTTTATTTACTTTTTAAAAGGAAGACTTGAAGTTAATAGCTAGATTTTTCTTTTCCAAAGAAACATCCACTCTTCGTCTCGACGCCCCTCAAAATGTCTTGGCTTCCAGTCATTGAGTAATTCAAATTCGGGTTCAAACCGCTGGGTGATTTCCTCCTTACTTGCCCCAAAGGGAGGCCCCTCTTCCGACAGTGGAAAAATAAAATGAATCGCCAAAAAATGACCACCGGGCTTGAGCCAATGATTCAAAGCTTGTGCGTATTCATCTCTGCGGGACGGTTCAATCGCACAATAGAGGGTATGTTCAAAAATGAGGTCATAAGGTTCCTGCGGTTTTTCTTCCAAAAAATTTCCAGGGAAGAACGCGAGGTTGGGCAAAGCTTCGTATTTTTGGCGCGCATCTGATAACGCAATTTCTGAAAGATCCATCCCGGTAGTTTCGAACCCCCTTTTAGCCCATGCGGACGGATCGTGTCCACGACCACATCCCGGAACCAATACCCGGGTTTCCGGGGCCAATGTTTGCTTGTTCAACCAGTCGATAAGTCCTGGCGCTGGTTCATCCTTGTCCCAGGGAGTGTCTTCTTGCTGATATCTTTCTTCCCAATCCGTTACTTTAGTCATTATAGGGCATTATATATCCTACGACCTGCTAGAGCAATGGCTTGATTTGTAAATCGTGAGTTTTCTTTAGGATAATCAGGCAAACAAATGCTCCTAATAGAGCCCACGCCATGTCGGACTGTGTATCCCAAACATACCCCTGAGTGCCGAGGAAGGCATCTGCATCTTCTCCGATCAGCAGGGCTGCCCACCATTCGATCAATTCATAAAAGGCACTGAATGCGAGGCAGATCGATACAATGATGAAATTTCGCCAGCCTGCAAAATTCACTACCTTCTTGCGGATCAGAATTTCACGGGCCAACAAGGCAGGGACGAAACCCTGCATGAAATGTCCGACTTTGTCGTAGTTGTTACGTTCCCATCCGAAGATCTCCCGTATTGAATCAAACAACGGAACTTCGGCGTAGGTATATTTTGCACCCACCATCAGTACGATACAATGGAGCAGGATCCAAAAGTAGAGTAGGGGAGTCAGCGGAAAGGATATCCGAGTTTTCGCCATAACCAAGAGTCCGACAATGGCCGGTCCGGCTTCCAATACCCAGGTTAATCTGTCTTTAGGTTCAATTCCGGACCACACCAATACCCCGAAGAAAATGCCAAGCCAAAGATAGGATTTACTAGATAATGAATTAGACTGTTTCATTGGCCTTATATCGTTTCCCGTTCAGCATCGCTCCGACCCAAGTGTAGCGTATCAGATATTTGTAAGAAAGTAGAATCAACATCGTTGTAAGTATGGTTATGAGCATGCACTTGAAGAGACTGGGAATCTCCCAGTTTGCAAATAGGGCCTGCATAATTTGCACTACAGGTAAATGGATAATGTAGAGCCAGTATGCGGAGTCTGATATGTATCGAACCTTGGGCATTTTAGCGGAAAAAAACTTTCTAAATAGACCAATACATCCAAAGATCATCAGCCAGACAAAACACGCAGAGCAGAGCGTGAGTATTTCATAACTCCATTCCCACTTCTTATAATGCATACAGATTAGAGCCCCAATGAAAACCATAAGTGAACCGATAAAAGAAAGAGGCCAGAACTTACCGAACTTTTGTGTGAATACTTTGTTGCCAAAGCATAGGGCTCCATAACCAAAGAATATTCCATAGTATCCGAGCTTCGTCCAGTTTGGGGCTAGCCACACATCAGTGGAGGGACCAAAATCCTCCTTCATATAAAACTGTGACCAATAGGTAATTGGTACTAAAAAGATCATGCGAACAGGGGAAGATACTACCCATTCAGCAATCTTTTTCAAAGCAGAATCTCCGAGGAGGTGGCTCACAATTAGAAATGCCGCAATTAGATATACAAGATCATAAAGAAACCAGAGGTGGTGAGTGATAAAGTCCCCAAAAGTGAGATAGTATTGAGTAAACAAGTTTTGCTTTGCACCTCCATTTAATTTTAAGTTATGAATGGATTTTTCAATAAGATTTCTACAACTTATCCTTCCTTTTTGTAATTGATGCCATTGTAGAGGAACTTCCAAAATTTCATTCGCAACCATTTCAGTGAGTGCTTTTCCGGCATAAGTTGTATCTCTCGGGCTTGACTGATCCTTATTTCTTGCATTTGGATCGGCTCCATTTGCTAGAAGTACTTGTACGGCCTCTTCCTGTCCGAAAAAAGCTGCCAAATGCAGAGGGGTACTTCGATAACCATCAAGAGAGTCAACTGTTGCCCCTTCTTGAATCAAAAGTGAGATTGCTTCTTTTTGTCCGGTAGTTGCTGCCCAATGAAGGGGAGTCAGTTCTTTCTGATTTTTCCCATTGATATTGGCTCCATCTCTCAAAAACTCCTTCATTACTTGAATATTACCTGTCTTCGCGGCACTACCTAGGTCTGTGGCCTTATTATTAACTGAAGGTAAAGATCCAATTTCTTCCGAGTCGTTCGAGATATTCTCCGGAGTTATCCATGCGGTTACCGAACGCATGTGATTAAGAAGTGGAATGAGGAGAATACTAAAAAAGATAAGAGGGAGAACGATCCGTTTGCAGCGATTACTCATTAATTCTTTGGTTCCTTTTCGTTTCCAAAGCAACATGGTGAAGAATCCACTCACGAAAAAGAATAGGGGCATACGAAAGCCATGAATGAAAAGAATGGGAATTCCATAGAATTCAGACTGGTTGATGTCTTGAACTGGCCAAACTGGCCATCCAACAAAAGAAAGCATCGCATGCAAGACGATGCCAAGAAGCATTGCAAAAGCCCGAAGGGCGTCTAGGTAATGATATCTTGTCTGATCCAATTTACTTGATCGTAACGGACCAGTGTTTTCCGTCCATGTCTAACACGCTGAGAGATTTGAGATCACATCCATCCAATTTCGCAGAGTTTAAATAGACTTTTTTTTGACTTCCCTGATCAATCTTTTCCGATAAGAAATGCTTTCTTACTTCCTTCTCTTTCTTTTCCGCGACCTCCTCCTTTGCCTCAATCTTAGAAGTGCAAGGTACAGGAAACTCTTTTTTTCCATTTTCTCCTACCACTTGAACGGCGGCGAGCATGGCTTTCCCTTTTCCGTTGTTAATGATTGTCAGTTCGATGAATTGATCGTTGTGCTCTGCGATAATTTCGAGCGGACCGGTTGAAGATTTAAGCCCAACCAGTCTGAAGATCGGATTGAGCATTTTATCAAACGCGTCTTCGATAAAGTAAGCAACACCTGCGAAAAGCAAACCGGCGACGATTACAATGATGGTTATTGGATCCATCTCTATTAGAGTCTTTTGGGATTAAAGGGAGTTTTGGGAATTTGACCGCTTGCTTTTCTAGCAAGGGCTTTTCGCAGATATTTCATAACTTTTTGATTACCCTGAGTTGGTTTGATGGCAAGGTTATTAAATTCCATTGGATCTGCAAAATGATCATACAGTTCCACTCCGTGTTTCCCTTCTGCCCAGTCGGAGTATCGCCATCTTTCCGATCGGATACTTCGTCCCATCACAGGAGTCTCAAAACGACTATCAGCGGGTCTGAGTACTTGGGTGATCGCGAAACTATTCCACCTGCTTAGTGGATCTCTGAGAAGTGGGGTGAGGGATTGTCCCTCTATTTCCTTGGGCGTTGGAATATTGGCGAGTTCGGTGAGGGTGGGGTAGATGTCAATGAATTCAACGACCCGTCGACATGCCTGACCATTTCCTTCGATATTGGGTGCCCGAATGATCAGCGGTGCTTTAGCTCCCTGTTCAAAAAGAGTTCGCTTTTGCCAGATGCCATTATGCTCGCCCAAGTGGTAACCATGGTCACTCCAGAAAACAACAATGGTATTGTCCGCCAGGTCGAGCTGATCGAGGGCGTCAAGCATTCGGCCAACCTGGGCGTCGATAAAGGATACGCATGCATAATACGCCTGCATTGCCTGGAGGCAGGTCAATTCATCTAACCCGTAGTGGGGAACCGGACAGTTATGGGCAAAGGCAGCGGTGGGAATATCTTCCCTGTCATTTTTTGGAGCATAAGGAAGCCTTAATGTTTCCAGGGGATACATATCAAAGTATTTTTTGGGTGCGACATAAGGTGTGTGTGGTCGAAAAAAGCCGGCCGCAATGAAGAAGGGTTCGTCCTTTTTTTGCTTCATTAATTTAATTGTTTCCGTGGCGATCATCCCGTCGGTTTGTTCCTCGTCTTTACCATCTGCCGCCAGCCAACTTAAGGCGGCACTGATTTTACGATGTGGTTCCGCGTTGAATATTAGGGATTCATCGGTTTTGTCACGACCTATGGGATTCACGGTTTTTTGCCAGGACGGGGGATCATCAAACCCATCGGTTCCAATCGATGCCGGAACATTGTAGTGATAAACTTTACCTGCGCGACCGGCCCACCATCCATGTTTCATGAATTGTTGAGAAAGCGTGACCGCATCGGGTACTTCATCCCGGAAATGTCGGTCCAGATCATAGACCTTGATCGTATCCGGCCTTAGACCGGTCATCACCGATGCCCGGGTCGGGTTGCAAAGGGGGAGTTGATTGTATGCATTGAGGAAGCAGACTCCCGTTGCGGCCAACCGATCGAGATGAGGAGTTTGAGCAATCGGATCTCCGTAACAACCGAGGGCACAGGATAAATCATCTGCAGCGATGAAAAGAACATTTTGTTTTTGGGCAAATCCCGAAATGCTCAATAGGAAAATACCGGGTACTAGAAAAAATAGCTTCACTTTTTTATAATTAAATTACGTCAGATTTTAAAATTTAGTCCTGAGCAAAGGGCCGGACCACAAGACTTTGCAGTTTCCAACTTCCCGTTTGTTCCACTCCTAAATGTGGCCCAGCGTCCAGTATGAGCCTTTCACCTCTTTTGATAATTCCAAGGTCACTTATGATTCCCTGTTGATCTTTGGCATCATTATCCGCATCGATACAATAGATGGCCAGAGGGGAGTTTTTTCCTTTAATTAAGCTTCCACCACATGATCCATCTCCGGCTTTTAAGGCAATCGATTCAATCAAAACATCCTGTTCAAAGCGCAGGGCAATTCCTTCACCTGAATCAATCCGGGACGATCCTTTCCCTTCGATTCCAAGTCCGTCGGGTTTTTGGGTGGGGAGTCCTCCCTTACCAGAAACCGATAAAGTAAGCGGGGCGGGTATCGGCATTGGTTGGGTCCAGTCAAAAGTAATCCGTTTCCTGGGTGCGATGGCTGTAAAACGATGTCCACCCACAGTGCGATGCTGAATTGCAGTTGAAATGAGTTTTTTGATCAACGGTTTAAGTTCCGGGTCTTCTAAACGATTTTTGGTCTCCATCGGATCAGTTCCCAGATCATACAATTCGACCGGTTTTGCTTTTGCTTGCCTAAGAAGAGAGGCATCAAAAAATATTTTCCACTGGCCCTTTATTATTTTTCCACCGACCTTTGGATTATCCAACCGCATGGCACAAGCGGCCCCATCTTTAGATTCCTTATGGTCATTGTAGAACATCGGGCGATTGGGAATTTTTTTTCCTCTCCAAGCAGGTAAAACATTATAGCTGTCCTCCGCCCCTTTTTCTCCGTTTCTCAAGTCGGGCAGGGGTACTTTTAAAATTTCTGAAAAAGTGGCGTATAAGTCCTGTAATCCAATTAGCTGACTGCTTGTTTTTCCATTTCCCACTTTGCCATCAGGCCAAGCAACAAGGAAGGGCACACGGTGTCCGCCTTCGTAACAACTGCCTTTATTACTTCGTACGGGGCCGGTTGCAGTTTTGGTTTTTACTTCCGCTCCATTGTCTGAGGTGAAAATAACAATCGTATTTTCAATTAGTTTTTTACTCGGTCTGCGTGGATCCTTGGTTTGTTCGAGATAGTTAATCAGCCTTCCAAGTGCCACATCGTTTTCATAGATATAATCCAACCGGGTTGATGCTGAAGCTCCTGATACCATCTTGCCCGCTCCCCGAACTTTTTTACCTCCCACTTCATTGGCTACGGTGTAGGGTCCGTGATTTGAATTACTGGGATAATAAAGAAAGAATGGATTGAAGGAACGGTCCTTATTTCTGAGGTGTTGGGTAAGGAATTCGATCGCATGGTTGGAATGCCGATTACCCAGGTCGTGTAAATCATAGGCGTTTTTTCCTTTCTCCACTAATTTTTTTTCGTTCCCGGTGGCTCCTATGATTTTCCGATTATGGATGTGGCCAGGGCCGATTGATTGATTTGGAGTGTTACGATTCCCCTTTTTGTTTTTCCCTGTTTGGGGCCCAGTTGTGCCCGCATCCGGCCCGGATGTTCCATGGGAGCGTGAGGTAAACCGGGCGTAGTCAAACCCGTGGTCACAGGGACCATCAAAAACATCTTTAGTTAGATCCGCATCCTCCCAGCCTGCCGCCGGTTTTCCATTTGTTTGGGTGTATCGCAGTCCGAGGTGCCACTTTCCCACCATGGCCGTGGCATACCCTTGGGAACGAAAAAGAGTGGCGAGGGTGGGGCGGTCTTCTTCGATGAGAGGATCACCCTGAACGCCAAACAGTACCCAGTGTTTCATACGTGCACGCCAAGGGTAACGTCCAGTCAGTAATCCGTATCGCGTGGGGGTGCATCGGGATGAGGGGGTATGGGCATCGGTAAAGAGCATGCCCATACTGGCAAGCTTTTCCATGGCCGGGGTGTGAACCTGTTGATCGTCTGAGTTCTTGGTATAAAATTGATAGGCTGATGTATCGCCCATACCCATGTCATCAGCCATAAAGAGAACAACGTTTGGCTGGTCAGAAATTTGTGAAAATACAATAAATGGAATCAGGGGAAGAAAGATAAGAAGCTTCATTCAATGATCCTACTAAGCTCCCTCCTTTTTTTGCAAGGCGATAGCACCTCCTTTTGAATGATCGAAAGACAGAATTTGTTTTTAGAAACTTAATTCTAATGTGGGCCCCGAAGCTTCTGGATGGGAATCACTGGCAAAGGCATGAACCATTCCGCTCCCTCTGGTTTCAGAGGTTTCTCTGGTTAGAATAAAGGTGTATTCACTGGCGTTGTTTGATTTTAGAAATTCCAAAAGTTCATTGCTTTCTATCGTGATGGAACCCCTTTCCTGACTGCGTGGGATTTCAAACCTACCCACTAAAGTAGCTGATTCAGTTGTGGGCGCTTCTCCCCATTTTAAATTCTCCCACGATTCCACCCCGGTGAATCCGGCAAGGGCATAGAGCTTAAATCGATTGGTTTTGGGAAGGTAGACCCGATGTCCTACACCGCACGGAACCAAGTTCAGTCTTAGTCTTGATTTTTTTATCTCACTCCAATCCACCTGATCCTCTTTGAAGTTAAATAAAGCCCTTCTTTCGTAGGGATTGGAACCGGTGTCCAATTTAACCATCAAGAAATCCTGGTCGAGATATGCAATCTCATCATTTCGGATGATGGATTGGCATTTTCCCGCTGTTTGAATGCGGAGGGTGTTATTTTCCTTCTCGAGGACTGGAATAGGTTGTTCGGCACGGAGAACAATCTTTTTACTGATACCATAATCGTTCAGGGTCGCGGATTCATTTTCGAGTAGGAAGAGTGAGTCTCCCTTTGGCGAGTGTAGTGATATTTCTCCTTCCAAAACTTTGAAGTCAGATATCTTTCCGTTCTCCATGATCGATACTCCAAAAGCAGTTCCATGATCCACCGCATAGCCGGATGGTGTAGCCAAAGTGAATCCATGAGCAGAATCAGGGACATGTACTATCGCATTTCCTCTTATAAGTTTTCCCTGCATTGCAGTTTGCAGTTCAATTTCGGCAGGAGCTTCCAGTACGACTTCAGCACCGGATGAAAACCGGATCGTTGCGACGCCCGACTTTAAAGTCATCAAACCAGCACTTAATTCGCTACCCTCTAACGTTGGTAAGGAACTTTCCCATGCGGCATTTTCATTCGAGGCTAATGTGGCAATCGATTCTTTTGTATTAAAAAAAGAATAGCCAATTATTCCTATGGCCAAAATAAAACTGGCCGCGAAGGCAAGCAATGTGACCGTGGATGATTTACGCTTAAAAGAAATCACTTTTTCTTCCGGTAATCTCGAGCAGAATTCCTCCTCGAGGGCAGTGCCTACATTTACCTGATCATAAAACTTTTTCCTTAAGGCCGAATTTTCTCTGAGTGATTGATCCAATATTTGAATCTCCTCTTCACTAAGGTGTTGGTCCAAGTAACGGATAATTAATTCATCTTCTTTTTTCATCTTGTTTAATGGGAAATCATCTTGCATCGGCCACTTGCTTGGCGCATTCGGCAAGTCTTTGGCGAATACGGTAGATCCATTGATAGAATCCAGTTATACTTTTACCAAATTTTTGTGCCAGTGCAGGAGTGTTTGATTCGTCGTCATACATATCCTGTAAGGCGGATCGTTGATCTTTTTTGAGTTTGCCTAAGCAGTGCTGAAGAATGGCTTCTTTTTCCAGATCCAATTGCTCAGCGTTACGATCCAATTCCTCGGCCATGAGTTCAATCGTTTCGGTTGAAAGAACCAGCCTTTCTCTTTCCCTGGCTAAATCTCTTCGCCAAGCCAGAACTTCGAAGCGGGCAACTCCAAATGACCATTTTCGGAAATTATCATCTGATTGTAATTGATCGAATTTTTTCCACAAAATAATAGCAATTTTTTGCATCACATCGGACGCATCTTCCCTACGATATACCAGTCTTCTTACATACGCATGTATCGACGACTCATTGGCAGTGAATAAGTTTAGAAACCGGTGGTTTTTTTCCTCTTCTGGTTGGAGTGCTTTCAAAGTAATAAATGGTTTCCTTAAATCTCCGTGAAGAAAGGAAATTTAACGAATATATACTATTTTTCTTTCTAGTCTTTTCCTGAAAGAAACTTTTTAAGTCGTGACTCTACCTTCCTGGGCTTTCTCATCAGTTTTTTATGATTTGCCTGAATATGGTTAAGAGCATTAGGCCAATACCCTTCAAAGCATTTCTTGCTAAGCCTACTTTGTTGTGCGTGATTCGTGCCTATTTTTATCAGTAAGGCTTCGTCCTGAAATTCGATCCTCGCACCTTTTGGAAGATCCTTCAGTGTGGATTTGGAAATTCTTTCCTGATCGGGAGGTGTCATAATCAGAGAGATCGTAATCAAGTTGCCCTGGATCTTAATGAAGGGAAAACCGTCCCTAACCTTGGTTTCGATCAAATTAATTGTCTCTGTGGTGAAGCTGTTTGGTACTTTTTCCTCTCTCTCTTCACGCATTTCTTGAATATGGGCTTTCACCAGTCGACCGATCACTTGGTTGGCCAAAGGAATAATTGCAGAAACATTCGAAATTCTTACGGTTTGGCTTCCACACAGCTGGTCGGCATTATTTTTGTAGAAACCGATATTTTGGACTTCGATATTATCAAGCAGTAATTTGATTAGTTTCCTTTCCGGTTCTCCAAACTTTCCTTGCCCATTTCCTTTTATTATCTTTTCAAGCATCTTGGTACTTGAAGATGCACTATATTCAAATATCCAATTACTAAAAAAGAAAGCTCTTTTCTCCTTAAGAACTGATTCCAATTGATCAATCTGCAATTGATTCAAACTGTTGTGGGTCCCGACATCGTTACGATTTTTTCGTGAATACTCCCCCTTATCGAGATTTCCAAAGATACCTTCGTAAGTCAGGGTTACTCTTAATTCATCTTTTTCATTATCATGGTGATAGACCAGATCCTGACTTTCAAATTCAATGCACGAACTCAGAGCAGTACAAATGAAAAGGATGACAAGGGTGGTAGGATGTATGGCTTTCATCTCATTACCCTAGAGTGCTGGTTTTTCCTTTGGCAAGGGATTAAAGCGAAGAGGGGGGGCTTACTAATTTAAAGTGGCAACCATTTCCACTTTCAGTTTTTCGCCATTCCGTCTTTGCATGGATAAGGAAAATTTATCACCCGATTCGACCTCTTTGACAAAAAGCATTCCTCCATCTTTGAAAGATTTGACCATATCTAATTGACCAATTGAGCTCCCCAGTCGGAGTCCTACCCAAGCCTGTTTTTCACCTTTTTGAATAAGAGCGGATGGTTGCGACTTGGATAAGTCTAATTCGATAAGTTTATAGCCTGATGAGAATTTCCCTTCCTCCACCCAAAAGTTTCCATTGGAAGTCGATAGCGACGCGTATCCTTTCCCTCGAATTCTAAATGTGCCACTCAACTGGATCTCTTCCGCCCACTTATCTGCGTCATCTACTTCTGATTCAATCAGATCGTCTTTAAATAAGCCTAAAAACTCAACATCGCGATCAAGTTTCTCCGGGTTATGGATTCCCACAAAGGCATATCCTTTAATCAAAAGACCGTTCGAAGTTTCCAGAACTTTGAGATTTAAGCGAATCCCATCCTGAAGTTTTTCCTTTTCATCAATTGGTACATTTTTCCTTTCTTCTTCTTCGTTGAGAATTGCACTTATCAATTGAGTGACTGGGGACGTAATACTAATCTGTGCGGATTGTCCAAGAAGAGTAGTAATCGAAGGTGCTGAAAGAACCTCTTCGCCTTTTTTACTCCCCGCAATAAACTTCGATCTAATTGTAACCTGCTTTGGAGAAGGCTCCGTAAAAGCAATGGTTTGAACTCCAAACACTAGAAATACTACGATTATAAGGTTTTTAATGTTTATCATTAGGATTATTTTAAATACTCAACCTCGGTGAAATATGCACCACCGATTTGTTCGTTATCTGTGTAGAGAAAAGTCTCTAGGGTTGTTTCCCCGGTCCTTAACGAAAGTTCAAATTGAACACCGTTAACACCAGGGGGAATTGGTCTGGACATTTCCTTCCCTGCAATTCGAATTTTTGCCCGAACGGCTCGGAGAGGTTTTTTTGCCACTTCGGGGAATTGACGCAGCGTAAAACGATATTTTCCGGTCTGTTTAACCTTCACATGCCACGGTCCGGTAATTTTTTTGTACTGATTGATTTCGCTAAAATTCCAAGGCGGGTTCCCGATTTCCAATCTCCAGTCTTGGGAGCACAAGAGCGTGGGGTTTTCGTTAGGATTGCCAAGATCCAGGCAAACTGGGGTCATTCGAAAAGAGACTGATTTCCAAAATTTTTCATACAATCCACGAAGCCTTGCCACCACTTGAGGATGCTTATTCGCAATATCTTGGCGCTGCATTAGATCATTTGAAACATCATAAAGTTTTTCACCTTCCAGTAATCTCCAATCGCCCTCTAATACGCAGGACATAAACCAAGGGCTTTCTTTTTTCACAAATCGAGCACCGCCATGCATTTGAATGACTAAGTGTTCGCGGTGTGGTTTTGTTAGAGGATCGCCAAGATAGTTTGCAAACGATTTCCCATCCAGTTTCTGTTTAGTCTCAATCTTCAATCCACAAAGTTCTGCCAAAGTGGGTAAAACATCGAGGTGAGCGGTCAGGTTTTTCCGGTCTTGCCCACCCATTAAACCACCGTCTGGCCAGTGAATAAAAAAGGGGACTCGGTGCCCACCTTCAAACATAGTCGATTTTTGTCCGCGCATTCCAGCATTGAAACCCCGGTACCCTTTCAAATCTCCGCCAGGGCCCCCATTTCCTTTAGCTGTCCCGTTATCAGTTGTGAATATGAAAATCGTGTTCTTCGCGATATCGAGTTCATCCAGTTGTTTCCTTAGCAGTCCGATATTATGATCTAGGTTTGCGATCATACCGTAAAATTCAGCCCCAAATTTCCAAGTTACCTTTTTGCGATAAGGTGCCGACCATTTTTCAGGTACCCGGTAGGGGGAGTGGGGGGCATTGGTAGCCAAGTATAGAAAGAATGGATCCTTTTGGTTTTTTTCAATGAATGTCATCGATTCCTTAAACCAAACATCCGTGGCATATCCTTTGAATCTCTCTTGTTTTCCATTACGTTCGTAAGTGTCATCGAATTGGTTATTGCCCCAAAAATCAGGTGCCTGTCCGATACCGCCGCCTTTGTGCCAAAGCACATCCTGGAATCCACGGTCTTGGGGGCGGCAGGGAGCGTTGTCACCGAGATGCCACTTCGCAATCAATCCAGTTTTGTACCCTGCATCTGTAAAGTAGTTCGCCATGGTTATTTCATCATGGTGTAAATTACTGCGCCCACTGCTTGTTCTGTAGGCACCGGTACGGGCAGGATAACGTCCCGTCATTAATGCCGCGCGGGTGGGCGTACAAAATGGACTTACATGATAATTTGTCAGGCGAATTGAATTGGCATGTAATCGATCCAAGTTTGGCGTTTTGAGAATCGGATTGCCATGGCAACTTAAGTCGCCGTAACCTTGGTCATCAGTCATGATCAGAATGACATTCGGTTGTTCGCCAAAAGAGAGAGCAGGAATGTAAAAAGACAAATGAACTAAAAATGCCTTGAGGAATAATTTAATTTTTATCATTTTGGGGAGATTAAACTAGGGCTCAGTGAAAAAATCAAAATCTTATTTTAGACTATATTGGATTCTAACTGGATAATCCGCTTTGACGAATCGAAACCACCAACCCGTGGAAGACTATCGGTTCGGAGAAATAATAATTGAGGACTCATATAATAGGGGAATAGGCCTACCAGTACTGTGTTTAATTTCATTTGCATCTAACTACACTCACGCAATCGTGCTGGAATTTATGGAGGAAGGAAAACTTTCCTTTGATACCTGAAAAAAGACAAGAAGATTTATGGAATATCAGATAGATAAAGTCTTTGGTATGCTGTACTAAAGCTTATTTTCATTCGCCCATTTTGAGTAGAGCAAAAACGGGCGACCATATCCAACTCCTCCGCTTTTTCCATACCTTCTTTTGGCCCCAGTATCATTAGTGCAGTCGCCCATGCATCCGCATCCCTTGCAGAAGGAGCAAACGCATTAACTGCAATCAGGTCGTGATCCACTGGTCGGCCTGTTCGTGGATCCATTAAGTGCGAAGCACTCTGGTTAGAATCGGGATAAGGCTTATTGAGTTGATAAGTTCCGGATGTAGCCACTGAATAGTTTCTAAGGTTTACAGGTTTCAGGGAATCTTTACCTGTCCCTCCATTTTCTAGGCCGACGACCCAACCCTTCCCGTTTCTACCTTTACCATGGGCTCGGACTTCTCCTCCAATCTCAACTAGGAAATTATTAAAATTCCAGCCTTGGAGCAGGGTACAAATTTGATCAATGATTTCGCCCTTGGCTGATCCGGAAAAATCAAGTTGCAGGGTGGGTAGTTTTTTTCGGACTAACCCTTTGTGTAAAAGTTCAACTTTGTTCATTCCGGTTAATGATAATGCCCCGCTAATTTGCTTGTCAGTCGGAATGGTGGATCTTGTTTTTCCAACCGGTCCGAATCCCCATAAGTTTACAACTGGGGCGATGGTGGGATCGAAGGTTCCGCCACTTTGTTTATGTATCCATTTGGAATGCTTTAAAAGAGCAAGCAATTGTGGATGAATGGATATGGGCGTTGTGGTCAGGGCACCATTAAATTGATAAAGCTCAGAATCCGGTCGCCAGTGAGAAAAGATTTTATCGCAACCTTCGAGTTTTTGGCTGATATCAGTTCTTAAGTCCTCAATTCTGAAATGGGTAGTGGTAAGTACTTTGACAGACCATGTGGTGCCTAGGGCTTTCCCTTTAAGTTCAGTGATTGATGGGCTATCCGAGACCGTGTTTTCCGAACATCCGCAAAGGCAAAGGATAATGGTAAGAAATACTGGAATGTGCAGATTCAAATGAATAAATATAGAAGAATCGAGAGAACAAGAAGGGCAAAGCTAAAGTAATCTCTCCGGCTCCATCCCTGATCGTTTTTTCCAAATTCAAAGAGTTTAAGCATGGCCCCTGTTGGGCAGCCATAGCGGCAGTAGGCCATTGGAACAAAGGCAGATGCCAGCAAGCTAAGCAAGGCAATCGTAATGGTGATCCCTCCTGCCACCTCCCAGACATAGGCGTCGAAAGGTTCGAGGATGGCGGCCAAATGAGCGGAAGCAGTGAAGGCAAAAACGACGACTAGTGTAAGCAAACCGATGGGTAAATATTTGAGAATACTATCCAATTTCTTAGGGAGCCGAACCGGATTTTTTCTGAATTTTCTCATCCATTGCTGGGCTGCTCCGTGCGGACATAGCTGATGGCAATAAAAAGCCTTGCCGGTAGTCATGGGTACGAGCAATGCGGCGAAAGTGAGCAGGGCAAGAATCGGAGCACGCTCCCATGGCACACCGCTTTGGGCCCACCCTGCAAAAAGGGCCTGGGAGAGAATGTCTCCATTTACCAATCCAAGATAGCAAACCAGTAGGACTTGAAGGGATACGCGAAAAAATTTGGTTTTCCCCCGTTTGTTAAAAGCCACAAAACCAGCAAGCAGAATAACGGCAAGCGATCCATAATCCCTGGCCTTCCAGTTGATAAATGATTTTTTGGCCTCTTGGTTCAGCAATTTTTCCTGCTCCCAAATCGTGGCGGTTTTAACAATACCCTCGGCCATGGCCATACTGGTCATGGTGGCTCCGGATACCCCTTCGACTTCTTCCTCGGTCAGGTTCATGTCTGCAAGTTGAGAAATGGACCGGCCAGTAAACAGCGAGGCGAAGTAGGCGTCGTCATTGGGGTAGTCCGCATAGGGTTCGTTTTCAAAGCTCGATCGTATTTTCATCCCTGTGAGTGAACCATTGGTATCAAAAACTAATAGAGAATCCACCGGTCCCTGATACCCAATGATCTGGTCAGCATGGGGTGAGCTTCTTCCGGTCTGCCCCAACTTGGTACCATTGATATCCAAAATTTCCAGGAGGGAAGGGTGGGTGGCAGAGGGAATCAATTGAGATGCCGCGGGAATGTGTTCTTGCATCTCTTCGATTTGAATCGAATTCGGAAATCGGCTTGCCTGTTTTTCCCCACCAAAGCGAAGGGAGATTGCGTCCACAATTGCTAAGCTGGTTAGGGTAGCCCCGGATACAGTTTCTATTTTATTGGACTGAGCCAGTTCCTTCCGTGACTTCCCGATGAATTGTTCAAAAAAGGTAGGCTCTTCAATAATCGCACCCACATGATCAATTGTGTCCCCGCTCGAACGGATCGATACTGAAGAGACCTTTTGATCCTGATCCCAGATAACCATTACATTCGTAGGGCCGGAGAATCCGATTGCCGAATCTCCTTCGGGAGAGGTTTGGGTCACCCTTCCCAGAAGGTTTTCATTTTGATCAAGTGCCTGAAGTGTAGATGGATTATCCGTATCGGGACCAAGAGAGTATGCCGAGGGCAGGATTTCCTTCACTTCGTTAAGTGGTATTGGTTGGCCCTTCTCCTTAAGGTCGGTCAGGAAGTCTTGGTGGGATTGATGGATCAACCCCACGATGATAACGAGACAAATAAACCGGCAAAAATGGCGTATTCGTCTCACCTATGCCAGACTTGCAAATGCTTTAATCAACCGGAACAAGTTGAGCGGCGTCCACATGAACATTTCCCTGAGCTCCTTTCGCAATCAGACTGACCAATACCTTTTGTCCTTTTCTAAGGGTGATTTTCCCCACCGAATGAAATCCGTTTTCAAAACTTGGTTTTTGGGTCATGTTTACAATGGAGTTCATCTTGATGGTTTTATCCCCCGTGGTTACATCAATTGAAACGGATTTTCCCCGGTTGGGGTGGGGTTGATAGGCAATTCGAGTATCATATTGGCCAGCCTTTGGAGCTTCCAAAGTAAAGGTCGCAATACTCTCAGGATCGCTTGAGTACTGATAGCCGAATGAAAAATAAGGCTTAAGTCCCTGTCCCTTCATCCATTTTCCTTCAAACACAGCTTGGCTGTCATCGACTACTCCGGTGAACTTCTTCGGGTCCAGCCCGTTGGGTGCCCCGTATCGTCCGGCAAGTTGCATCGCATCATCTGGAATGATAATCTTATCATTTACGGTTGGACGAAACGCCTTTCCGGGAAGGTTGATCAGTTCAATCAGATCATCGAGATGAGATTCATAAACATCGCGAGGCAGGCAATCCTTCTGGATACAAATGGATGCTGCACGTCCGACCACTTCCCCCATCATTCCGCAGGTTTTCATTACCCGTACCGTACCGAGTGCCTCGTGAGTCACGCTGATACAACGTCCTGCCATAAACAGGTTTTCAATGTTTCGGGAATAGAAGCAACGGTAGGGAACGGGATAGCCGTAACTTCGGTCAACTCCTTTGCCATGTACCGCGTAGGAAATAAATGGATTGTCCGGAAACTTTTTGGCATATTGTTTCTTGGGGTAGTGGAGGTCGATACTCCAGGTGCTGGGCACGCATCCGTCAGGGAATGCCCGCTTGGTAACGATATCCTCCTCCGTGAGTAAGACATCTCCGAGAAGACGACGAGATTCGCGGGGACCACCGACATAGGCAACCCAAGTAAGCTTGGAGTTTTTGTGCTCTTTCGCACCGTCGCGGTTTTTCATCGCATTGAATGCCCCGAAAACAGCCCGCAGGTTCCAGTCACGAATAGCTTCTGCATCTCCCAGTGGATCTTTGTCATATCCGCTTTCCCAAAACCATTCTCCATGAAATCTCCGAGGGTAGGGGAAATCCGCCATATTTAAATCCAGGGCCCAGGGAGTCTTGGGATAAGTTACTTCTTTTTCATCGTTTGCCCAAACCCACATATTACTCATGCCCATTCTTTCCTTGGGTGTCATTGTATTGTCGGCACCGGCGAGAAAGCCAATCGTTCCATGCCCGGTTGCGTCCACGAACAGAGGTCCTGAAAAACGGGTTACTTGTCCATTTTTAACATTAAAGGCATGGACGGCTGATATTTTCTCTCCGGATTTTTTAACCTGAAAAGCATGATGGTAAAGGTGTAGGTCGATATTTTTTTCCGCACGTACAATCGTTTCCTTTTTGGCGTCCTCGAATTCCTCATAAGAACCCGGAGACTTTTTGGCATGATCACAAATTTCCTCGATGATTTCTCCAATTCGTGGATATTTTCCCCGGCGAATATTTCCTTTTGCCCATACGCGTACCTCACTCGATCCGTTGCCTCCGAGCACTCCGCGATCTTGTATCAGGGCGACTTTGCATCCCATGCGGGCCCCTGAGATCGCCGCACCCAAACCGGAATAGCCACCGCCTACTACGATCAAATCATATTTTTTATCGATCGGTTTTTCGGTGATTCCCAGAAGATCGCGACGCCAGTTGGCGAGGATTTGAGAGTCATTGGGTGGAACTTCTTTGTACGAGGTCAGGTAGATCGCATCGCATCGTCCGTTAAATCCAGTCAGGTCTCTTAGGGCCAAGGTGTTTTTCCCTTTTTTAAGAGAAATCTGTCCTCCACCTTGCCAATCCCACTCGGCTCCCTTTGTACCGAAAGTGGTTTTTACCGGGATACCATTGATAATGATCTGAAAGCGACCGGGTTGTCCCTTCGCTCCCCAACGGGCGACCCAGTCCTTGGTGCGGGCAAATAATTGATAGCTTCCACCTTCTTTCATCTCAATGGTAGTGGCCGCATCTTGAACGGGTGTTCCCAGACCATGAGCCAAAAGATAGGGGGAACCCATTTCGCGGATGAATTGAGTGTCGAGTTTCCATCCTCCATGATCTGAAAAAGACTCCGTTTCAACGAGGATTCTTTCTGCCTGCAAAAACCAGACTGGCGTAAATAGAAGAAGAGTGGTGAGGAGGAATCTATTCATTTTATTTAGTTGGAGTTTCATTAAAAGGGTACACTCCAAGAGGAGGAGGAATTTAACGGCTTCTTCCATCGTCGAGAAATTTTTGTAACTCGGATTTCATTCTTTCGAATACTTTTGGGTTTTTCTCCGCTAGGTTATTCTTTTCCGCAGGGTCCTTGGAAAGATCAAAAAGTGCGTATTGAGGAACCGGTTGACCGCGCTGACTGCTTAGCAATTTATTGACCTGAAAATTCTGAGTTTTTTTGGAGTCATGCCTTTGAAGTTTCCATTTTCCTGCACGGTAACCATAGTTGTTTCCTCTACCATTATCCTGTTGGATCAGGTGAGGGCGACCTTTAGCTCCTTTTTTCCCAAGCATAGCATCCATAACATCGAGACTATCGAGGCAGGCATCTTCGGGTAATTTGACTCCAAGATGATTGGCAAGACTACCTGCAAAATCAATGGTGCAGACCACTTCATCAGACACTCCTGGTTTAATGGTTCCAGGCCAATATGCTATGAAGGGTGTGCGTGTGCCTCCTTCAAATATACTGTACTTCCCTCCTGAGTAGGGACCTGCTGCCTTATGATCCCCCATTTTTTCAAGAGCCTCATCCGCGTAGCCATCATCGCCCACAGGTCCATTATCTGAACAGAATACGATCATGGTGTTTTTTTCCAGTCCCTCTTTTTTTAGATACTTCACGATTTCTCCCACACACCAGTCGAGTTGTACGATCACATCGCCACGGTAGCTCATCGCAGATGTGCCACGAAATCGCTCATGGGGAATTCTCGGTACATGAAGATCATGGGAAGCAAAGAAGAGAAAGAATGGATCCTTCTTATTTTTTCCTATCCATTCTTTTGATTTTTCGACCCATTTGTCGGCCAGATCTTCATCCCTGAAACGGGCAGCATGCCCACCGGTATAGAACCCGATACGGCTGATGCCATTGTGAATGGTGTGGTTGTGTCCATGAGTCCAATCCATTTTCAAAGTGTCCCGATGGGTTACTCCTGTTGGGTGATCATCGCTTGGTTTCTTCATGCCTACCCAGAGAGGATCTTTGGGGTCAAGATTGAGGACCCGGTGGTTTTCAACATAGACCTGAGGAACCCGGTCATTGGTTGTGGGGAGTAGAAAATTATAATCAAATCCAATTTCACGAGGACCTGGTTTAAGTTGTTCGTTCCATTGGGGGCCCACACCAGGACTTCCCAGCCCAAGGTGCCACTTGCCAACCACTGCAGTTTTATAGCCCGCCTGCTTAAGCATATCGGGTAGGGTATAGGCGTCTTCCGGGATGATGAGAGGAGAACTGGGTGGTGCAATCCCCGTATTCTTTCCACGAAAGGCATAGGTCCCGGTAAGAAAGGAATAACGGGTGGGTGTACAGGTTGAAGCTGAACAGTATCCGCTGGTAAATTTAAGTCCATCCTTGGCGAGCTTGTCGATATTCGGGGTTTTTAGATTCTTGGGTTTTGCCCCGTAGCAGCCAAGGTCTCCATAACCAAGATCATCAGCCATGATGACGATTACATTTGGTTTTTTTGCAACTGCAGTGAGTGCGAGAAGCACTGTGATAGAGACAAATATAGAAGAAGTAATTTTTTTCATTTGGATATGCAGTAGTTACTACAAATTAATTAACTAGGAATTTATTGTAGGGGTTGCTTTTGTTTTTATGGATAATTACCATAAATTTCGCTTTAATTTTGGTCAAGAAGTCACTTGCTTTTGATGAAAAAAGATATGCTGGGCATTCTTTTTTTTCCAAAGGCTTGCAACTGCTGAAATAATTTCTTGTTATTAATCATTTCCATGGCATTTGCTTTGATTCCATTTTTCATCTCCCTGGCTCTTCTCTTTTGGTGGCGATCGCTCGTCCTTTTCAAACGGACAGTTGAGGATGTTCCGACTTCCAAGGTAAAAGGGGTGTTTTTCGGGTTAAATGAGGTTAAAGGTTTCGTCAAGTCGGATGCCCCGTTGCAAACTTACCTTACCGAAGAGCCGACTGTATGGTATGAATGGAGTATTTCGGAGCATTGGAAGAAAACCGAAAGCTACAGGGATAAAGATGGGAATCGAAAGACCCGAACAAAAAGCGGTTGGCGAAAGGTTGATTCAGGAGGGAGTTTTCAATCGTTTTTTCTAAAAGATGATACGGGTGAGCTGCTCATCGAACCGGAAGGTGCAAAGGTTGATGCTCCTTCCACTATTTCCCTAAGTTGTAGTCCGAACGATCCACTTTACTATGGAAAAGGACCAAGTGGATCGATTGCAAATTCAACTCATCGGAGAAGGTTTTCAGAGCATTCGCTTACTCCCAATGATAATCTTTACATTCTTGGTCCGGCCAAACTCAGGGAAGAGGTCGCTCAGCCGATGATTACCCAAAGCAAGGATGCCCGGTATTATTTCATTTCGACCAAGTCCGAGTCCCAGATTATCCGATCGAAGAATGTTTGGTCTTTTATTATAATTCTCTTTTCCTTCGTAGCCGCTTTAGTTGTTCCCGTAGTCGTGATTTCGGTGGAGACTGGAGTAGAACCCCAAGAAGCCATGCTTGAGAACCCTGGTTGGATCTTTGTGTCGGGTCTGATCTTTCTTGCAGTTGCTAGTCTTTTTTACCTCACGATATTGTATAATGGTTTGATCCGGGTGCGTAATCGTCTCATCCATGCTATGGGTCTAATTGAAATTCAATTGAAGCGTCGTCACGATTTGATTCCCAGATTGTTAAAATGTGTAAAGGGAATCGCGGAATACGAATCTGAAGTGCAGGAGCTAGTTGCTTCCTTTCGTTCATCGGGAGCGAAGGGAACGAGTAGTGATACAGCCGATTTGGGCGAGGGAATTAATCAAGGGGCAGGTTTGGTTGGCGGCTTGTTTGTTTTGTCTGAAAATTACCCTAATTTAAGCGCGGATCAAAACTATGGTTCATTTATGAAGGAATTGCTCGACACCGAAGACCGGATTGCATTGGCACGGGAATTTTATAATGACAGCTTGCTTGCACTTCAGGACCGTTTGCTTACCTTTCCAGATGTTTTGGTTGCCAAATGGTTTCGCTTTCGAGCAGGGAAAAACCTTAGTCTTCTTCCTGATCCAGAGATGGCACAGGCTCCGAAAGTTTCTATTTGAACTGACAAACTTACTAATCTCGCGAAGAACCCTAACGATTCATTATCTGTTCGATCTCTTCTGCTTCGATGGGGATTTTGGACATTAGATTAACGGGTCCATTTTTCGTAATTTGAATGTTATCCTCGAGGCGAACCCCAAAGCCTTCATCCGGTAAATAAATTCCAGGTTCCACGGTAAAGACCGAGTTTTCCCGAAAGACGGACTGGCCATTTGATACATCATGAACATCGAGACCAAGAGAATGCCCTAATCCATGCATGTAGAATTTTCTGCAGGCCGGCTGATCCGGATCCTGTTTTTTGACTTCTGCTTTTGTTATGAGTTTTAATCGGAGCATTTCTTCCGTCATCATGTCATGAGAATCATTTTGCCATTCTTTGAGGCTTTTTCCGATGGTAGCATTATCAATACACTGACGTAGGACCCGTAAAACTGAATTGTATACCTGCTTTTGCCGTCGTGAGAATTTACCGCTTACGGGAATGGTACGGGTAAGGTCGGCATTGTAATTTGCATAGCAGGCACCGACATCCATGAGTAGAAGTTGTCCCTTTCTACAGGTTTGGTCGTTCTGTAAATAGTGCAAAACACAGGCATTGGATCCGGATGCGATGATAGGGGTATAGGCAAACTTACTTCTGCATTTAATAAATTCCTTCGCCCATTCCGCTTCAATCTCGTACTCGGTTACCCCGGGTTTGACCATGCGAAGAACTTTTCGAAAACCATTTGTGGTTACATTAATTGCCTGTTTGATCAATTTGATTTCCTCTGCACTTTTACAAAAGCGCAGGTCGTGAAGATGCGGGGCTAAGCGTTCAATTTTATGAAGAGGGTAATCTTTGAGAACTTTTCGGTTAAACCGTTGTTCACGGGTTTCCACTTCATTGGTTGCACGACTGTGTTCGTTGTCATTTAGATAAAAAACTTCGGCCTCAGCGGCAAGAAGCTGAAAAATATTATCGAAGTCCTCGGTCCAGTAAACAGTCTGTATTCCTGAAATCTTCTGAGCGTCTTCTTTGCTATGCTTATACCCTTCCCAAATCTTTAAATGTTCATTCGGTTGACGAACGAACAAAATTTCCCGGTGCTTGGGGTTGGAACAATCCGGGAACAGAACGAGTAAGCTTTCTTCCTGTTCAATGCCCGAAAGGTAAAAAAGATCGGAATTGGGATGGAGTGGAAGTGTGCCGTCTGCATTTGTGGGCAGCACATCATTCGCGTTCGCAACTGCAATTGCTTTGCCGGGTAATTTGCCACAAAGTTTCTTGCGGTTGTTTGAGAAAAGTTTTGAGCTTACGGAGAGGTGTCGCATGTGTTTGAGGTGAAAAGGATAACTAAAACATCCTCCAAATTGTTCGCAAGCACCAAGCTTTCTTCAACACCTTAATTTAAGGACAACCTTATTTTGAATTTGTCCAAAGATTCAGTTTTTAGCAGTACTTAGATTATGCACATGAAATTATACGCCCTGCTTACATTATTCAGCCTTTCCACATTATGGGCAGAAAAGCCGAATATAATATACATAATATGCGATGACCTTGGGTATGGGGATATTCAGTGTTTAAATCCGAAAAAGGGCAAAATACCGACCCCTCATGTGGATAAGCTTGCTACTCAGGGTATGGTTTTTACGGATGCACATTCTGGATCCTCAGTCTGTACTCCCACCCGTTACGGAGTTTTGACGGGACGATATAGTTGGCGTACAAAACTTCAATCCGGAGTTGTTCAGGGTTTTGCTCCCTGTTTGATTACAAAAGACCGTCCAACGGTATCTGGTTTTTTGAAAAATGAAGGTTATCATACTGCGATTATTGGGAAATGGCATCTCAATTTTAAATACCTTGATCCAGAAAGTGGAGAAGAATATTCGAAGAAGAAATATAAGGCCCCTCCTGTAGGATCAAAAATTCCCGACGGTCCCATTCATCGGGGTTTTGATTATTTTCATGGATTTCATCATGCCGGTAATATGGAGGCGGTGATCGAGGATGATAAAGTCATCGCTCACGATCCTGTAATCAACATGCTTCCACGTTTAACCCAAAAATCCGTTCAATATATCGAATCTCGTAAAGATTCAAAGAAACCATTCTTCCTCTATGTGCCTCTCGGTTCTCCGCACACCCCCATTGTTCCCACTCCGGAATGGGAAGGGAAGAGTGGCCTCGGGAAATATGGTGATTTTGTCATGCAGACTGATCATGTGGTCGGAGAAATTCAAAAAGCTCTTACTAAAATAGGACAGGTGGATAATACCTTGATCATTTTTACCAGCGATAACGGTTGTTCCAAGGCTGCTGGAATTGGTGAACTGGCCAAGCAGGGGCATATTGTAAGTGCTGATCTACGGGGATCCAAAGCGGATCTCTGGGATGGCGGGCATCGCATTCCATTCATTGTAAAGTGGCCCGGGAGGGTAAAGCCTGGATCTGAATCTGATCAATTAATATGCCTTACTGATCTATTTGCTACGATGACAGACCTATTGGGACAAAAAGCCCTCGAGAATGGTGCGGAAGACAGCGTAAGTTTTCTGCCTGCGCTTTATGGGAAAAAGATTGTATCGACCCGAAAGGGCGTGATTCATCATTCCATAAGCGGTCATTTTGCATACCGCCAGGGACCTTGGAAACTCTTACTTGCAAAGGCATCAGGTGGATGGACTTCTCCCAAAGAAAAGCAGGCTCCTGCTGGCGCTGCACCTGGACAATTGTATGATATGTCTACTGATTTGGGCGAAAAAAAGAATTTGTATGAGGAAAAACCTGATATGGTTGCTTCGCTACTTGCATTACTTGAAAAAGATATCAAGCGGGGGAGGAGCACCAAAGGCCCCAAATCAAAAAATGACTACAATAATATTAAGCTTTGGAAAAGCGGAGAGCCAAAAAAAGGTAAGCGACCTTAACTGTACTGTTTACGATACTGCCTCGGGGTCATACTCATCCTTTTACGAAATTGTGCAGTAAAAGCACTCTGATCACAAAACCCTAATTCGTAACCAATATCAGTTAGGCTTCGGTTCGATTCCTTGAGTAATTTACAGGCCTTTTCAATGCGGATTTGAACGGAGAATTGTTGAGGGGTAAGTCCGGTTACTTCTTTGAATCTCCGATTTAGTTGGCGATGTGACAGGCCATACTGATTTGCTATCATTGCAATGCTGGGAGTGCCTTCATTACTCGCTTGCAGTTCTTCAATTACCATCTCCATCTCTTTGTCTCGAGTATGATTAATTGGAACTTTTTCGTATTTTTGAACCGTTCCCATTATTCCGATAGCTCTTTTTCGCCTGTCAAAAATGGGGAATTTATTGGTAATGTACCATGACGGTGTGCCTTGCTGGTTAAGAAATAATTCAACTAATCCTAATTTGGGTAATTTTTCGCGTATTATAGCTTCATCATCTTTCCTGAACTTGTTAGCCAGAGGTTCCGGGAAAAGCTGGAAATCGTCTTTTCCCAGCAACTCTTTTTGTGATTTAAGCCCCAATCTTCTGTAGAAAAAAGGATTGGCGAAGATTAAACGAAAGTCTTTATCTTTAACAAAAAAAGAAACACCGTTTATTTCTTTCAGTATACCAAGAAAGTTATGATTTGGATCGATTTCTTTAAGGAAATCTTTCGGGGAAGCCTTTTTTTTGTCAGGATTAATATGTCTAACTTTCAATAAAAAATGACGAAGTCAATCTATTGTTTAATATAAAATTATGATATTATTAAGAACCTTTAAATATTATCCCCACCTTTATTCCCGAAAAAATGGACCGTACGTTTATATATTTTTTCATAGCATTTCTGACTTTTCAAATAGGTAAGACTTTTGCCGATCCGATAAGAGTTCTTTTTCTTGGACACGAATCAACACATCATAATTCTAATCAGTATTACCCAATCCTGTCTAAGTCTCTTGGACGGGATGCCATTTATTTTGATTATGTCACCAGTGTAAACCAAGCATTAGACGATCCTGAGTACCTTAACCAATTTGATGGCCTTCTTCTCTATGCCAATCATCCCAAGCTTTCTTCCGGTCAATGGGAAAATTTACTGTCTTTTGTTCGTTCGGGAAAGGGATTTATTCCGGTTCACTGTGCGAGCTGGTGCTTTGCCAATATCCCCGAGTATGACCAGCTTGTCGGAGGCCGTTTCAAGAGTCACCAGGGTGCTGTCTTCAGCCCGAGAGTTTTGAAAGTCAATCATCCTGCCGTTCAGGGGATCGGTAACTTGGAGGCATGGGATGAAACTTATTTTCATGAGCGGCACAATTCGAAGAACCGGACTGTGCTGATGGTGAGGGATCCTTTGCCTGGTGATCCTCATGAGGATCCTGAACCATGGACTTGGGTTCGTGAGGAGGGAAAAGGGCGGGTTTTTTATACTGCTTCTGGGCATGATGAAAGAGTGTGGAATAAACCGGAATTTCACCAACTCCTCAAAAATGGAATCCTTTGGGCAGTGGGTGAAAAAGTTCACGAGCGCTATAAAAATTTTTTAGCAAATCGAGAACCGTTGAAGTACGAGAAGCGGGATAACATTGCAAACTATGAAAAAAGGCCGGAACCACTTCCTTACCAATTACCGCTTTCCCCTCAGGAAAGCATGAAGCACACTCAGGTTCCGGTGGGATTTAAACTCGAGCTCTTTGCGTCTGAGCCGGATATTGTGAACCCGATTTATTTTCAATGGGACAAACGCGGACGACTCTGGGTTGTGGAATCTGTGGATTATCCCAATGAGCTTAAGGACGGTCGTAAAGGAAAGGACCGCATTAAAATATGTGAAGACACTAATGGGGACGGCAAGGCGGATAAGTTTACGATCTTTGCCGATGGCTTTAATATTCCCACATCCATGACTTTCGCTCGGGGGGGAGTGATTTTGGCTCATGCCCCGGATATGCTTTTCCTTAAAGACACAGATGGGGACAATAAAGCGGATATCCGTGAAGTTCTGATTACCGGGTTCGGGCTTAATGATACTCATGCCGGTCCCAGCAATTTACGCTACGGTATGGACAACTGGATCTACGGTACGGTTGGGTATTCAGGTTTCAAGGGAGAATTAAATGGAGAAAAATACAATTTTAGTAGGGGCACTTTTCGCTTCAAACCCGATGGTTCCAAGATGGAATTTCTTCATCAGTTCAATAATAACACCTGGGGAATCGGTTTGAATGAGCAGGGGGACATATTCGGTTCCACCGCCAATAACAATCCAAGTTTTTTCGGAGGAGTTCCGAATCGTGTGCATCAGGGAGAAAAACGGATGACTGCCAAAATGATCGCGAGTTCTCCCAGGTTTTATCCAATTACTCCCAATATCCGTCAGGTAGATGCTTTTAATGCTTACACTGCGGGTTGCGGACATGCCTTTGCTACGTCATCCGGGTTTCCTAAGTCCTGGCGCAACCGGAGAGCATTCGTGTGTGGTCCGACCGGTCATCTTCTTGGCATGTACGATGTTCGCCCAAAGGGTTCAGGTTTTGAATCAATTAATGCTTACAGTCTGGTCGCGAGTACCGACGAGTGGTTCTCTCCAATCGTAGCCGAGGTGGGCCCCGATGGAAACCTCTGGATTTCCGATTGGTACAACTTTATCATCCAGCATAATCCGACCCCGAATCTTAACCGGGGTGGATATGACGCCCAAAACGGACCCGGGAATGCCCACATAAATCCCAACCGCGACCGCCAGCATGGTCGCATTTATCGCTTGGTTTACCAAAAAAACCATGCTCCTGCTTTCAATCTAGAAAATGCAACATGGGAAAAACTGGTCAAAGCTCTCAGCCATGACAATATGTTCTGGCGTCTCACCGCCCAAAGGCTTTTGGTGAATAGTCAACCCAAGGAAGCGGTTCCTTCCTTAAGGAAATTACTGAACCAAGCTTCACCCGCGTCTCTTCACGCTCTTTGGACTTTGCAGGGCATGGGTGCTCTCGACGGCCCATCCCATGCAAAATGTCTCGTATCAAAAGACCCGGCATTACGCCGTAACGCGATCCGGGCTCTACCTGCTGACTTAAAGGGGCAACAAATGCTCCATGACAGTGCAACCCTTGGAGACAAGGATCTTCTTGTTCGGCTCGCTTCCTTCGTTCAACTTGCCTCCTTTCCGCGAGACAAGGGAACCCGCGATTTCGCATCCCTTCTGATGCGGGTTGAGGAAAATGCCAAGGACGAATGGCTCCGGTTACCCCTCCAGGCTCTGGGTGCGGTGAAAGCCAATTTGGTGGGGTATAAAAAGGGTCCAAATCTTTTGCCCAATCCCTCCTTCGAGTCTTCGGATGGTAAGTTGCCCACCAGTTGGAAGGTCCGGACTTACAGTGGGAGCGGTGCCATGGAGCATACGATCGAGACAGTCAGCAAGTCCGTAAAGACCGGCAAATCGTCCCTGCGTATATCATCCAAAGGGGGACATGACACCAGTGCTTATGCGAGTGTGCAAATTAGGTCGGGAGTCCGTTATTCGCTTTCTGCCTGGATTAAGACGGACAGGGTCGAAGGGGGTGGCATGGGTGCTTTACTCAATGTTCATGAACTTGGACAAAAGGCCATGACCAAGGGTATCCGAAAGACCCATGATTGGCAGAAAGTGGAAACCGTTTTTGTTAATCCTTCCGCTGGCAGGATCACTGTAAATTGCCTGTTCGGTGGGTGGGGACGATCCAAGGGTAAGGCTTGGTTCGATGATATTTCGCTTAATGAGATGGTGCCAATTTATAAGGAAATCGAGAAAGTGGAAAATCGAAAAGTGGACCTTACTCTGGCGGTCGATGCGATTCCCGGACTACTTTTCAGTAAGACATCTCTCATGGCAAAGTCGGGTAAATGGCTCAAACTTACATTTAACAATACAGACAATATGCCTCATAATTTGGTTATTATAGCTCCGGGAACCTATGACTCAGTCGGCCAAGCCACCGACTTGATGATGGCAAAACCGGGTGCCGCTGCCCGAAATTATGTTCCTAAAAATGCAAAGGTAATTGCCCAGACTCCTATGGTTCTTCCTGGCACGAAGTACGATCTCGTCTTTCAAGTGCCCACCCAAAAAGGAAATTATCCATTCCTCTGCACTTTCCCCGGTCATTGGCGCCTCATGAA
>ERZ807291.2194-NODE-2194-length-29961-cov-8.298836_pt1 | contig 29961 bp, 38 predicted proteins | sample MGYA00521257_ERZ807291 | MGnify/ENA primary metagenome ERZ807291 (study PRJEB31413, sample SAMN03169783) | marine metagenome | biome: Marine; feature: Water; material: Subsurface seawater | place: North Sea | collected 2011-04-28 | depth 1 m m ...
AACATCTTTTGGAAATGCAAGATGAACCAATTACAAGCGACCATCAGCAATTTGAAAGAATACATTATTTAGAAAAAGAATTAGACATAGTACGCCAAAAGCTAGATCAAATGGAATGGAAATAAACCCAATAATAATTGGTCTTGGCATAACTGTTTCAATATTAGGCTTTTTTTTAAACAATGTGAAACAGCAATTAGTTGAAATAAAAACCAAAGTAGAACTGATTGAAAAGTTGCTTGAAGATCGCAGGCAAGATATAAAAAGCATTTATGATAAAATAAATAAATGATTGAGATATTAACCATGTTTCTTACATCAGGAGGATCTGCAATGCTTGGTTCAGTATTGAAAGGAACATTCGGAGCAATAGCAGAAAGCAGAAGCCATAAATACGAACTAGAATTAGCCCGGGAATGTCGGAACAATGAACAAGCACTTCAATTTCAAAAGCAAATCAACTCGGGCGAAGGTGGACTATTTACAAGAGTCACTAGAAGGCTCCTGGCGCTTATTATTATGTCTACTCTTTCTGCTGTTATTATTCTTTCAATCCTGTTCCCAGAGGCAACGATCATTGCCCCCCAAAACATTGCAGGCGAAGGAAACATCGAAATCTTTTTCGGATTCATCACTTTTCCAAAAGAGCAAGCCACTTTGGAAATAACTACTGGAGCGCTGGCATATTATTTCGTCGTTGTCTTGGCGCCAATGGTCACAGGATTTTATTTTACGCCATCGGGTAAAGGATGATAAACGACATTATTTGGTTTGGATGTTTTTTAATTGTAGGTTTATTTTTTTTAAGCTATATCTTTCGTGATGGATAAAACGCCACTAATATCAACTGCTGGATTTGGAACTTCGTGGGCAATCTCACAAGTTAACGATCACGTAGGTTTATCTATTGGTGTTATGACTTTAGTTTATATAACTTTAAAAGTCATTTACCTTGTTAAAAACAAAGGCAAATAAGTTTGATTTTTAAAAAACTTTAAAAAAGAGAAAAAAATTTTCACTTTTTGTTGACATGGGAATGTAACGCATTTAATGTTACAAATATAAGCGACACATTGCTTATCACAAAAACCTAAAAAATAAAATTATGACATTCGAACAAGTAAAAGAAAAAATATGGATACAACTATATCGTTATGCAGACCAAATAATGAGAGCAAGAGTGTGTTGTGATGTACGTAAGATAGCAGAAGAAAATGGAGACACTATCAAAAGCTTTCGAGAGGCTTATGACTACGCATATAAAGACAATGATGTTCGCTATTACTTTGAGACTCAATTGCATTTGGAATTACCTAACAATTAAAAAAACCTAAAAAATGAAAATTAAAGAAGAAACAAAAATTGATGAAAAAATTATGCTATGGACATTGCGTGGCATACTTTCAACTAATCGATGGGAAGAAATTGATTGGCTCGTTAATTTGCATGATGAATGCAAGCAATATCCACATGAAGATGAAGATGGTTTAAAAGATCTCATGTTCGAATCTGTCGAGAAAGCAGATCCATTTATTCGCAATCAAGTTTGGCAGGCAATCATGGAGAATATAAACGCATGAGACAAGCACATCGTACATACACACACATCTGCAACAAAAGAGAGTTAAATTCTAAGGTATCCTATTGGGAAAACCAAAAGCGAAAAGCAGAAAAGCAATTACAAAAGTTGCAAGCAGAAATTAAGGAATTAGAGAAAGAAGTAGAGTGGTTTGAAAGAATGGACACAATGTCGCCAAATGGAAAAATATCATGATTATGCACTACGAAATCAGCATTATAATTTTAACGCCTCATGTTTTAATATGCGCCTGGATCGCAATAAATTTATTATTTCAAAAACAGGTGTCATGATACATCAATCATGGAAGCATTTATCCGAAGATGAAATTAATGCGAGACTATCTGACAACTTAGTCTTTTTCTATGGTGAAATAGTAAAATATCTACACCCAAACATCAAGCCATGGCAAGAAGCCATCTTAGTTCATGCAGATCGTGGACTAATGAAAACATGGAGTTACTCTAAGGCACGAGCCTTCTACCATAACAAAATCAAAAAAAACCTAAAAAAATAAAAATATGATTACTTCAGAACAATATAAAGAAAATTACTCACTAGAAATTGGAGAATTTGTTGAAAGTCGAGGAGGCTCATTTAAGGCAAGTTATTTGTCTTGGGCTCATGCTACTAGATTGCTTAAGGAAAGACATCCTGAGCTGTCTGTAGACGTTGTATCCGTAGAACACGGATATGTAATACTTCAAATGCTAAATATTCAATCAGGCGCAGAATCCGGTAAAACCTATTTTCCATGTATGGATAATAAATTTAATGCTATAGCTGATCCTTCAGTAACAGACTTAAATTATGCTGTACAACGAGGAACGGCAAAAATTATCGCCATCAACACAGGCATTGGTCTGAAGTTATATGTTGGTGAAGACATACCATCAGACGGACATATAGCGTCCACTCAGGTCACCGTAGGAAATAATGAACCTGGTAATGCGACTGACGTACATTGGACGAAAGCTATTGTTCCTATTGGATTCGATAAAGGTAAACAATTAGGCGAAATAATGAATCCCGATTGGCTTATAAAAAACTTTAAAGCTAACGAAAAGTTTTCGGATTCCATAGCTTTCAGAAAAGCATTAGATGATTGCCATCAAGCACGATCAATTGAAGCGATTGAGCCAATAGACGAAATCGCAGAACAAGCATCAAATGATCCTACTGATCCAGAATCTGATGAAGTGCCGTTCTAAAAACAAATTTAAAGTAATGAGAGAGTATCGTGATTTTTTATTTATTGTAGAAAAGAACAAAAAATCCTCAAGAATAGATTCCTTATTAAAATATGCGCACATATTAGGATGGAATTACTCACTGCTTTCTTCGCCAATTATATCAACTGCTGTTTGGAATTGCATTTTGCCAAAAAAACTAAAAATCGGATATGACACCTTTGTTGATAAAGGTTTTACACCTGATGATTTACCAACTTCTGATGCTGAATATGTAGCACAAATGCAAGGGCAAGGCACAAAGTATAACGACCAAAACTACACAGCTTTTTGGGAATGGCAATTATATCGACCTTACACAAGTCCAATATGGATACAAAAAAATAGCAAAAAATACACAGAACAAAATACTACTAACAGGTACGGTTATGGAAATGATCAATACCACGGAGACTAAAATACAAAAAAAACCTAAAAAATGAAAATTCACAATAATAGCAAAAAATCATTTAAAGACATTAATGATTTATCTGAAAGACAAACAGCAATTCTGAAATTATTAATGGATCAAATACATCCTTTGACTGATCGCGAAATTAAGCAAAAACTTGGCTTTTACGATATGAACCAGGTTCGCCCAAGGATTACAGAATTGATTAAAAAAGATTTAATAATGGAAGTGGATTCGGTTATTTGTAAGGTGTCAAATAAAAGTGTTAGGAGGTTATCAATATGTTAGACGGAAAACCAATACCATACCCACCACAAACTGCTGTTATATTTGCAATTTCAAATTCAATAAAATACGGAGTTGTGCTTGAGGTCCATCACACAATTAAAACTAATGGAACAGAAATAGAATATATAATTGAAAGTTTAGATGATGCTGGACAAAAAGTTAAATATAGCATTTATGACCTGAAAAAAATAAAAATCAGCATTGAGAACTGTCAATGCTTACTCAAAAGCTTGCAGAGTTATATTGTGCATAACAAAGAGGATTTGTTTTAATGAATATGTTCGGAAAAGAAAGACCTGCTTACATGAGTCACGAAGATCCTTTGGATTTAAATTATGATCCGGTCAGAACTGAAGCGAGAGGAAAGCCAATTAATTACAGCCCATCGATAAATAGCAAAATGAAATTTAAGCGCAACCCATTGCTATATTTTGTAGGGTTTGTACTGACTGAGGAACATGGGTGGAAGGCTGTTAGGCATTCAAGTGGTAGGATATATAAATATCAAAATGCTACGGATGTTAGCAGAATGTTACGTATGAGTTATCCTAATTCAGAAATAAAACATAAAATATTAACGGAGGAAGAAATAAATGGCCTGGATTAAAGTAGAACATAATATTGCTACGAAGATTGAAGTTTTTCAAATGGCTCAAATGCTGCAAATAAATAGGCAAGAAATAGTTGGGCATTTGGTTAACTTTTGGGTTTGGGCAGATCAAAACACTGAAGATGGTAAAATATTAGGCAATACTGACGTCATTGATATTTTAACCATCCCAGACTTTGGTGATGCTCTTATCAATGTAGGTTGGCTTAACGTAATTGATCAATTTATAGAAATCCCGAAATTCCTATTACACAATGGATCATCAGCAAAAAAACGCGCCTTGACTGCTCAAAGAGTTGCAAATCACAGGAAACGACATGGTAGCGATGACAAGGTTACTGATGCGTTACTATATAAAACAATATTAAATAAAAATAAAAATGAAAGTAATAATACAGTAAACGAAATAAAAGATTTATGGAATAAGTTCTCAAAGACAAAAATAAAAGCATTAACAGTTAAAAGAATTAAGCAAATTAAAGAATTACAAGCAAATCATACAATTGAAGAAATTAGCTCAGTATTTGAAAAAGTTGCTAAAATTCCTTTTATGCAAGGAAAGAACGATCGTAATTGGATTGCTGATTTTAATTATGTGCTAAGGCCCGACAAATTCTTAAAAATTTTAGAAGGTGGTTGGGATTCACAAATAACAAAACAAAACGATGGAGATTGGACAAAATGATTGATTATTTTAAAGATATTAATTTCCCAACTGAAGAAGAAATAGCTAAAGCCAAAGAAACTGAGCAGAAGCAGCTCAGGATGGATCGATCAGATCAATTCGATAGGTTATGCCCGTTAGGCTTCAAAGACACTATATCGGATCGATTAGATCAAAATGCAGTCAAATTGTCAAAGGATTGGGCAGATGGTAATATTGAAAAGCTAAATATTCTTATAGGAGGCGCTACAGGTGTTGGCAAAACGCGATTATCTTGGTTGATATTAAAAAGAAAATTTGTCATGTATGGCCTTCGATACAATCATATCGGAGCTGAATCATTTGCAAGAAGGCTTAATAATGAAAAGCATTTAATGGATCTCATGTGCTCTGAATCAATATTGCTATTTGATGATTTAGGTAAAGAGCGTGATACGCCAACAGCAGAGGCGGGAGTATTTGAGCTGATACGCGAAAGGATGGACAGGCAAAAGCCCACGATATACACGACAAACTACAACCCAGAAGCATTACTAGATAGGTTTATTAAAAAAGAAACAGGATCAGCAATATGCAGACGATTAAAAGAAAGCTCCTTATGTATAGCGATGAAGTAATTAAACAAATAATAAAACCATCGCGATTATATAAATCGTTTATTCAATGCGTACCACCAAGAAACACACATCAAGCAGGCAATCGAATATTTAAACGGAAAGGTGGTGGATTTTTTATTGGCAAAAGTCTAAAACATAAAAAGACTAAATCTTTTTTAGAATTGCATTTAACACAAAATGCACCACCTCAACCATATAATGGGAATTTAAAAGTTAAAGTGGATTGGATATATCCGTGGCGAACAAGCGAAACGAAGAAAAATAAAAAGTTAGGAATCTTGCCATGTAGCAAAAGACCTGATTGTGACAACATTGCAAAAGGTCTCCTGGACGCAATGCAGGCAACAGGGTGGTTTAAGGATGATGGTCAAATATATGATTTGAGCATTTGCAAGTATTATGGTGAGCAGTGTGGAATCAATATAGAGATGACTGAAACAATTGTGTGCAGACTGTAAACTTGAGGACCGGAATTTGTTATTTCAATAACACTAAGGAATCCATTTAAAATTATTTGGTAAAGACTGAGTGTTCGTCGGGCGATTTGCGCGCAAACCAAAATTTAAAGTTTTGTAGACTTATTTCTTGACCGGGAAAAGGTTTAAAGTAAGTTGATGAAATGAAAGTAAACTGCACATATACGAAACTCGTAAATATTGAAGAATTAGTTCGCCATCCAAAAAATCCAAATACTCATTCTGAAAAACAAATAAATCTTTTAGCAAAAATTTTGTTAAAAACAGGCTTCAGGTCTCCAATCGTAGTAAGCGAAAGAAGTGGATTTATTGTCAAAGGCCATGGACGATTAGAAAGCGCAATTCGTGCTGGCTTTAATACTGTTCCGATTGATGTTCAGACTTACGAAAACGAAGCTGAAGAATACGCAGACATGATTGCTGATAATCGAATAGCAGAGCTGAGCGAAATGGATAGCGTAGCTTTAAAAGATTTAATTGAGGAACTAGACACAGGCGAGTTCGATTTAGATATGACTGGATTCTCAAGTGAAGATTTAGATTTATTGATGAGTCAATTCCATCAAGAAGAAGATTTCTCTGATAAAAACAAAGAAATAGATGTTGATGGAATGGACGAAAAAATTGAATTAGTATTCAAATTAGACCTGGAGGATTATACAAAAATTAATCAAAAACTTTTAGAAATAAATGAAGACAGAAACAAAGCATTATTGGAAATAGTTGAATCAGCTGAAAAGGTTGAAATTATTAATCAGGATGTTTGATTATTCCTGGAAAATACAAAACGAATATCCAGCGAAGGGTATTTCAAAAAATAATAAAAAAGTATTTGGAACTTTTGTTTGTGGTGGTGGTTCAACAATGGGCTACAAGTTAGCAGGGTTTGAACATTTAGGCGGAGTAGAAATTGATCCTAGAATAGCAGAAGTTTACAAATTAAATCACAAGCCTAATCATTTATTTATTGAAGACATAAGAGACTTTGCAAGCAGACAAAAATACCCAGAAGATTTATATAATTTAGATATTTTAGACGGTTCGCCACCTTGCTCAAGTTTTTCAATTGCAGGCAACAGAGAAAAAGATTGGGGAAAAACAAAAGCTTTTAAAGAAGGCCAAGCAGAACAGCGCCTAGATGATTTATTTTTTGATTACATAAAACTTGCAAAAAAATTACAGCCCAAAATCGTATTAGCTGAAAATGTAAAAGGGCTTATCCAGGGCAACGCAAAATCTTATGTTCATAAAATAAAAAAAGAATTTCAACTAGCAGGGTATAAAGTTCAATTGTTTTTGCTTAATGCAGCGACTATGGGAGTTCCGCAAAAAAGAGAAAGAATTTTTTTTATTTGTCAAAGGCATGATTTAAACTTGCCAAAATTAAATTTAAAATTTGATTGCCCAGCAATTCCATTTAGTGAAATAAGCGAAATTGATTCGACAGTTAATTTAACAAAAAAATATTCAGAATATTGGGATCAAGCAAAACAGGGAGAAAGTGTAGGAAAGTTTAAAGCCATTAAAAAACTTAAATTAAATTCTGTAAGCTACACAATTCACACAGGCGACATATATCATCCGACGCAAAAAAGAACTTTGACAAAAACAGAATACTGCAAGATCGGATCATATCCTTTAGATTATTGCTTTAAAAACATAGATCCAAAATACTTAATTGGAATGAGCGTGCCTCCGGTAATGACTGCGCAAATCGCAAATCAAATTAATATACAATGGCTGAAGAAAATATAAATGCAAAGCAGAAGCTGTTATCAAGTCTTACTGAAAAAGTTTTAGAAGCAGAATTAAAAAACATAGTACAAAAAGTACAAAGCGGAAAAACTTTAACAGCAACAGAGCGAAAAACACTTGAGCAAAACAAAACTCAGGAAAAATGGGAAGTTTTAGATATTTCAAGAAGTGCATTTTTTAAATACAAAAAACTCGGAATGCCTGAGCAAACTGAAGGCGCTAGAGAATGGTTACAGATTCGTGCTGGATTGGCAAAGCAAGGATCAGGTAAAATTGAAATAGGAGGTAAAACTTTTCATGCTCAAGATTTAATTGATTTGCGTGGACAGTTAATGGAAGGGCAGGCCGAAAATATTTTTTTAAAAAACAGAATTGAGAAATTAAATGTTTTAGAAAGAGAAGGTAAATTAGTTGATGCAGATGAAGCTCAAAAAGTAATACTGCAAATCCTTTATCCTTTAAAAAAATCACTTGAGCAAATGCCTGAAAATATTAGCAACGCATTAAACCCAGAAGATCCGAGCAGAGCTGAGGCAATTCTTGAAAATGAAATAAATAATATTTTTTTAGATCTTCAGAAAAACTTTAAAAAAAATAAACAAACAGAAAATGCCAGCATTAATTGACCACGCCCTGTCTGTTTTTCAACCAATTGAAAATGAATCTGTTACAACCTGGGCAGAAAAAAACATTTACATTCCTAAGGAAGTTTCACCGTATGCAGGATATTTTAAAGCAGGGTTTAATAAATATTTATGTGAACCGTTAAATCATTTTGGAAACAAGCAAACTGATAAGTTAACTGTATGCTTTGCATCGCAAACAGGAAAAACTACATTAATGCATATTGGTTTATTATACGTTGTAACAAAAAACCCTAAGCCGGTTTTATATTTGATGCCAAGCGACGGAGCAGCTAGGCAAATAAGTAAAGAGCGCATTCAGCCTATGATGCGTGCTTCAAAAGAAGTTTCAAAAGTTTTACCTGATAACGCAGATAATTTTTCAATTCTTACTTACAACTTAAAATCTTGCAATGTTCATTTGGGAGGCGCTGGATCAGCAGGCAAGTTAGCTTCTTTTCCATGTGCTGTAGTTTGCTTCGATGAATGCGATAAAGCAGAAGTCAGAAACAAAAAAGAAGCAGGCGCAATTCAACTAGCAAGCAACAGAATAAAAGCATACGGATCGTCAAAACTATTTGTATTAGCCTCAACGCCAACAATAGATGACGGTGCAGAAACAATATATCATCACTTAAAGCATTCAACTTTTAAAACTTACAGAGTGCCTTGCCTAAATTGTGGAGAGTTTGCTGAAATAGGATTTAAAAAAGGAGAAGAAAAATTTTCTGTGCAATGGGAAAAAAAGTTTTTACAAGGTGAAGTTGACATTAATGCAACTGCAAGCACAGCGAAATTAGTTTGTCCGTATTGCGATTATGCTGTTAATGACTCAAACGCAAAAAACAAAATGGTATCGCACGACCTAGCATATTGGGAATCCACAAACCTTTCAGCAGATGAGTCGCATCAAGGTTATCATTTAAATAGTTTATATTCTAGCTATATCTCAATTAAGGATTCTGCACGTATGTTTCTTGAAGCCAAGGGCACTAATGAGCTTCAAGACTTTCGTAACTCATTTCAGGCATTACCATGGAAGCATGAAACAGAAGATACTCCAGACATAATAAAACTAAAAGAATTAGAATCAGAGTTCGCTAAAGGAGAAACTCCGCCAAATTCAATTATAATTTTAACTGTTGATGTGCAAAAATACGAATTTTATTGGATGCTGACTGCGCACGACACTGATGGGATTTGCCACATAATGGACAATGGGCGAGCAGACAACTTTGTAGACCTAAGCAAAATATACAAAAGATACAGTTGCGACTTTGCTGGAGTAGACTCAGCCTATAATACGCCATTTGTATTACAGCACTTAAAGAAACTTGGAACAACATGGTTTGCCATTCGTGGTCAGCAAAAAATGCAAGGACAACTAAACTTAGTTCCAATAAATGCTATTGACGGAAATAAGGATGAATCGAGACAGGGCACAGTCACAAGATTTGATGTCAATAATTCACACTTCAAAAGATTATTAGTGCAAATGCGAAATCAAAAAATAGCAGGTTTGGCAATATATAAAAACGCTGATGCACTTTTGTATAGGCATTTGCTTTCTGAAGTTGAAATTGAAATAAGAGATAGAAATGGCAGACGTCAGTTTGAGTTTAAACAAATTGATAGAGAAAATCACTGGTTTGATTGCTTAAACTATGCTCTTGCTATGGGCTACTTTTTTAGAAAAACTAGATCAAGTAAGAAAAGACCAACTGATTACAAGAAAAAGCCACTTAGCGAAAACCACCAACCCGAAGAAATGTAATGCCGAGGAGAAAAAAATTCGAAATAGACATTACTGGATTTGGGGAAGTCATTAGCTCTTTAAGTAAATTGTCTGGTGCTGGTTTTAAAAAAACAATTAAGGCAGAAATCGGTCACGTATTGCACGCATCAATTAGAAGAACACCAATTGCAAGCACAGCAAAAATTATTGCCCGAACAATGCCTGAAGGATACAAAGTGCCGAAGCTAAGAGGTGTAGGAAAACGATTAGTTACGCATTACAAAGGTCACATATACCACGCAGGGAAATTGATACGAGCACAAGATGGCGTTAAAGGTGGGTTTTATTATACTCGCCCAAATAATACGAAATTTCCTGGACAAAAATGGATGAATAAACCTTTGAAAGGTGGAGGATCAACACAAGAATGGGAAGTGTTTCTTGAAGAGCAAAGAAAAAAAGTGTTAGAAAGAAACGCTAAGAAAGGGCTGTCAGCTGGAGTATTTTACGCAATGGCAAAAAAGGGAAAAATAGTATTTCCAAAAACTCCGAAAGGGAATAAATTTATATCATCAAGCGAAGTTCAAAAAATGGCTCGAAGCTTTGTTAATGTTAGTGAAGTCGGACAATCTTATAATTATTCAATTTTACTAGAATCAAAAAAATTAAATGTTGCGAAATACAATCAACTGCAAAACAAGCTTTTATTATCGACAGCCGGAAGAATTAAATATTTTACTAAGAATATGGAAAAAGGCTTCACAAAAGAAATCCAAAAACTGATGCCTAAAAGATACCCGTTAATTTTTACATGAGCATTTACAGTTATAAGTCAGATGAAGAAAAGAAAACTTTTCTTGAAAAACGTATTCAGCGACTAGAGGCGACTTTAGAGCGACTTGAAACTATTGGCATGACTTCAATTTCATCAGCAGGTCAGTCAAAATCTTTTCGAAATCAAGAGGATATAAGAATGGAACTTGAAAGAGCTTACCGAGAGTATGAAATAATTAATGCTCGCATGAGCGACGATCCTATAAACCCAACATTTAAAGAAATAGTTGTATGCGACAGAAAACACTACTAGATCAATACGGAAATAAAGTTGAGTTTGGTTATCAAGCAAGTCGACCATCCTGGCGAAAAAAAAATGATGCACTTGACCGGTCCTCTATTTTAGAAACTGAAGATAAAGTTTTATCTAAAGGAAATAGATTAGAATTACTTAGCACACTTCGAGATTTAGAAAGAAATAATCCGATTTGTCGATCAATAGTTCAAGTTTTCATTTCAAACCTAGGCGCTTGCAATTTCAACTCAACATCGTCAAACGATATTTATAACGAAAAAAGGAACGATCTTTTCGCGAAATATTTTAAAAATTGCGAAGCAAGCGGGATGGGAATGCAAAAAGTGTTACAGCATATTATTGCAGACTTATTGCTTGCTGGAGAAGTTTTTATTTTGTTAACTAAATCCGGATCCTTTCAATTATTGCCAAGTGAGAGAATTGCTTCAAGTTACAACTCGAACGAGCAAAAAACAAACGAAAACGATGGAATAGTTTTATCAAAAACAGGCACGCCAATTAGTTATCGAATTGCCGGAATAAAAGACGGAGTAATTGATTTTAATAAAGGTACTTACGTTTCTGCAAATAATATTATTCATATATCAAACAATATTAGAATAGGCCAAATGCGAGGCACGCCATTACTAGCAAGCGCTTGTAAAACTTTAGAAGATATTCATTCAGTTCAAACAGCATACACTGCTAAAGTAAAAGTCAGCTCAGCGCTTACGGGTTTTATTACAAGCAACCAACCTTATTCTGCGCGATGGGATGGCAACGAATTTGAAGAAGAACCAGCACGATCAAATTACAAAAAACTTTATTCAGGTTCTTTGCTATTGTTAGAAAATGGAGAATCAGTGCAAACAATACAAGGAGGCGCAGTTGATGGCGTTGATAATTTTTTGCTTCACTTAATTTCATTTGCTTGCTCATCAGTTGGAATAACAGTAGAAAACTTGGTCGGATGGTCAAACGCAAGCTTTAGCAGTTCAAAAGCAACTAGGGAAGTTACAAACCACAGATTTGGACAAGTTCGAGAAAACTTAGAGGATTCTTTTCTTAGAAGATTGTGCCGATGGAGAACCTATAAATTTGAATCAACAGAGGAATTAGAACTAAGTGAAGAGCGAACTGAATACAATTTCAACTGGTCGAGATCGCCAACTTTAGACCGAAGGCAAGATGCTCAAACAGATAAAATTTTGCTTGAAAATAATTTAGCTTCTCATTCAAAAATCTTTGCAAACAACGGGCTAGACTTCAAGGAAGAATTAGATCAAATAGCAAAGGATCAGCAAATGCTAAATCAGGCATTAAACCCAGAGGTTAAAGTTAATCCTATTGCTGAATCCTTGGGCGGGCTGTCTCCTTTAGTTGCAACGAAAATTTTAGACAGCATGACTGAAGACGAAGTTCGAGGATTAGTTGGGTTATCGTCAAAGCCAAAAGATGAGCCATTAACAGAGGAAGAACAAATTGAATTAGAGCAAGATATAGAATTGCTTAAATTTGAGTCATTTAACGATTACCCGGATTCAGCATCAAATAATGCTAAACGAGCAATTAAATATAAAGAAGAAAATGGATCAAAGTGCGGAACTGCTGTAGGCTGGACTCGAGCTAGGCAGTTAGCAGAAAAAAAAAGTATTAGCAGAGAAACGATTGCGCGCATGGCAAGTTTTAAAAGACATCAGCAACACAAAGACGTTCCATATTCAGAAGGTTGTGGGGGAATTATGTGGGATGCCTGGGGAGGGACGTCTGGAGTTGAGTGGGCAATCAAAAAACTAAAAGCAATTGATAAAAAATAATTTAGCTTGTAAATGAAAACTCAAATCCTATTATAAAGCTTTTTTAGGCACCTCACCATGAAAGCAAGTGCTGTAGTGGTGGGGTTTTTTTGTATCTGTTTTTTTTTCTTGCAATCTTTTTAAGAAATTGCCAATCCTTAAAACATGATAAAGAACTTTCAATTTAAAAATATTTGTTTAGACGAAAATTCAATTAATCAAGACGAAGGAAAATTAATTGGAGTTAGTCTTATTTCCACACCTGAAGCAAAAGGTCATAATGTTTTGCTCGATGAAAAATCTATAGAAAGTTTTTACGATGCAGTACAAGGCAAAACCATTAAAGCTTATTATACTCATTCTGCTCAGAATGATGCGTTGGATTCCATTGGGCTTTGGTCAAATTTTAGAATTGTTAAAGACGAAGAATACACAAAACTACTTGGAGACTTTGAAGCTTTGTCTGCATGGAAAGAAAATAATCCAAAGGATTATGAAATGCTTTTTGAATTGGCTAAAAAAGCACCTGAAGCCTTTGGCGTTTCAGCAGAATTTGAGTCGCGCGTTATTTATTATAACGAAGATGGCGAAGAAGTTGAATACGCGCAAGACGAAGAAGTAGAGCAAGAAATTTATGCTCGTGCTGTTAATGTTTCCGCTTTTAGCATTGTCGCTAGCCCTGCTGCTAATCCTACTGGTTTATTTGCAGAGGAAAAGAAAACGGAAACACTTGCGAAACCTTTGCTTAAACTCCAAGAAAAAAACGACAAATTGGAAATGGAGTTAAGTACAAGTAATAAATCTCTTGAGATATATTCTGAAAAGCTAAGCGAATCAGAAGCAAAAATTTTAACACTTGAAACTGAAATAAAAGATTTAGAAAAAAGTATGTCAGAATTAAAAAACAAGTTTGCTGACACAATAACATCACTTGGATCTGATCCGGTATTTGTTCAAGAAGTGCAAGCTCCAAAAACATTTGACGAGCAACTTGCTCAATGCAATTCCTGGCAAGAAAAAAATAATTTAATTAAACAAAACATGAGCCAACTCATGTCAAATTGGAAACGATAAACAAAACACCACAATGGCAAATTCAATTACTTCAGAAATAACAATCTCAACAGCAGTTGAGACTCTCGGAAATATGTTGGCTCCTCTTAGTCAATTTACTTTAAATATTACCAACGATGTAGTTGGCAGACAAGCTAATGTAAAAGTTCCGATTGTGGATACTGATGACGTTGCTCGAGTTTATGATTCGACAAATGGATATACTGCTTCTTCCGATACAGATGTTAGCACTGTTACCGTATCACTAAATGAACAGATTAAGCCTTTTCATTTAAACGATAATGACATGAATCAGTCACCTTTGACTATTCAAAATTATGCTAGGCAAAACGCAAACGAGTTTGGTCGTCATTTAATGGCGTTAGTATATACAGCAGTCCAGGGTGAAGTTGATACTACAGGCACAAAGTTAATAAACGAAATATCTAAAGATGCGAGTGCAGTTGATTTAGCTACTATCAAATCGGTTCATGCGAGTTTAGATGCAAACGGAGCTAATCCTAATAGACATCTTTTATTAGGAGCAGGCGCTAGTAATAACTTGCTTCCAAGTTCAATCGAAACATTTGGAAATTCAGTTTTAGAACAAGGTAGATTTCAGCAATTATTTGGAATGGGCGTATCTGTTACTAATGCACATGGCACACTAACATCAGGAGATGTTCATTCAGTTGCCTGTCCATCGGATGCTTTGATTATTGCTAATCGAGTACCTGACACAAGTGGATCCGCAACATTAGAAGAGTTTACGCCTTTCACAATTGAAGGTTTAGGAATCCAGTGTGCATACAGACGATTTTTTGATGCTGCTAAAGGTATTCATTACGGTGCTTTTACTACAATTTTTGGAACTGCTGTAGCAAAACCTGCTCAAATGGTTGCAATAACCGAAGCAACATAATCAGATGTCTACAGTCAACACAACGGGAATCTTCCCGAGCACAAAGTTTATTTCAACTAATTCATTAGGTGATCTACAAGAAGTAGTTGGTCAAGCTGAAGTGCCAAACATTGATGATACACTTGTTCACGACGGAGTAACATATTCAGCAACAGGTGACTCTGGAATTTCGGTAACAATTACCGAAAACGCCTCTGCTGATTCCATTGCTTATAACTCAACTTCAAAGATTCTTACAATTGAGTTGCAAAGTGGTGTCTCCTCAAGAACACAAAGCGAGATCGAAGCATTATATAGTGGCGCAGGCATCGATGTTACTGATGCAGTACAAATTGCAGTAGCAAGTGGTGCAAGTAACTTATCTTCTACATTAACAGCAGAACCTTTAACAGGTGGTCAAGATTACGTGGCACCAACATCAGGTGACCTTGAAGCTAGTACAGACTACATCTTAATTAAGCGGGATGACTTATACGATTTGGCAGACAGCGAAAAGAATGATGGCAGAAAATTTATTTGGGGGATAATAAACAAAGCATCAGATGTCTGGGCAGGATTAGGCGATGCACCTGATAACCTTACCATTTCGAAAACCACACCTTCTTCTGTAGATAGTGGAACAGCATTGCAACAGACTTACACTATTAAGGCTAAGTATGCAGTAAGTGGTTTGGACTTGAAGGACGAAGCTTAAACACACACTTTGCCCATGAACTTGGGTGAAGCCCTTGCACAGATCCTCCTCGCTGAGATTAATACCCTTGGCGAGGATGTTTTGTTTAGAAATAAACAATTTAAAGCACAAGTTAGTACAAGCGATCAGCTTAAAGCTATGGAAATTGGTGGTTATTTTGAAAATCAATCGCTACAAATTATATTTCCAAAATATACATTGATTAACCTGGCCTCGAGGCCAAGAATAAATGAAGTAATCCAGGTACGTGGAAATGCTTTTAGAATACACTCGGTAAGAGTAATGGAATCTGAGCATGGTTACGATTTAACTACTGAGCTTATTCCGGACTATCCACTAATTGATAATGAAGGCGGGTTAATACCAAATCGACCAAGTGATATAAGTTCAATTATTACTTTAGGTAGACCAAAGGATGTTATAGCTGAAATTATAACTAAACCAAATAGCGTAAATGATGTGCAAACAGCAAGAGATCCACTTGCTCCAAGCGAAATTAATGCTGAAGCTAAATATATTGATTTATATTTAATAGCAGGTCAGTCTAATGCACATGGTCATAGTGCTGTCATAGACCTATCAGAGGCTCAATCAAGCGACATAAGTGTAGGTTTTTATACATCATGGCACGAAAACACCTCTGACGCCACTACAGAGCAGTATTATACTAACTATAAAAGCTCGATGGTATTAGGAGAAACACGTGGCGAAGGAACATCATCAAGCTTAGACTCAAGTAACTTTGGAATTGAGTGGGGGTTTGCTAAGAAAATAGAAGAACTAAATACTGAATCAAGCGAAATTGGCATAATTAAATATGCTGTTGGTGCTAGTTCAATTGATGACTCGGCTTTATCTGATTGGGATTTAAATAAAGATAATGAATGCTGGCAAGGTTTAAAAAATACTTTAGCAAATGCAATAGCTACTATTAAAGCAGAGGGTAAAAATGCAAGATGGAAAGGCTTAGTATGGTATCAAGGTGAAAGTAATTCCAACACACCTTCGTGGGAATATAAAGCAAAATTAATAGAGCTAATATCAGCAATTGAAACAGAATTAGATATAGCAAGTTTATCTGCTGTATTTTGTGCTCCTGCAAGTGCAACTGGAACCGACCTACAAGTTAACAATGCTTTTACTAGTTTAGCGCGATCAAAGAACTTTTATAATTATATTAAAATATCTGAGTACCACGACGGAATAAATAACAACGTACACCTGTCTGCACAAAATATGTACGATGCAGGAATTGCAGTTGGTAATGCAATGGCATTAGCAGTAGCAAGTACTGCCACAGAAGTAGAGTTTTCGCCTGATGTAACGCAAACAAAGTTGTGGGTTGATGCAGATGACAGCACAATGATAACAGCAGATAGTACGACTAATGTATTAGAAAAAATTGTTTCTAAGTCTGATAATGTTGTTACCGATTTTTATCCACAAACCAATGACAGCAACCATACTCCGACTGTTATAGTAGAAGCTAATGCTATAGCAAATCGTAACTGCCTAACCTTTTCGGATAACAGAGAATTTGTGCAATCTGATGGACAGATTAATATGACCAATAAAGTACAAGATTGGTTTATAGTAGCAAAGCCTAATATAAATCATAATCAGGATTCGATCTGGGCAACAGAATTAGGCAGAGCAATAACCCTAATTCCTCTAACAGGTAATTTGTTTAAATGGTATTATGGTGGGACCCCTGCTACTGATTCCTTTGCAACAACAGATCAAAGCGACCAACTTGGTTTATATCAAATAAGATGGCACACATCAGGCGATCACACAAGCACTTGGTTTAATGGCGTGCAAATTAACTCACAAAGAGCATTTGGAGCAGATATATCTTTTGTAAAAATACAGCATCAGTTTATGGCTCAGTATGGAACTACACCACTTTACACTAATGATGGTAAGTTTTGTGAGGCAATTGCAACAACTGAATTAAGTAATCGTAAAAAGATTGAAGGGTATTTAGCTCACAAGTGGGGAATAACTTTGCCTATTAACCATGAGTATAGATATTATGCTCCATAGTTATGAGTAACTTTTTGCAATATGAAAAGAACATTGAAGACTTAATTGTAAGTCATTTTATAGCGAATGGGCTGGATTGTGTCAGGTCCGTTTCAATTGATAATCTTGGAGCTACAAATTGCCAAATCGTTTTAGAATATCAAGGCGCCTTAGATACACATCGCCAAATGATTGAAACTTTCCAGGAGTATGACCTTCACCAAGGGAATTTAATTATTCAGCTAACAACTTTCCGGGATAATAAAATAAACCACCATGAGCGAATGGGATTAGTAAGGAAGTTGATGCTTAACTCAAGTGTTGCATCAAATAAATCGATTTACGAAATATACGATTTAATGCCTGAATCAGTTACATTAGCACAAGACGGAGAAAATAATCTTGACCAAACTACTTTTTCCTATTCCATTAAATGGAAAGTTGATATTTCAAAAATTTAAAATTTACTTATTATGGCAGTAACACAAGATGGCACAAATTATTCTTTTGGTGGATTAGTAGTAACTATCAATGCAAACGAATATCTATTTCAAGAAATCTCAGTTTCGGAAGGCACGAATGTAATTGAGCTAGAAGGAACTGACGGAGATATTATTTCTCAGGTATTCGTTGGAAGACCAAGAGAAGCAAGCGGAACGGCAGTCGTTGAGAACGATACTAACCTTCTTAAAAGAGGTGATGAGTTTTCGTTCCAGGTTCACCCGACTGAATCTGATAACACTACCTTTCTTATTACTGATACATCAATTACCAAAAGTAATGGTGCCTTTTCAACGCAGACTTTTTCTGCTAGAGCAAAGCTGAACTAATGATTGCATTGCCTGAGGATGTCAGGCAACAAATAGAGGAAGCGGAAACGCATCAGCAAGAAGCTTGGCTAAATTTAAATGCAACCATTGCAGGAATTGAAGTTAGGCAAATAACTTTAAAAGATTATTTTATTCTTAAAGGTGTAGAATCTCCGGTTTTAACTGGGCAAAATTTCTCACCATCAGATTTAGGCATTTTCTTGTGGATCCTTTCACCTGAGTTTAAAACTTGCCCAAAAGCTAGAGATAAGTTTTGCAAAAAAGTTTACGATGTACATTTAGCAACAGCAGTTAAAGAGGTTCAAAAGTTTTTAGAGGCAACCTTTGTAGATGCTGATACAGCAGAGGAGCAAAATAGAAAATCTTACACAACTTTTCTTGCTCACCAGGTTGATGTTTATGGTCGCGAGTATGGATGGTCAATTAAAGAAACAATGAACTTGCCACTCAGACAAATTTTTCAACTGAATACAGCCATCAGCGAACGAATTGCAATTGCAAATGGCGAACGATATACAAAGCTTAGAGAGATTGATATGATTGAGGCGAAAGCTATGCTTGATCAATTCAGACAAAACAAAAGCAACTAGGCATAAAATGTAAGTGACAAACTCAGCGTTATTGCTTTAGTTTGGCACAATGGCATTTTCAAATCACGTAAAGGTATTATTCGGAGCTGACACCAAAGACTTCCAAAAAGGATTATCAAGCGCGCAACGCCAAACAAATAAATTCGCAGATGTTTTTAAAAACAAATTCGTAGGATTATTAGGCGCAGCAGCAATTGCAGGCACTACTAAAAAAATAATAGAGTTTGGTGCATCGATTGGAGACGTCGCTGATCGGTTAGGAGTAGGTACAGAGTTCCTTCAAAAGTTTCAATATGCAGCTTCCCAAAATGGTGTTGCATCAAATGAAGCTAGTATTGCACTGCAAAGATTTACGAGAAGAGTAGCAGAAGCTAAAGCAAAAGGTGGCCCATTAAAAGAAACTTTAGACAGGCTGGGAATATCATTAAACGACAGTCAAGGAAACGCAAAATCTAGCGAGCAAGTTTTTCAAGATTTCGGAAAAGCGCTTTCAAGAATGAGCGATCCGGCAGACAAGCTTAGAACAGCTTTTCAATTTTTAGATACTGAAGGAGCAAAGCTAACGCAGTTATTTAGAGATGGCGTGCCAACTATTGCAGAATATGGCAAGGAAGCTGAAAAGCTAGGACTAATAGTCAAGGATGATCAAGTTAAAGCCTTGCAAGAAGCATCAGGAGCAATGGAAGAAATGGGGAAATCTTTCATGGGCTTTTTAGCAACAGGAGCAAAGCCTATTTCAATTGCAATAAAAGGGCTTAGTGCAATGCTAAATTCATTTACTGCTTTTATAAAAGAAAACAGTGTTGCTGTTGGAATAGCATCAAGTGTCACTTTGCTGTGGGTTACAAGATTAAAAATGCTACAAGGTGCCCTGGGCGTTATTGGATTGGTAAAAGGACTAGGAGTAGCAAGTGGCATTACAGCGCGAAGCATGAAGCTTTTTGCAATCGCGATTAAGTCAATAGCATTGTTGAAATTTAGCACAGGTTTAAAAGCTATAATTCTTGGGATCAAGGCGCTTAATATAGCAGTATTACTAAATCCATTTGGCATATTATTAGCAGGCGTAACTGCCATCATTGCACCATTCATTATTTTTCATAAGCGACTTAATGATGCAACTGAAGCTTTGAGGACAGGTGCAATCGAGGCCGAGAAAAGATATGCAGAATCCTTAAAAACTGTAAGAAAAGAAATTGCCACCACAATAGAGAAAATAGGATTACTAAGAAAAGAATTGGATGAATTAAAAAATGGTGGTCCTGTGGAGCTAACTCTTGAAATGGAGGTCGATAAATTAAAACTTGTCACTCGGGAACTTGAGGTTCAAAAGAAAATTGGCATGAGAGCTTTGAAGGATTTGGCAGACCAAGAAGAAATGCAAGTCAAGTTAATTGAGTTTAAGAAAAAGGAAAACCAAGAAGCACATCGGATTCGGGATGCAGAGGATAAATTAGCTAAAATACAAAAACAAAAACTCGATCAAGTAGCAAAACAATTTGAAGTCAGAATAAAAGAGAAAAAGAACTTAAAAGAAATTGCAGAGGTAAATCAAAAAATTACAGACAGAGATCAAATACGACTGCAAGGATTAGAAGAAGTTTTATTAACCAGAGATGAAGAAACTTTAGCACTAAAAAGACAAACAGAACTTTTAAAATTAGCCAAAGGTGGCAATAATGATTTACTAGAAAAAGCAAAGCAAAGACATTCATGGGAAGATAAAATTTTAGCTTTAATGAAGGATGGGAAAATGACCTTTGCAGAAGCTAAAAAATTGGCATCAGAAAGATTAAAAGTAGATAATGCGCTAGAGGTCGCTGAAGGAAAAATTGCTGAGAAAATAAAGGATCAAAAGAATGCCAAGGGAGGCGTAAATAATGAAGCAGTTCGTGCAATAGAATTAGCAGAACAAGAAAGGCAGAAGCATTTAGCTAATCAAAAAATATTTGACGATGAGCTTCGTATATTGCAAATGCGAGCCAATGGAATGAATGATCAAGCAGATGCTTTAGAAAAACAATTAGGTTTGCGAAAGCAAGCAAAAGACTTAGCAGAACAATTAGGGATCGCTGAAGGCAAAGCTCTGGACTTAGTTAAGAAAAGAGAATTAGCAGAAATAAATATAAACTTGCAAAAGTTAAAACAAGAAGCTGGAGCATTAAGGCAAGGAGCATTAGAAGAACTTGCCAAAAAGAAAGTTGGCGATGCTATTGATCGAAACGAAAGAGTTAGGATTCGAGCAGGAAAAGATGTTTTAAGATTAGATGAAAGAATTTTAAAGCTACAAAAACAAGGAGGCAATCGAGCTCAAAAAGAAATTGAAAAGCTAAAGCAAGTCAAAGAGCGAAAGCTAGAAATAGCATTAGACGACAAGACTAAAGATGATATTAAACAACTAGAGAAAAAAGCAATCGAGTTAAAAGATAATCATGCTTTGCAAATGAAAGGCCTGGAAGCAGAACGAAAAAAGCTTGATGCTAAAAAAGAGGAAGTTGCACAAGAAGGCGAACAGGCAGAGCAGAAAGTTAAACAGCAAGGCGAGGAAGAAGAAAAGCGAATCAAAGAGGTACACGAAGCAAACAAAAAAGAAATAGTTGAAGTAGGAGTTAAAGCAAAGCAAGCCATTGATAATGTAGCTCAGAAAATTGCAAACATTAAGATTCCGGAAATGAAAATGCCATCAATCAGCCCGCCAATTGTTAACAATCAGGTAGTAGTAAACATAGAGTCTGAACTTAAGGAATCAACACAGCAATCAATTCTTGGAGCAGTTCGTGGCAAATTTGTAAATCAATGAAACTAAAAAGAAAAATTGGTAAAGCAGTTGTTTCGTTACACAATAGAAAAATTGGTGGTGGAAGTAAGGTTAAGTCAAATAATGAAATTACAAATCAAGCAATTAACTTCATAAATAGAAAGGCTGACTTTAAAATGGCTCAAGCCCAGAGGCCAAAACAGCCTGCATTTAAAGGCTTTAAATTGAAAGGTGATGCGTTTGCAAACAATCAAGAAGTAACACAGCAAAAAGCTCAACAAAAAGCAGAGGTTGAATTTGGACAAGACAAGGCTAAGATGGATGACTTGAGAAGCAAAGGAATAAATTTTGGTGGATCTGCAAACACAAGCCAAAAAAATAAGGTCGAGCTTGGACAAGATAAGGCGAAGATGGATGATTTAAAAAGTAAAGGTATAAGATGAATTTTACAACAGACGGAAACTTACAAAACCCTACACCAATCTCAAGGCCAGTAATTAGTTATCCATTGCCAAACTTTACAAAATTAAAAGTTTACACACAGGAGTTCGCGCAAATCGCTAAAAACTACACAGGCGTTCCATTTGGCCAAAAGCATCACGAGTATCCCAATGCTGTATTGGCAGAGCAGACAGGCTTTTCTATTGAGCAAGGCACGATCGCTCAGTTTACAAGGGTATATGTAGAACTGCCTACACAAATGAAGCAAGAAAGCAGTTATCCTGTACCATATCATTATAAAGAACCATTTCAAACACAGCACACTTTTGTAGGTTTTAGGGCAAATGATCGTTATACAAAAAAATATAGTGCTCAAGGCGAAGCAATATATTCTAAAAAAGACTTAGTTAGCCTAAGAGAGCCTTTGCAGATGTCAGTAATTGCAACTAGACGGATCCAGTTTTTAAATTTATTAAGCGCAGAAAATGCAGTTACAGAATCAGTAAGTAGTCCGACTGATGTAACAAACACAACTCAAATAGAATACCAAGGAGCATTTTATTTTCCAATAAATGTTGAACAGAAAGAAGGTTATGCAAACATTACAATCGATACAGGGAATGGAAACACACAAGTCGTGTCGTCAAATAATGTTAAAATAGTTCGTACGCCTGCTGACGGAGTAGAATTTAGTAAAATTCAAATATTAGAACCATTTCAAGCTTACGTAGTACCAGAGGTATATATGAAGGTCGGAGAAAATTCATACCCACGAGTTATCGAAAGAAATATGGAAACGGATTACGTACAAGAACAATATTCGATTCCATCATACGCCCAATATTTAGCTTATATACAATATAAAGTTCCATTAAGAATTGAGACACAGCAAGTTGAAAAGTTCATGGGTATTATATATCAAAAATCTGACACATCGGTAGAAGCAAGATGAAAAAAATTGACTATGTCAGACAAGGTCAAACACCAACGTTATTAGACACAGGAAAGGCTAATGAGCTTATTGAAGTGCTAAATGCCTTACTTAATATTAAAGTAACAACAGGAGAAAACCCATTAGTTACTTATGGCAAAAATGGAGTTAATATACGAGTGCCAAATACAGCAGATATTGATGCAGACGAAACAGAAATATGGTCAGTAATAGATGGCATTGCAGTTAAGAAAACTTTTTTAACTACAGATGGCTAATCAAAACTTTGCAACAGAAGAGGACTTTGAGCAATGTATAAAAGATGGTTGCTACATAAACCTGGATGAACACGAATTGCCTGAAAAAGTTGAACCATACTTTGCAAAAGTAGGCTCTGATTTACTTATTCCATACAACGGTGTTAGTAATGTAAATGGCACATTCGAATATAACTCTGCTAGAAAAGTTATTCTTAATAAGCACCAAACTGTATTTGGCGATGAGCTTGAGTATCACGACACAGGCGAGATATACGTTCCGGTTGAATATACAAGGCATAGCGAAATCATATTTAAAATAACTGAAGATGATTTAGGAGATGAATTAACTGCATCAATTATAGAAAATTTCTTTCAGTTGCGAAGGCATAAATATAACTTAAACTTAAGCATTAGCGGAATAGTACAGACTGCTTCCTATGCAGATAGATATACATCAAGCTTGTCAGGCAGTTTAGAATTATTTTATGGGCCTAAAATGAATTACCCATTTATAATGGAAGACAAAAGGTTTTACCATCAACCTGGGCAAATTCAATCTGAAACACTTGAGGTGCCTTATTACATATTACCAAGAGGTCGTGGTTTACACGCAGACGATTTAAATGGCAAATATGAGCAACAGGGATTTGGTTATCTTAAAGGCTCAGGCACAGGCACAGGCATAAGAATATATGATGACTTTGACCTATGGATGTACAGATTAAGAAGACCTGAAAGAGGTGGTGGAGCAGATGATCCAGAGCATTCAGTTGATGCAATGCTTGCTTTTACTCGAGGAGGATTTAATCAAATGATTCCTAGAATTTGTGAACTGCACGAATGGACAGGAGGCTATGACGAAGACTTCCAAAAGATAACTGAGCAAGTTGGCTGGGGTATATCAATACAAAGCATAGCAAACTTTCAGCTGTCAGTACATGGTGTGCATCCTGATGGATGGACACAACATTTAGCTCATGCTTTGCATATTGGCAATTATACTAGCGATGAGTTTTTCGAAGGACGCGAATGGGCAAAAAGAAGCAACTACAATCATAATATAAGTTATGAGTTTTTAGGTAAAAATTATAATGTACCATGCAACATAACAGGATTTGGATTAGCACCTGATGATCAATTAACCTATGCAGTAAGTGGAAGCAAGGTTGATGAGCTTTTTGAAATTGACTCTTGAAAGAATTGAAAAACTTTCCATTATGAACTTATGAACTTGGTTATTAATACAAGTGCTGATCCCACGAACTCACTTGTAGTTGGATTAGCAGATAACAATACAGCAACACTTGATCCGATCTTTTTTGGTGATGTAATAAATGTAACTGCTATCTTTTCTAATGGCCTTGGAGATTATGCAGATTTTAGTGGCAGAACAAATAATGTAATAAAAATAGGATTGGGAAATCCAAAAACTCGTTCGGAATTTTCTTCTGCCATTATGAGTTTCTCAGTTAACAAATATGAGTCTCAACTTAATATTGATACAACTGACCTGGACAATTACTTGACAGCAGACACAGCAGATTTATTTCTTGAGATTCAAATAAGTTACAGCAATCAAAACTGCGTAACTTTATGCCAAGTGCCAATTACGATTAGGGAGCAGATAATAGCATGAAGTTATACCCAAATATAAATCAAAGTCCTTTATCAAACTTAAGTGTAAGCATTGACAATACACAAAGCACGAGCTTATTGCCTTTTTTTTATAAAGACAAATTAACTTTAGAAGTATATTTGCACGATGGCGAAGGATCTTTTCCAAATGCTTATAGCGAGGCTGAGATTAAAGTAGCATTTGGCGATACAGCTAATGGTCATACGATTTTAGAAACTTATCAATTATTGCCAAACGAAACAAAAGCAACATTTACTTTAAATATTGATACTGCTGAAATTGAATTAATTACCCGAGAAAAATTATCAAGCACTTTAAAATTTGAAATTCAAGTTACTAAAGGAAATATAACCAAAACGTTGTCGCAATTTGATTCAATAATACGAAATCAATTCTTAAATATTGATGCTGTTGCAGATGTTGTACCATTTGCACCAGGTCAAGTTTTGGCAATTCTTGCAGTTATTCCATCAGTACCATCAGAAGTCAGCTCAAACACTACACCAACTGCTCCAAGCAACGTAGTAACAGCGACCGGAGAAACTGTGCCTTTAGCGCCAAGCGATGTAACTTCTGCCTATGAATCCGTTCCTGAGAATCCGTCTGACTTAATTGCAGAAATAGTAACTGCTCCTTTAGCAGTCGATTGGGTTATATCTCAAAAAGGTGCTGAACCTGTTACCGAAGTATTAGCAACTGTGCTAACATCGACAGGGCCCACTGAGGTTACTGCAATTGATCTTTCAACTATTGCACCACGAATGGCAAGATTTAGCTCTGCTGACATTGGCACAATACCATTAGAGCCAAGTGAACTTGCAGTCGATGTATCACCTTTAAAGCCACAAGATATTGAAACAGCAAGATCACCTGCTGAAATTTCCGACTTAATAGTATATGATTATGCTAACAGGCCTGCGGGTTGGCTTGGTGGACAGCCAAGTAATATAAGATCAATTGAGTTATTTAAAGCAGGAGGTGAAGATGGAAGTGGTAAACCTACAGAAATATATGCTGTAAAATCTTTATCACGTACACCAAACGAACCTGAGCAATATTTTGGAAAAGCAATAACTGAAGTTGATGCAGAGCAATTAACGCCAAGCAACCCAACTTCAGTAACTTCTTACTATAATCCTTTTACGGTCGATCAATCAATAGATCCGATAACGCCTTTCACAAAAGTTATTAATGTATATGATCCTAACTATGGCTTTTATGAAGAGTCAAAATATTCGGGAGATGCACTAATGAACTTTTTATCTTATGGTCGATCCACCGGAGGCAGATACCTTGAGCAAGTTGCAGGCAATAATAATTACTTAGCTTATGCAAACACAGGGAACATGGATGACGATGAGATCATTTTTATTCATGCAAGCCGAAACGACGAAAAACTATATTATGCAGGCAACATCGAAGGTTATCACACGACGGAATGGCAGAACCCTACTGATGCAGACTTGCGAACCAATACTTTTAACACAGACTTTTCTGCATATAAAACTTTTTATAATGCTAAAATAGCAAGTGGCAAAAAGCACAATGTTTATATTTTGGCACATCAACCTTGGAATGATTACAGATTTCCGAGTCGTGATGCTAACCTCACTTTTCAAAAGCATTTAGCAAAATGCGTTTATCACGATGCAGACAGGCTTTCAGACTATGGATGTTATGCAAAAATTATTCCATACTATTGGACCTGGGCAGTACAAAGCACTTTTACTAATTTGAACCATTATGGATGGCGTAATATAAGCGAATGGCAAACAAGCATAATGGACTACCCGACTAATACTTCGCATTCTAGTTTCGCACTTGACTCAACTTCTTATAGTCCTAGTCCTCCTCAAAAAGGTTATTGGGAATATGATTTAAGTAACGCATCATGGTTAGGCTTAGGCATTGAATGGTCCTGGGGTCTTAATGCTAATGCAAACAGAACTACAGGTTCATTTAGGCAAGAATATAGTTCTGATGGAACTGATGCAGGATACATCACAGGTTATGGATATGTTATGTCTAAAGAAAAGATGCAAGTTTTGCCACAGCTTGGTCATCCTAATCATTATGCACTTTTAGGAATAGACAAACTCTGGGTACGTTACAAGTATGTATCAAGTGATCCTAACCATGCAGATGTTGTCGGGCCTTGGGTTGAATCAGAAGGAAGAATGCCCACCAACCCATATCAATTAATTAGCAGATCAATATGAACAAAATAAAAACCGAGTTTATTGATGACTCAGCTAACGAAGACGGATTTAAATTGTCGTCAAATGATATTAGTTACAAACCAAATGGATTTAATATTTATTCTTTCAAATATAAAAACGAAACATACACTAGAACAAATACCAATACTGCCACAGCGTACGGACAGAAGCACGGTGGTTTATTTTGGAATGGAAATTATATCCAACACGACGGGAGTCAAATAAAGCAAAAAGAAATATATTTTGCAACTTATGTTGTCGTGCCTGACGGTAATTTTACGGGAACCTGGACGATGGATGAGTTTTTTGTTAATGCTTCAAATAATGGTCAATACAGAGCAGAGCAAATTGACTTACAAAATACCTTTTCAAATTTATGGGATGGCTTTACGCAGTCACCAATTTCTGAAATTGTACTTGATAGCCCGACCGAAACAGAAATTGGCAGAATAACAAATAGTGGCGCAAGATGGCTTGAGGCTAATACTTATCTTTTATCTAGTAATTCTATACAAAAAAATAGAACAGGCGAAACCTTTAAATTAATTTCTAAAGTTAGCAGAGGTAATCGTTTTTATAATATAAGAGCTTTTAACGACATCGGAGAAAGCAATCCCGCTGAGTATGATAAAGCATCAGTATATGACAGGCACGACGTCATTTTATATATTGGTGATGAAAATGTAATAGGCTCAGGCACAACAACTAATTTAGTTAACTATGAAGGCAAATCTGTTGACACTTTAGACCAGCAAATTCCGGAAGTATTATATCGCAACTTTGAAGACGATGGAAATGGTGGATTTACCTCAGACGGTTGGCAATTAACTGACTTTGATAATGAAGCTAATTTTGGTGCTGAAGTAAGTATGCTTGATTATTTACAGAAAAGAAAAATTCGTGGCACATCATTGTGGAAAATGGGAATAAGCGGATCAAAGCTCGATGTTGAGTTTAGTGCAAATGGTCGCGCGATTAATTATATATCTGCAAACATTGCAACACAGGTCGATTCGCTACTAAATCAATATGTGCAAGGCAGAGTCGCAATGGCTATTATTCAAGTAGGCATGGATGATTCCGCAACTGATATAGTTGATGTAATAAAAGAAACACTAAGTCAAGTTCGCATAGCTACTAATCGAAAGGAGTTGCCAATATTATTAACTGTAACCCAGGGCGATCAAACAGACTCGAGTTTAGTTGGTGCTTGGTTAAATGAAATAGCAAATCAAGATGTGTTTACTCATGCAATTCAAACAAATGATTTACTTAGGGAAACTGACAATAGAACTTTAACTGATGAGTCGCTAATAACATTAGGCGAAAGATATGCTACTTTTGCAGTACCATTGCTACAAGGCAATTTAGATGTCAGCGCTTATGAACCTGTTGTCTGGATTGATCCGACTGATTTGAATTTTCAGCAATCTGGAGAACTTTCACAAATAACAAATAAAGGAAGTGGAGTTAGGTTTAAAGCATCAACAGAGCAATTGGCAGTTAGTGGAGCTACAATAAATGACCTAAATGCCATCGACTTTGATATATCAGATCATTATGAATATGATGACTTCCATCCATGGGGAGTAAAAAACGATATTATTGAAGAAGCAGAATTATTTTTTGTCCTTAAAAGTCAGTCAAAAGAAAAAGCAAATTTATTCTTAAGTGGTGGCTCTTGGGATGCAAATGAAAGGTTTTTAGCCCATACGCCTTGGGATGCTGGGCATATTGTTTTTGATTGTGGAATAAGAGAGACAAGAGTAACTAGTCAAAATGAATATGTCTTTGAAGATGGCGAAATAATTATTCTTGGATTAACAACTTCAAAAACTGAAAACCTTATTCAGATGACCATAAATGGCAAAATTGTAGATTCAGTATTTGCATACGGAGGCACTTGCAAAATTGGTTCAAACTTTAAATTAAATAGCACAAACAACACAGGTCAAAATGTAATCATGGGAGAGGCGTTAATGTTTAGTAACAATATTGGACTTGACAATCGACGCAAAATTGAAGGATATTTAAGCCATAAATGGAACATTCCTTTGCATAATTCTCATCAGTTCGCAGACATTGCACCAACCAATTAAACATCATGGCAGTAGTACAAATTTCCTGGAAAGACAATTCAGACAACGAAACTTCTTTCAAAATTTATAAAGGCACAACATCACCTTTGAGTAGTTCTTCAACACAAATTGGAGTCGTATCTTTATCCGGATCAACTTGGTCAGCAACTGAGTTTTCATCTGGATCAGCACCTAGCATCACTTTAACTAGTACCAATACAGGAGATTCAGCTACTCAAAATGAAACTTTTGTTTTAACTTACGAAGAAAGTACTTCGGGAAGTTATTATTATGCTGTTAGCGCATCGAATAGCGTAGGCGACTCAGATGTAGTTACTACGTCCTCAGCGTTAACGGTGTAAATAGGTCCATGACTAAAATGTCATGGCAACGCAACTAGGAGAAAATACACAGGCAAAATTATCGCTGGCTTTTATGGCAAAAGTCATTGGGATCTGTGGCACAGCAGTGTGGGGCTATAGTGTAGTTTGGAACAAATTAAACACCGTAGAGATGTCAGTTGAAAGGGTTTCACATGAAAGCACTTTGCTTGGAGACATGGCTGCAAGAGTTGCAAACCTTGAAAAATACGTTGATCAAGCTGATAAAGATTTAAAACATCTTTTGGAAATGCAAGATGAACCAATTACAAGCGACCATCAGCAATTTGA
>ERZ807291.2196-NODE-2196-length-29926-cov-27.722072_pt1 | contig 29926 bp, 26 predicted proteins | sample MGYA00521257_ERZ807291 | MGnify/ENA primary metagenome ERZ807291 (study PRJEB31413, sample SAMN03169783) | marine metagenome | biome: Marine; feature: Water; material: Subsurface seawater | place: North Sea | collected 2011-04-28 | depth 1 m m ...
AAGAAAGCTCTGGAGCAAAGAATTTCTGCGTTAGAGGACGGGTTGCGGGTTTCTTCGGAACTTGTCGATATTCCCTGCTCGGATTTGGAATCCGAAATGTCCAAAATTGATGAAAAGCTCGAGATTGCGAAAGAGAGACTGCAAGCAATCGAACAGGAAGAATACCTGGAAGAACTTGGGAAAAAACTCAACCGGGCCCACGGTTCACCAACCGAAGATTCATCCGCCCAGAGCGATCAAATCGAGGGGGAATCAGATTTTTCAATTGCTGAAGAATTAGGATTACCCTCGAAAATGTCTGCTTCCACTGGATCCTCGAAATCCTCGTCCGTGGGTTTAAGTTCTGCTGTCTCATCCTCACCGTCAACCATTTCAACTATTACCGCCAGCACCTCGCCAATGAAAGCAACATCCAACCGTATCCAAAACCAAGAAGTTGAGCATGAAAAGGAATCTAAATTAGAATCCGTAAGCACGCTTTCGGCAAATACCATTCAAGCAAACCCTACCCTAGCCGAAACTGCGCAACAATTAGGAATTGAGCCGGATTTTCTCGCAGAAAAAGGAATTAATGCAATCCTTAGAATGATTGCCAGAAAGGGTGGAAAACTGAGTTTCCCACTTGAAGTAGATCAGATCGACTAAATTCCCTTACGGATCGTTTTAATGAAGCCCCGAATATTGTCGGGGCTTTTTTTGTGCTTAATATTTGATGGTAAATTTTGAAAAGTGGGCATCTCCTGCCCTTTCATCCACGGTTTTATTATGCCAGAATTCCTTCATCTGAATATTCACTGATTCAACCATTCGATATGCCTCCTCCTTTTTCCCTTCAACCAGCAATTCAACGGATCCATCCATTAAATTTTTCACATATCCAGTACAGGAAAATGATTTTGCGATTTGTGAAACCCGCCAGCGAAACCCCACCCCCTGAACTCTGCCAGTATAATTTATGCTTATTCTCACACCCATTAATTCGATCCGTTCGTTAAAATGTTTTCAAAAATCCATTTGACCCAGCATGATAATATCGCGAAGTTGATTAGATCTTGGACGCCCGCAAACCAAACCAATGAGCCAATACGATTTCGATAGCAATCAAGAAGGTGAATGGGATGAACCCGAAAGCACTGCCTGGAACGAAGCAGACTGGCAATCGTACATCCGCAATTCTGACCGCGAGGTCGCACGCTTCATCACCGCATACAATAAATCGAGGGACGAACCCGACCGCCTGGAGGCTACCTCAAAGATCATGGGTTGGATGAAGGAGGATTGGTCCTGTATGGACGATTTGGAGCTGGACGAAGATCAAATTAAAGACATCCGCCCGGTACCGCTGGATGAACTGCATAAGATGGAACCTTACACCGTACACAAGCATCCGGTATATGTTTCCACGACCGCCCTGTTTTCTTTTCTTCGATCATCCTGGGAACACATGATGATGCACAACCGGGAACAACCGCCCGCCAACCTTTCCTGGAGTTACTGTGCCAGCCTTGCCGACTCGGAAAGAAATTGTATGCTTGCTGCTACATGCCTAGACCTTGGTGACTACCTGCTAGGCCTTTGCCATCTCAAGCGTGCACATGCCGCTCTTAATGAATCCATGCGGCTTAACCGTCTCTTTTCTCACCACAGTAAAAAAATCTTCAAAGAATATCTGGAAGAATCCGACCTTCGCATGCACGATTTGAGAGAAATTTGCCTACGGGTAATGAGCGATTGCCGGCGCTGAGTCCGAACTGGGCTTCAGTGCATATTAGTCTTCTATCTGGAAGACAATTCGATCAACTCACTCGTTAAGGAGTCCCCCAGTCCCAATACCCGGGCAAACTTGAATAGCTTACAGTCCTTTGTTTTTCGATCATCCAATCCCGCCAGTGCCCTTTTTTGCCGAATCAATTCCATTGCGTGGAAATCGAGAAAGACCGGGTTTTTGCTCATTAGAAGAATGGGCTCTTTACGGATAAACTCCGCATTAAACTGAGGCCCTCCCGCAATTTGAAAAGCCCTTAGATCGATCAGGGAAAAAAGTTGTTTTTCCCAAAATTCCGGAATTGCCAAAATCTCGGTCACGGCAGCCGGACCCATGGTGAAATCTTTCCGAAATCTTTGGGTATTGCTGGATGCATTAACCGATGCATTGGAACAGGCTCCATTGATACCCAAGTAATAATCATCCATAGCGGTGGCCAGGTTGATCCAATATGTTTTACCCAAAAACAGGGATGCCGGAAGGGCACTTTTTCGCTCCAGATCGCTTCGGATATCTGAATTGTTTGGATATTTGATCAATAATTCAGCCCGGTCTCCCATTGCCGGAGGTATGGGGCTGTCATGAAACCAGTCTGGATGAAAGTAAGAATCGGATTGCGAAGTGATAATCCGATAGCCTGGAAGTTCTTTTTCCAGGCTCTGCTTTGTTTGACGGTCCAGGTAATAGGTAACAAGCCGTACCTCCTCTTTGCCATACCCGCGAATTTCCAAAAATTTGATCAATCCATTGATTAATTCCGATTGAATGTACAACCCGGGTGCTGTTCGGGTATCGAAATTTATGGCAATTTCCGGATAGTTTAGCGGATTAATTTTTATGCCCTGTTCGATTTCCAACCGTGCAATCATCTTCACCAACTCTGAAAAGGGTGAATCCTGCGGGCTTTTTCCCAATTTCAAATGATAGACCTTGGCAGTCTCCTTTGCACCATGAGGGGCAAGTGTTTGCGGGTCTGAAACCTCTTTAGACCAAAGAATTAAAACCATGGAATGCAAGAATATGCAGACCATGGCTTGACGTTTCCAATTCCTATGAAAAAAACGAAGCATGTCCAATTACCGATTATGGTTAACATTGCTGCTCCTAGGGTCAATCTCCCTCGGCATTTTCGGATGTTCTTCGGATGAAGAGAAGGACCTGGAAACTGAGATTTCTAATTCTGAAACCATCCAGAGTAATCCCGACATTGACCTAAGCCTGGTTTTTGAAAAAAGAATCGAGGGCAAAAATGAAGAGGCTATTGCTCTACTGCGTTCCTTAAATGAACTGCACCCCGCATCGGTTGAGGTGATGATACAACTTGCACGCTCACTACTGGATGCCCAGCAATTTTCCCTGGCTGCTTTCCGTTTTGAGCAGGCCTTATCACTTAGCCCAGACAATATACTGGCCAAGGAAGCTGCCGAAGCCCATTACCTGGCAAAGGATTTCGATTCGTCCATTGAACGGTACAGGCAGTATCTCTCTACCAACCCTGTGGACTCAGCGAGCCAACTTCGCTTTGCCCGTATGCTGGCGGATAAAGGCCAAGGAACCGAATCGCTGAACGCTTTTTCCAAAGTAAGTAACGAAGCAACCGATGATGATTGTCTCATTATGGGGAATTTGTTTTTGCAAAAAAACCTGCTCACCCAAGCAAAGTACTGGTATGCAGAGTCATCCAGCCGATCTGAAGGTTCCCCTGCTCAGGCTCTCATCGGTCTATTGACGGTCGCAAAACGGGAAAAGAACGATGGTGAAGCCGAGACTCTTATTCTCGCCCTGGAAAAAACCTCCCCAGGGATTTTAGAAACCACTGAACTTGCGGAGTACTCTGCTAATCTCTTAAGACGGCGAAGACTGGCAGATTTCATTGCCAAAGGAATGGATGCCCGGGGAAAAACGGTCACGCAACTTGCCTCTGGATTGCTGGCGGGAAAAACCAACCTTTTTCGCCCGTCCAATACGGTAACCAGCTCCTCCAAACTTCCCCCCAAAAAAGAGCCTTCCCCGTTTACAACCCTTCCGCCTCAGGAACCCCTACCAGTACAACCGGTTACCGAAGAAACCAAGCCCTCCCCTTCCCTTGGGATGAGCCTGGCAGATGCATTTGCCGCCCCCGTTGGGCAGGTCAAAGATGTGTCTGGAGCATCCGATTCCCCGCTTGAGCTTGGACAACAAGCCTACCTCGAAGGCAGTTATACCAGTGCCCTGCTCCATGCCCGCGATGCCCTCAAGAAAAATTCAAAAGATGCCGCTGCCTGGCGACTTTGCTCTCAGTCCCATTTTCAACTGGGGGAGACCAATGAAGCAGAGATGACGATTCTGGAAGCCATCCGGCATAAGCCCTTTGATCAGGACATGCGGATGGACTACCTTCGAATTGCCCGTGAGACACTGCCAAGCAAGCGGTATTTACAAGAGCTTGAAAAAGTGCGGGAAATTTTTCCTGAATCCACGGAAATTCTTTGGGAACTTGCCCGGCGCTATCACATTGTGGAAAACATGCCGGTGACTGCGGCCGTTCTCTACCGTAAAATTGTTCAGATTGCCCCGCCCAAGAGTGCGATTGCAGGACAGGCAGAATTGGAACTTCTGAAATTGAGGAAGTAACCGGGTAACGATTTCAGGATGGTTGATTTCCCCCTAACCCAAGATCATTGATGCCCAGGCTTGCCGATGGTTTTGTCAACGAACTCAAAGGGCGTATAGACCTATACGATGTTGTTAGTCCCTATGTTCAGTTAAAAAAGAACGGTTCCAGTTGGGTAGGGCTTAGCCCATTTAGTCAGGAGAAAACACCATCCTTCTATGTCCATCCGGACAAAGGCTTTTTCAAATGCTTTAGTTCGGGTGAGGGGGGAGATGCGATTTCATTTATTCAAAAAGTCGAAAACCTTGAGTTTACCGAAGCACTTGAATTTCTTGCCCAGCGATTCAGTATCCCCCTGCAATATTCGGATGAGCCAGGGAAATCAGGCAGACCCGGAATTTCCCGCTCATTAAAATCGGAACTCTATGAGTTGCACACCGTTGCAACGGATTGGTTTCACCAGCGTTTACTCGATGATAATGAGGAAGCAGAAAGTGTCCGTAATTACTGGTTGAATGAACGGAAATTCACATTAAAAACCGCATCCGAGTTTGGGATCGGCTATGCACCGGCTGACTCTTTTGCCCTGGGGAAATTTCTCACCGCCAAAAACTTCACTGACTCCGTCATGCAAAAGTCCGGTCTGTTCAGGGAAGGAAGGGGAAGAGAAATTGGTCCATCCGTATTCACTGGCCGGTTGATGATACCAATATCTGACAAACTTGGCCGTATTTGTGCTTTCACCGCACGCAAGCTTGCCCAGACTCCCGAGTGGGGCGACCGGAAATCCCCCAAATATGTAAATTCTCCAGAGACTCCCATTTTCGAAAAAGGAAACCTTCTTTTTAATCTGCATCTGGCAAACAAGGAAATCTCGGAGGAATCCGAGTTCTTGCTGGTAGAGGGCCAACTCGATGCCATTCGCTGTTGGGAAATGGGTTTTCGAACCGTGGTCGCCCCTCAAGGCACCGCATTTAAGGACAGCCAAGCCATGCTTCTTTTCCGCTCCCGCCCCAAGGGCGTGGTTTGTTTACTTGATGGAGACAGTGCCGGACAAAAAGCAGCCCTGTCTTATGTCTCCATCTTTTTAAAAGCGGGCCTGGACGCCCGTTTTGCCGAATTACCCAAAGGGACGGATCCCGACCAAATTCTTATGGCCCACGGCAAGGAGGCGATGCAAAAAGTAATCGATGGGGCCCGTCCGATGGTTGAACATGTTATTCGACAAAAATTGCCAGACCTTCGTACCGCAACGCCAAAGCAAAAGGAATCCATTTGCCAATGGATGTTTACCGCACTTGCGGAAATCGAGTCCCGTATCACTTTGGAAGGTTACTTTGAGCAACTTGGCCGTTTGCTCAATGTGCCCATTGATGCCCTGAAAAGTGACTTTTACCGATTTCGTAAAAACCGTACTCCCGCTTACCGGAAATCATCCGGAGATCAAGAACTTGCCTCAAAAGAGCCTGATCGTTTGACAATTGTTGAAGAAGACTTATTGTACATCCTTTTGCATGACGACCGCATCGCTAGTCCTCTTGCCCACACGCTTGACATATCGTGGGTTGACTCGCGTCCGGTTTCCGGACGGATCCTTGCAAAAATCCTCTCCGAAACCGTGGCTGAAGGCACCTCTCTTTCCCCTGCTCAGATTGAAGACCTGCTGGAGGATGACGAAGAGCGTGACCTCTACCATCGATTGCTCCTTCAAGAAATTGATCAAACCGAGAATGGGCTTTCCTTACGGCTTGCCCGGCAATGTGTCACCGTCCTTTACCACCGCTACCTCAAGCAACAGGAAGACAACATTTTTGAGCAATTAAAAGAGGCGGAAGAAAAACCTGAAACACTTAAAGAACTCAGCCAAGCACTACGCTCCATCCGCCAGCAAAAAAAATCCCCTCCCCTCCTCGAATTTTACAACTAGCCAGAAAATATCACTCGATAATGCCTACTCCCAAAACTACCAAAAAGCCTTCATCCAAAGCAAAGCCTGCCTCCTCTTCCAGCAAGAGTAAGACCGTGACAAAGACGAAGCCAAAAGCAAAACCAGCCACTCCTCAAAAGACATCTGGCAAAAAAGTGGCCAAGCCAAAAGCAAAAGCTTCTCCTGCTCCCAAAAGTGCATCCAAACCTGCAGCCAAAAAAGCAGTGGCGAAAAAGCCCGTGGTGAAACCTTCTGGAAAAGTGGCTCCCCAAAAGAGTGTGCCTGCAAAGAAGGCTACGAAAACTTCGGCCAAACCCTCGGCAAAAGCTCCCACAAAGGTAGAAAAAACTGCCCCACCTCTGAAGGCAGGGACCAAAACTACCGCAAAAGAAGCGGCTCAGGCGGTAAAGAAATCGGCTGAGCCACATGCTCTCAAGAATGAAATCACCGATAAGGTGCGTGATCTGATCAATTTATCACGGGAGCAGGGATTTCTTACTTTCAGGGATATTGACAAGTCTCTGCCCGAGATTGCCACCGATCCCGAAGAACTTCAAAATGTCATTTCCATTTTCAATAACCTGGAAATCAAGCTTCTGGACTCTGGAGAGGTTGAGAAATTCAAGAAGAACAAAGAGGAAAAGGAAGATGAGACCGCCCGATCGAACCAAAGCGACATGCTGGACGATCCTGTCCGGATGTATCTTAAACAAATGGGACAAGTTCCTCTTTTATCAAGGGAGGAAGAGGTGGAAATTTCCAAGCGTATCGAGGTTGCTGAGATTGCGGCCCTCAAGCGCATCTACTCCGTCTCCCTGACCGCAGCTTTCCACCTGGATATTTGCCAAAAGTTGATTGACCGGGAAGAAAGGTTCGACCGTGTGGTGCTTGATAAAAAAATCGACAGCAGGGAAGCATATTTTAAGGTACTCGCCAAGCAGGTGGATGCCCTTACAGACCTCAACAAAAAGCTCGAAAATTCATGGAATGGAGTCCTTGACGGCCCCAATGCCACCCAAAAGAAAAGAGCACTTGGCCGTTTTCAGAAATATGAAGCTGAACTGGAACCAGTCTTTAAAAAATGCTGCTTAAAGCTCAAAGTTTTTGAAGATTATTTGCAGGAGATCAACCCGGAACTCAAAGCGATCACCCGCAACCTTCATAACCTTGAACTAGGCAAGAAAGATCCTGCTAAATTGAAGCGTAAAGGCATCAAGATGGACAGGATTAAAAAAGAACTGTCCGAGGCTAAAGTAAAATTTCATATGGAACCGGCCGAACTGATCCAATTGGTCAAAGATATCCGGCATTCCATGCGCGAGGCACACAAAGCAAAAACCGAAATGGTGGAAGCCAACCTGCGCCTGGTTATTTCCATTGCCAAGAAATACACCAACCGGGGTCTCTCCTTTCTCGATCTTATTCAGGAAGGAAATATGGGATTAATGAAAGCGGTGGAAAAATTTGAATACCGTAGGGGTTACAAATTCTCCACCTATGCGACCTGGTGGATTCGCCAGGCCATCACCCGTTCCATTGCCGACCAGGCAAGAACCATCCGTATACCTGTCCACATGATAGAAACCTTGAACAAGGTAATGCAGGTACAGAAACAACTCCTGCAGGAACTTGGTCACGAACCAACTCCCGAAGAGGTGGCCAACGAAATGGGCCTCGCCCTTGATAAGGTTCAAGGAATTATGAAAATGGCTCAGCAGCCTATCTCCTTGCAAAGCCCGGTTGGCGAAGGGGATGATACCAGTTTTGGAGATTTCATTGAAGATAAGGGTGCCGAAAATCCTTACGATATGACGGCTTATTCCCTCCTTCGTGAAAAGATCATTGATGTGCTGGACTCTTTAACCGAAAGGGAGCGCAATGTTCTTTCCCTACGTTTCGGACTTAAGGATGGGTACAGCCGTACTCTTGAAGAAGTGGGCAGACAGTTCAAAGTCACCCGGGAGCGTATCCGGCAAATCGAGGCAAAAGCCCTGCGGAAGATGCGACATCCCACCCGTATCCGACAATTGCACGGCTTCTTTGAGGCGGATCAAAGTTCGGTAAACAAACCCAAGCCGGAAGCCTTACGACAGCTGGGGCTCTGATTACCGTCTTGCCCATCATCTGACAATTAAGTTGCTCTGACTAAACCTCCAAACTAATTTAGTTCTATGACTAATACATTCAATCCCGCCCTCGCCTTCATTGGAAACTTTGGCGGTGGAGAAATTATTTTGATCTTCCTGATCGTCCTGCTCTTATTTGGGGCAAAAAAAGTTCCCGAACTTTTCCGTTCGCTTGGAAAAGGAGTCAATGAATTCCGCAAAGCCAAAAACGAGTGGGAGCAAGACATCCAGGATGTGATGAGCCAGGAACCTCTGGAAGATCACGACTTTAAGGAAAAAAACAAACAGGCCTCCCAATCCGTTCCCACGGAGGAGGAAAAGCAGTCAGCCAGTTAATTGGATCCAGCTAACTGGGAAATTTCTCAGTCTTTACCAAAAAGCCAAGGAATCCCTTGGCTTTTTTTTGGTTTGTTTGTCCCACTAAATTTTTACCCCCCCGCGAGGACCGGACGGAATCCCATGGCCCGCATCCATTCGAGAACTTCTGCCCTTCTGTCACCTTGCAATTCCATATCCTCACCCGCCCAGGTTCCCCCCGTCCCAAGGGTGCTTTTCATTCTTTTAAGGAGTTTGTCCCTTTTTGCTTTCCCCAAAGAGGCAGGAATTCCCCGCACCGTGGTAACTGTCTTTCCGCCCCTGCCGGATTTTTCTCTTCTGATTTCCAGACGCTCCCCTCTTCCCAAACTCGTTTCCTCCTCCTTTACCGATACTTTAATGTCATGAAGTGGTTCTGGTAGTGCCTCAGGCAAACCACTGCCATCAAGTGCAGCAAAGGGATTGCTCCCAAATGCACTCCCCGGGGCGGTGGATATTTTTCCGGTTGCTCTCTCCTTGCGGCTCATCCTCCACAAGTCCCTTTTTCAGGAGTCTCACCCTTGAGCCAGATAACTGCCTTTTGGTAACTTCGGTTTTCCAGGAAATGACGCAACCTGGGATGCAGGGATTCTTTTTGATCGCGCACTAAAATATCCAAACGAGCCAAGGTTTGCTTAAATTCTCCAGGCTTGGCATTCTTGGGGTTTGTAATTACCTCCAAACAACTTTTGATTTCATCCATGAAGCGATCTATTCTCACGCTCATTCCAATGCTGCCAAGCCAAAACCAGCATTTCCCTGCCCCATGACCCGCACCTGTATAATCGGTGCTGGACTGACCGGTCTCATCCATGCCTGGCGGGCTCATCAAAATGGAGAAAGGGTCACGATTCTTGAGGCAGCCTCAGTTCCTGGGGGTGTGTTACAATCCCGACGGGTTGAGGGATACCTCCTCGATTATGGGGCCAACACCCTGAGTGTTCGCAACCAGGAAGTGATTGAAATATTGAAAACCTTCGGCTTGCTCGATCGGGCAATGGATGCAAATCCCAGTGCCAACAACCGCTTTATTGTTCGCCAGGGGAAGCTGATTGCCCTGCCCCACAGTCTCTCTTCATTTCTTACCAGCCCCTTTCTGTCCCTGGCGGGAAAACTTCGTCTCCTCGGTGAACCCTTTATTCCTGCAGGCAAGAACAGAGATGAAAGTGTGGCGGATTTTATTTCGCGCAGGCTGGGCAAGGAAGCGCTGGATTATGCGGGCAACCCATTTCTCTCGGGAGTTTATGCAGCCAAGCCTGAAAGCCTCTCCATCAGGCACGCATTCCCCGCACTGCTGGAACTGGAACAAACTCATGGTTCTATATTTAAGGGAATGCTCAAATCGAGAAAAAAACCAGGCCGTTTGCCCAAAGCCCGTTTACTCTCATTTCCCGATGGCATGCAGGAATTACCCAGGCAGATCGTAAACCTTCTGCCCAATGATTCTCTTAAGCTCGATACCAAGGTCGTGCAGATCGAAAGGTTGGAAAAGCATTGGCACATCATTACAGATAATCGCTCGCACGATCGGGAAGAGGAAAGCTATGACCAACTGATCTGTACCCTTCCCTCCCACCAGGTAAATGAGATTGAATGGCTTGGGCTGCGTGAGACCCAATTGATTGGTCAATTATCGGATGCGGTACATTACCCCCTTGCCCTGGTTTATCATGGATATGACAGGGAACAAGTTGCTCATCCACTCAACGGGTTTGGATTTTTGGTGCCGGAAATGGAAAACAGGCAAATCCTGGGAACTCTTTTTTCGAGCACCATCTTTTCTGGCCGGGCACCAGAAAACAAGGTCTTACTGACAACCTTTGTGGGTGGAGAAAGACAGCCCGATCTTGCTGAACTCGATGACCCGTCCATCCATGACCTGGTTCAAGCCGAACATGCTGAACTTTTGGAAACAAATGGCAGCCCCTCCTTCCGCAAAATTGTCAGATGGCCCAAAGCCATTCCTCTTCCTGATCATAATATGGGCAAAAGAAAAGAAGCTGCAAAGGTTCTGCAAAATCAAAATCCTGGCCTAAGGTTTTCCGGTTCACATCTATGCGGCCCTGCCTTACCTAGTTGCCTACAGGCGGATATCGTGTAATTTTTTCGCAGGCTTTTCTTTTGGAAAGATTGCCTCAGTCCTTATACGCTGATAAAAAGTTGCTTTATATAGATTTTATCAATCATCATGAATTCGAATCAATCAGAACATCCTGTAAAAACTCTGGTTATCCTGCTCAATATGGGTGGTCCTCAGAATAAGGACGAAATACACCCATACCTCAAAGAGCTTTTTCAGGATCGCGAACTTTTAAAGTTACCCTTTCAAAAAATCCTCGGGCGATTCATTGCTTGGCGTAGAACGCCCAAAATCCAGGAGCGTTATGAAGAGATCGGGCAATATTCCCCGACTAAGGCTATCATGGAAAGCCAATGTGAAGGAATCGCACAGAAGCTCGATCAACTCAACCCAGAGTCTGCCCCCCATGTTTGTGTGTCCGGATTTCGTTACTGCTCACCTCGTCCAGGGGAGATGATCAAGCAATACAAGGGAGCTGAAAAGATCATTCTTTTTTCTCAATATCCTCAGCATAGTTGTTGTACCAGCGGTTCTTCTTTTTGCGATGCCTATCGGTGGTTAGACAAACAAAACAACGCAGACTACCAGAGTAAAATATCGGTAATTGATCAATGGTGGGACCGAGCTGATTATACCGAACTTTGGGCGATGCTCATACAAAGAAAATTTGAGGAAATGAAAAAAGAGCACGGTTTAAATGACGAAGATATTCGGATCATCTACTCTGCACACAGCCTTCCCGAATCCTATTGCCTTGAAAAAGGGGATAAATACAACGAGGAGATCCAGGGCTCTGTAAATCGAATCGAAAAAGTTTTACAGGAAAATGGCATGCGACACGAAGGTGCCCTTGCTTGGCAAAGCAAAGTGGGACCCCAAAGAACGAAATGGCTCTCCCCATCCACCCCCAATGTCATCGCCGAAACCAAGCAAAAAGCGATTCTTATGGTACCAATCGCCTTCACAACAGACCACATCGAGACCCTCGATGAAATTGATATTGAATTTCGGGGTTATGCCGATGAAGTGGTCGATCACTTCGCCCGTGTGGACTGCTTTAACATGGAGGAAAAGTTTATCGACCTATGTGCCAGACTCGTGATTGAGCACATGAAGAATGACTTCAAGTCTTCAATCCGGCCATGTTGTGTAAATTGCGAAGGGTCGGACTGTGCATCCATGCGTAAGTACTTTAGTTCCTCTCCGGTGCATTATTCTTCTTAGCTCTCTTTTATCATCCTACTTTTACAATCGAAGATCTTTGTGGAAACATGTAGGGTTTAAGGATTATTATCATTTGAACCTATGAACTTTCATGATGTTCGAGATTTGCTCTGGCTCGCCACCGCATGTTACGGAGCATCCTTCATCTTGGGCATGGTCAAGACCAGACACCGGTTCCCCAATGTCCTGCAGGAAAGCCCCTTCCTTCTTATACTTGCCGGTTTTTTCCTGCAAACCCGGGCGCTTTATTTTAGGGGGTTGGAAATTCATGGATGCCCCCTGGGGAACGGACTGGAAAGAACCCAATTTATTTTATGGTCCCTCATCCTCGCATTTCTCTTACTCCGCTTAATTTGGCGTCTCAATCTGTTGGGCACTTTCTGCGCAGGTGTATCCCTGCTTCTTGGTTCACTTTCTTTGGGGCTTAAAAAATGGGATTTCCCATACTGGCAGGCAGATGGATACACCCGTCTTTTTAAGGATCCATGGATCGAACTGCACGCATCCATTGCCATTTTTAGTTACGGTCTCTTTTGTCTGCTTGCCGTGGTCAGTATGATGTATCTTTCTCAGCGACAAACCCTGCTGTCGAGAAGGCCCGGTTTTCTGGGGCCATACCTCCCCCCTATTCAGGAACTGGATGCTGCAGCCATGAGATTGCTTGCGGTTGGAGTTTCCTTTCTCACTTTGTCCATGGTTGTGGGAATCATGCATTGGACACGCCACCCGGAGTTTGTAAGCCATATCAAACTTACTGTTACCACTGCTCTATGGATTGGCTACCTCCTGCTCTTTGTCATGCGAATCAGCAACCGGCTATATGGTGCCCGTTTTGCCAAGTGGACCATTGCCCTCTTTGCGGTTGCCCTGCTCTCCCTTTCGCTGGTCAGTTCCAAAACAAAGATACAGGCCTATAAGCCCCTGCCCTCCTCTCCCCTTGCTTACCAATTCTGATGAGTGACCAGGAAAATACCCTCTTTCTACTTGGCACCTCTCATCAGGTTGCCAGCCTGAACGATCGCGAAACAATCGGGCTCCCCAATGATTCAATCCAAAAGTTCTATCTTGGCATGGAAAAACTCACGGGGTTGGAGGAGTGTCTTGTCCTCAACACCTGCAACCGCACCGAAATTTATGGCGCAGGCGATGACTCATTCAAAATTGAATATTTGATGGAATACCTTGCGGATTTCCGTGATCTTGAGCTTGAATTCATACAGAAAAAGACTTACCGACGGACCGGGGCCGAAGTGGTGAGACACTTGTTTGAAGTTGCCTCGGGCATTGATTCACAAATGGTCGGTGAAACCGAGATCCTCGGACAGTTAAAAAAGGCCTATGATGATGCCAGCGAGCGCAATTCAACCGGCAAGGTGCTCAACCGATTATTTCAAAAGAGTTTCCAGGCAGCCAAATGGGCACGGACGAATACGGGGATTTCCCGTGGACAGGTAAACCTGGGTAATGTTTTGTGTGAACTTGCCCGCAGGATATTTGGAAGGATTGATCAGTGCAGGTTATTGGTTGTGGGAGCGGGGGAAGTAGCGGAGAGCGCACTGGAGGCCTTTAAGTCGCGCGGGTCCGAAGCCATCACCGTGACCGGGCGTACCTTTGACTGGTGCCCATTGAGTCAAAGAAAGCCCGATGAACTGGCTCAGAAATTTGACGGTTTTACCCTGGCTTATTCCAAGTTTCACGATTCCTTACACCTCTTCGATGTGGTTCTCGCTTCCACCGCAAGTGCCAAGGCACTGCTTACCAAGGCCCAGATCGAGGTTGCCATGAAAAAACGTCCATCCAAGCCCCTTTTTGTGATTGATGCATCGGTCCCCAGAAATGTCGAAGAGGCTGCATCCACCGTGGATAATGTGTTCCTCTACAACATGGACGATGTGTCTACGATTGCGAATGAGAATTTGCAGTCCCGCTTATCGGAAGTGGACCGCTGCCGGGTAGCCCTTTCCAAACGGGCTCTGCGCCTGTGGGAACAGATGCGGACTTATCCCAGCCTTCCTTCCTGAATCAACCAGTCTACCACTCCCCGCTCTTTGGGCTTGGCGAGTAATCCATGTAACTTTTGGGAGATTTCTGCCGCCTGTTTTCCTGCCTGCGGATTGTCTAAGATCTTGGCGATTTCTGCCGCAAGTACAGAGCCTGTTGCCCGGCCCTGCAAAAATTCCGGGTTGGGCGGGTCATCGGGCAATAAAAGATTTGCCATCCCCAGGTATGGCACGCCCACCAGCTTTTTCCCAATCATATAAGTGATAGGGTGGGCCCGGTATCCAATAACACCGGGTATTCCTGCCCAGGCACAGGATAGGGACATTGTGCCGGAACTCATCAGAGCCACCCGGGCGGGAAGGTCGTGATCGCGATCTACAATCTTGATTTGATCGCAAATAGTTTTTCGTTCCCTGACCATTGGCTCAACCAGTTTGCGAATCCTCTCATCTGATACGGGGAGTAACGCTTGTATATTCCTGCCACCTTTAATCAGGATTTCAAATGCCTCAAGAAAAGGAGGCAAAATCCGGGAGACTGGTTGCGCCCGGCTCCCCGGGAGCAAGAGGATGGCACCGGATTTATCATAGCGAACACCCGGGCGGTAGGACGGGTGGGAAAAGGGATGCCCAACAAAAGAGACAGGCAGGGAAACATCTGCATAGCACTCTTCCTCAAAGGGGAAAATAACCGCAAGCCCGTCCAGCGTGGCTGACATGCCAAAACGCCGCTTTGGTTTCCATGCCCACAGTTGCGGGCTGATATATTGTAAAACCACAGTCTCTCCCCCTCCCTTCCTTGAAATCCCCCGTTCTTTTAATGCTTTGGCCAGACGAAGGTTAAAGCCCGGATAGTCCACCAGCAAAACGCATTTGGGACGGGCCTTTTCAATCCATTCAAGGGTGGAGTCAAATAGGTTGCGAAAGAGGCGGTAATTTTTGAGCACCTCCATCAATCCAACCACGGCATGCTCCGCTAAGGGAAAAACCTGGTTGCCCAAAACCCGTCTCAATTCATCTCCACCCAGGGCAGAGATTTTGCATTCCGGCCTGGCATGTAAAAGGTCCTGAACGAGCCGGCTCGCATGCTCATCCCCGGAAGCCTCGCCCGCAATTACCAACAGGTCACACGGACCGTTTGCGGGGGAGAAATCAATTTGTCTGCTCAAGATGCCCAGTTGGATTGAATCTGCCGGGTAATCGTAAGGGCAACCTCAAGGGCGGATTTACCAAAGCTTCCGTCTGTTTTGGGAATGGTGGTCTCCCGCACACAGGAAAGAAAAGATTCCAGTTCAAGGGCGAGGGGTTCTCCCTGCTCAACCGGCACTTCGTGCCTTTCAAGGGTTGGGCCGGATTTTTTGATCAAGTGACCTTTTTGATTCATGAAATCAAGCGATAAATATCCACTTTCCTGAAACACCCGGATTTCTCTGGCTTTCTTTTCACTCACCCGGCTGGCACTTAAATTGGCCACACATCCATTGGCAAATACCAGTCGGGTATTGGCAATATCCTCAGTCGCAGAAAGCACACGCACACCAATCGAATCGATCCGTTCGATCGGTGAGTCAACCAGGGCCATGGCAATCCCCACATCATGAATCATTAAATCTAGAACCACTCCCACCTCGGTGCCACGGGGCTGAAATGGGGCAAGCCGTTCAACGGTTAAATACTTTGGCTGCTCCACCTCCCCTTCCAAAAAAGTCATCACTGGATTGTAGTGTTCGATATGCCCGACCTGTACCATTACTTTTGCCGCTTTTGCCCTATCAAGAATAGACTCCGCTTCCTGGGAGGAAACACACAGGGGTTTCTCGACCAGCAGGTGGCAACCCTGCTCTATCAAACCTAGGGCGACTTCGGCATGGCGGTCGGTCGGGCAGACTACGCTTACCGCTTCACAGGCAGCACCCAATTCTTCAAGGGAAGAAAAGCGGGAACACCCATATTCCTGGCAGACTGAATGTGCCGCCTCGTCATTGGGCTCAAATATTCCGACCAGTTCTGCCCCTTCCAGGGCATGGTAAAGCCGGGCATGATGCTTGCCCAAATAACCCACTCCGGCAACTCCGCACTTAAGAGATGTTGGCATAGCATTGTTCATGGAGAAATAAGCCCTGGGGGTCAAACCTCCTTCAATATTCCGTCCGACAGCACGGTCTGCTGAGCAGTCGCCCGGGCAAAGGCATGGTTATGGGTTACCAGAATCAGGGCGGCCCCCTCCTCCGAGCAGGCACGGAGCAATAGATCCATCACTTCCTCCCCCGTCCGTTCATCGAGGTTGCCAGTCGGTTCATCCGCCAGCAATACTTCCGGACAATTTAGCAGGGCCCGGGCAATGGCAACCCGCTGCCTCTCCCCGCCTGAAAGCTTGCCCGGGATTTGCCTTGCCTTGTCCGCTACTCCCATTTGCTGAAGCAGGGAATGGGCACGATCCTTAACTGAACCGTCCACCCCACCAGATATTCTTGCGGACAAGGTTACATTTTCCAAAACATCAAGCTCGGGCACCAGATAATAGGCCTGGTATACCACCCCCAAGAATTTTGCCCGGCGGGCAACTTCATCCCGGCGGGCAATACGGTCACAACGCATAGTCTGGTCCCCCCAACTCAACTCCCCGGTATCTGCACTTTCAATCCGGGCAAGAATATTGAGCAAGGTTGTTTTGCCACAGCCTGATTCCCCCCGGATGCTCAGGGAGGATCCGGCATGGAGGGAGAGATTGACCGATTGAAGAACTTTGAAGCTCTGATTTCCAAGGGAAAAAGTCTTGGAAACATTCTTCGCCTGTAAAATGGTCGAGCTATTCATTTCGCAATGCATCAGCTGGATTCATCCGCGAAGCCCGCCACGCAGGGATCAATCCGGCAAGGGTGGACACCAGAACGGCAAATACTCCAAAAGTAAGAAAGGTGGATGCACTCTCGGGCGATTCCCAGGGATACGGGACACTCAAACTGTAAAAATCATAAAACTGGGCAACCCCCGTTTTGCCCTCATCCCCGGCAATACGCACAACAATAAACGACATAATTTCATCGCGGAAACAGATAAAAAGCAGGGCCAATCCGCACCCCAGCACGGCCCCGAGCAAACCAATCAGAAATCCCTGCAGGCAGAAAATTGACCCCACCATCCCCCTGGCTCCCCCCATCGCTACAAGCAGACCAATTTCACGAATCTTCCGGAGCACTGTGGTCATTAGGGCGATGGCAATGGCAAAGGCGGCAACAAGCCCGATCGGAACCATGATCAGGATCATGAGGTATTCCTCAAATTTGAGGAGATCAAAAAACCATGCATTTTCCACAAACCATGGAACAAAAGCCCAGTCTACCGAGCGGGACAATTCGAGTTCCTCACAAAAGGCATGTAGCGATTCCTCATTTCCCGATATCTCGGGCGAGAACTTTAAAAACATACCATCGCAAAGCCCGGTTGAGGACCTGACATCTTCCAGCAGCCTGAACGAACCAATCATTGCCTCGGCATGAAAGCCCTGCCATGGCACCTCAAAGATTCCCCCAACCCTGACCTCTTTGGGCGGTACCATCTCATTGGCCTGGGCACGGTCGATCATCGCCGGGGAAAACACCTCAACAGTCGATGCCCTAAATGTCTGGTAGGTCGATTTGGCCCCAATTTCAGGTGGAGAAAACGGGGACAGCAAGGCAAAGGTGGGGGTACCTGGGCCCCCATCCAATAAATCGCCCACTGGTTTTATCTTGGTTTGAAAGCCAAGCCCAAAGGAACTCAGAGACCATTCCTCCCCTCCCAGATACTCGAGTTCCCACTCCGCAGAGGGAACCTCAGACCCCAGGGTTGCCACGCGGACCCCCAGCGTATCGTCCCGCATACCTTTCGATTCACCCATCCGTAAAATTGCACCCGGACGAACCCCCAGGCGATTGGCCACATATTGACTGACAAAAACCACATCATCCTGCAACGATGAGCTATCTGGCACCGGAGTAACATCGATAGCGTTGTGAGTTTCCATCCTCATCTGACCATTTTGTAAAAATTCATCCAAAGGCAGGACTGAATCCCCCGCCGAAAGATCAAGCCCGATGGAAAGCGGGACCGAGTGGTAATCCTTTTTTTGCACGAGTAAAGGACCCTGCAGGTAAGGTGAAACCGCTAAAACTTCGGATTTTTTTAACAGTTCCTGCTGCAGAATCCCCCATTCTTTGGTACGGCTCAGGGGGATGGCACGGGCATGCCCCTGGGCATCAATGATATCCTCACGGAATTTGTGCTGAAACCCTTTCATAAATGCGACCACCACAATCATTACATTTACGCCAAGGGCCACACCCACTACTGCCAAGAGGGAGAAAAAGGAAACTTTTTTCTGGGAAGGAAACAATTGTTTCCACGCGAGAAAGAGGGGCCAGGGAATTTTCACAAACCAAGCGGGAATAAACCAAGGATCATCAAAATATCAGTCCTTACGATCCGGTCTGGTAAAATTTGAATCCTCCAGATTGAGGCTGAAATCAGTGGGCACAAGGTCAACCACTTTCTGGGTCCACTCATCAACAGTTTTGGGATCGATTTCGGGAATGGGATATTTCTCCTGCAAAAAATAAACATAACCCACATAGAGCATGAAAACTGCCACCAGAAAGAGGGCGATGCGGAACAAACTTTTTAAAATCAGGAAAATCAAAATGAAGGCAACCAAAGCCAGTACCAAACTGAACAATGGGTTTGCCGTAATCTGATTCACCACATCCTGCATCTGGGTTCAATCTTTGCCAAACTGGAAGGATTCGACAATTAAAATCCTGTGCATTGTGTCCACGCAATAAATTCGAAATTATTCAAAAACTGAACCGGCAGGTGCCTGGTACCCATCTTTGAGCAATTTTTCGGTCAGGTCCTTGAGGTCACGGCGCAATAAATTGGCCCGTGCCTCGGCAGTGATACGGGCAGATTTTTTCACATCCAGTTGTGCATTCCAGCGAATTCGTTCTTCCTCCTTGATAAAGCCACCCTTGGGCAACCGTTTATCCAGAGATCCAAAACGGGACATTTCCGCAGCCAATTTCAATTCGGACGAACGGCATTGAGTGGCAAACTTTTCCGCCTCCACCACCTGCAACCTAAGATTTAACCATGCAGATTCCTGGTTAAGGGACATTTCATGGTCGATACTTTCCTGCAGTTGCCTGGAGATTTCTTCGTAGGAATCTTGGGCAAATCCATCCGTTGGGATGGTGTCTTTTGCCCCAGATGGAGCCTTGTTACTTACCTGGCAGGCGGATAAGAAAAGGATCAAACAAACGGAAAGGAAAGTTGGCCTGAACAAAACGAATTATTTTTGCACCCAGTCACCGGATGATTTTCTAAACCAATGGCCCGACTTTGCCTTGGTGGCAATGCCCTGGGAAAATTTGCGGGCAACCGCGGAAACATCGCCCCCTGTTTTAGCCGCCAAGTCTTTGAATAATTCCTTACGGTCCGCATTTTCGGATTCGACCAGTTTTGCATCGCCACTATTGGAGCTTTTACGAAGGTGAAGAAAGCCATCCACCCCTTCTCCAACGGTACCGGCATCTTTCGCGGCGACCACATCGGATAGCCTAGCCTTCATCCGGTCCGAGTAATCTGCCCAGACTGAGAAGCTAAAAAATGATGAGATTAAAATGAGAGACAATAGCCGTGTTTTCATGGGAGCAGAATTACTGGTTGGTTGGTTCATCGTACAAATCATCAAGGAAGCTGTTCACCTCTTTTTCGATCTTGATGGTGATATTGTGATCCAAGGTGATGTGGTGCTGTGTCTTTACCACCGTGCACGAAAGCGTAAGGGAAAGAGCCCCAGCAATAAGAAAAAAGATAAGTTTGTTCACGCTACTTTTGTATGCCAAAGAATGGATTCCGGGCAACCATCTTCTTTGCTACAGGATCGATTGATTTACGGCGCGATCCCCCATTTGGAAAGGTCCGCCTGTTGGATCAACGCATCCAGCCCGCCCACAATTTTCGGCCGGTACTCCACGCTAATATCTTTTCCGTCCACTTCAGATTCTCCCCGGACATTCATTTCCACCAACCTCTCGCCATCTTCCATCACTTTAAAGAGGATATGTAAGCTTTCCAGATCAAGGTCCTGAAGTGCCCGCTCCAAAAGGTACATATTTTTATACTCCGAACTTTTTGGGTCCAAGCCCTCGGTCAGCATTCCCTGGGTGTTTAGGTACAACTTTGCAGATTCGGATGGATCCAGGGACAATGCCCCGCCGTAAAAATCCCAACCCACAGAGGGATCGTTCCGGACACTCAAGACTCCGGAAAGAGTGCCTTCCATGCGGGCATCGAGATCCTCAAAGATCGAGATTAACTCTTGAGAATTTAGACCCTTTACCAGTGTGCGAAGTTCGAGGTTTTCCAGATCATCCCCAATTTTTGTCTCCTCCAGCGTGACCAAGCCCCCAAAAGCCCGAAGTTCCACGGTTTCGATTCTTTTCTCACCGGAAGGAAGCAGTTCAAAACGAATCTCTCCATTTTCCAAGACCTGATCTCCTGCGTGCAAATCAAAACGGATACTCTGGGTACCGTTGCTGTCGAGGGGATCCAGGGAATTGAGTTTAATATTCGCCTGAATATTTTTAACTAAGAAATCTTCGTAATCCGCAAACGCCAAGTCAGCCTCAAGCAGGGAAAGGTCAACCCTCCCCTTTTCTGATTCAGGCATCTCGATCACAAAATTTGCCGGATCCAGGGAAAACTCAAACTCGTTTACACGCATATTCACCGCCGACAGTTCAATCCTTTCCAATGAGTCTACCTTGAATTCAATTTTCAGGTTTTCCATCTTTTGATCCTCCCCCAGGAAGGCTTCCGCAATGGTAAGGGTTTGCGCACTGCCCAACTGAGGAAGTGAATCCAGGGCAATTTCACCTGAGTATCCAAGTTTGTGAAAGTTGAGTCCCAAAGTTGGTATCGATCCATTTGCCTTCAGCAGTTCCACCTGAAAACGGTCCTCTCCCAACCATTCCAAACTGAGCTCACCATCGTATAAATTAAACAACCCTTCTTCCAAATGCAGGGCGGAAAAACGCAACCTTGCCTTCCGCAAGCCAAGAAATTCTCCCTCTTCTCCAAATGCAAACTCCGCTTCGTCAATCGACAAGCCCAGGACCTCCGCCTTGGGAAGAACTCCCTGAGTCCGCAACCTTTGCACACGCAGGGACAGGCTGGGCTTCCCATCTTCTATATTTGCAGAAATTTTGAGCCCTTTTATCTGCAGGTTCTCGCCCCAATTTGCATTGGCATAGAAATTGGATTCAACCCAGGTGGGCGTGTGGGGAGTTACAAACAATATCGCCTGGGGAATATCCAGGGTTAATCCCATAATCTGCATGACCAGGTCGGTCACATTAAAGTCCATAAACTGATCCACGATTCCGTCCTCCTCCACCCGTCCAGTCCATTTCCCCCTGGCCGCCCCTTGGTCGATGCTTAGCCACTCGTTCAGGTCAAGGTCCTCGTCCTGGCCAAGTACCGCAGAGACAGAATTTGCCGCCTTTTCAATGGTTGACAGGTCAGGGAAATAAGCGGAGGCACCAAGAAACAGGTCTAAGCCTTCCCGCACTACGGTAACATCGGTCAGCCAGGGCAAGCCAGACAGATTCCCATCCATCCTTAGCTGAGCAAGCCCAGGATGAAAATCTCCCTCCAATACCAACTTGGATGAAAGCTTATCATTTTCTCCGTTGAGGATGAGCGATCCGTCGCGCAAGCGAAGATGCTGCAAGGGGGGATTGGCAAGGAAATCCTCTGCCTCCGATTGCAAGGTCCTGGAGTTTTCATCATCTGCCCCTCTCGAATTCATACGGTCGATTATCTCCTTGAAATCAATCTGCACACTTGGAGAAGAGAGGGAAACTGCATGCACTTTTCCAGCCAAAAGGCCAAGCGGGTCGAAGCGGGCATCAAACCTCTTCAGGGAAAGATTGCCCTCCTCGGTATGCAAACTCAAATTGGACAGGCTCATCGCCCAGGGGTTTACCCGGTCAATCGAGATAGTTTGCAGATCTGTATCCACTTCCTCCAGTAAGCCCTCCACCGCACTTTGCAAAAGCATCGGCATGCTTGTCCAAACCAAAACCAGTGCGGTACAAATAACCGCCACTATCCATGAAATGATCTTTAATTTGGACACCGGTTTTTTCATGCAAAACTACCTAGCTTGTTCACATCCATGGAATAGGAAAGCCTAAAAGCTGGCTTGAAAGAAAGAAATTACTCTTTTCTCGAAAAGTTCCCGGAATGAAGAAATTCGTATAAGCGGACGGCCAGTTTCGGACCAATCCCCTCCACCTTTTCCAGGTCTTCCTGCTTGGCTTTTTTCAAATTTTCCAAAGACCCAAATTCCCCCAGGATTGCCGCACGCTTCACCTTTCCCAATCCTGCAAAATCATCCAGGATCGATTCCCGGATCTTTTTGCTCCGCAGATCGGCATTAAACTGATTGGCAAAGCGGTGAGCCTCGTCCCGCAGGCGCTGGAGCAAACGTAAGGCGGAATGACGCCTGGGTAGCAGAAGTTCCTCCCGTTCATCCCCAAACACAATGGTCTCTTCCCGCTTGGCCAGTCCAATCAAAGGCGGAGCACTCATGCCCAGTTCATTAAACGCATGGAGGGCTGCACCCACCTGCCCAACCCCACCATCTATCACAACCAGGTCGGGCATCGCCCGCCCCTCATCCCTCAACCTGCCATATCGCCGCCCCACCACCTCCTGCATCGAGCCAAAGTCGTCGTTGCCCATGCCTCCACGCACCTTAAACCTCCGGTAACTTCTGCGATCCGGCCGCCCATCGACAAAGCGAACCATCGAGGCGACCACAAAGGTACCGGAAACATGGGACACATCAAAACACTCAATTGTGGTGGGTGCTTCCTCCAGAGAAAGGGCTTCTCCGAGAGCCTTTACGGATTCGTCCTCCAATTGCTCATCCTTTGTCCAATGCCTGGTAAACCTGCGGGTCTTACGAATGGTTTTGGAGAGGGCATCGGTAAGATCACGCAATTTCGCCGCCCGTTCAAAGTCCAACGCCTCCGCCCGCTTGATCATTTCCTCCTTTAATTCCTTGAGCAATTCCTTGGCCCGCCCCTCCAAGAACGAACAGGCCCGGTCCACCCGCTCGCGGTATTCCTCCAGGGTGGTTTCATTATGCCCTGCAAAGATTTCTGCCCGGGCATCCTGGTAGAGCCTTACCCGCCCATTGGGAAGAAATTCCGGCTTGGCATCCGACAGAAGAATGCCAAACCGCTTACGCATTTCACTGAGGGTGGAACGCAGCATGCCCGCCTGGGCAAATGGCCCGTAATAATGGGAGCCATCCTCTTTGCGGTTTCTGCAGAGGCGGAAGCGCGGAAGTTTGTTTTGTAAGTCCACCTGAACCAGCAGGAATTGTTTATCATCGGTAAAGTCGGTGTTGTACCTGGGTTTGTATTGTTTGATCAATTTTCCCTCGAGCAGGAGGGCCTCGGTTTCGTTGCGGGTTTGATGAACCGATATCTCCCTGACCATCTCAACCATCGCCGCAATTTTTGGCTGGGCACGCACAAACCTGCGGGATCCATGAAAATAACTGGATACCCGGCGTTTTAAATTTTTCGCTTTTCCTACATAAATGACCTGGCCCAAACGGTCTTTCATTAAATACACGCCAGGTGTCTGGGGCAATGCACGTACGACCCTGCCCAATTCATGTTTCTCATTTTGCATTGGCAATCTAAAGAATCCTTCGTACTTTATTACATTGCAAGTCTACAACCATATCCTGCGTTTCACAACCTGAACGCCTATCTTTTGCCATGAGCTCGACCATTCGCGTAGAAACTATTACACTTGGAGATGAACTCCTCCTTGGAATCCGGGAAAATTCCCACCTCACCTATCTTGGATCGCAGTTTGCTCATCATGGCATCGAACCGGCGGTCAACCTGGTCATCCGGGACAACCCGGAAGACATTAAAACTTTCTTTGCCGATGCATGGAAACGGGCGGATCTTGTCATCACCACTGGCGGTCTCGGGCCCACCACGGATGACTTGACCCGCGAATCCATCGCCGAGGCACTCGACGAGGAACTCATTTATGATAGCGAAGTTGAACAGGCCATTCGTTTGCGTTTCCAACAACTGGAACGCCCCATGCCTGAAATTAACCTTCGCCAGTGCTACCGCCCAAAAAATGCCGAGATTCTAAAAAATCCCTATGGCACCGCACCCGGTCTTTTTTTGAACAAGGACGGAAAAATCCTGGTCATGCTCCCCGGACCTGCCCGCGAAATGCACCCCATGTTCGAACAACAGGTAATCCCAAGGCTGCAGTCTGCCGGGGTGCTTCCGGAAATTGATTGTTACCTGCAATTACGCACTGCGGGCATTGGGGAATCTGCCCTGGCTGAGAAAGTTTCCCCCATCCTCGCAGATAAGCCCGGGCTGGTGGTTGGGTATTGTGCTCATGCCGGGCTGGTGGATTTACGCCTAAGCTCGCTCGATTCCGATTTGTTAAACGAGGAGGAACTGAACCATTTGGGCGACCTTTGCCGTGAGGAAATGGGCGAAGACTTTGTCTGCTATGGCGACCGTTCCCTTGCCGAGGTCATTTTCCGCGAACTCCGCTCACTCAACCAGACCCTTGCAGTGGCAGAGTCCTGCACCGGTGGTCTGCTCTCCTCCTCCTTTACCGAAATACCCGGCATTTCCAAAGTCTTTCATGGAGGAGCGGTCTGTTACCACAATGATGCAAAGGTGCAAATCCTCGAAGTTCCTGAGATTATGCTCGAACAGCACGGAGCGGTAAGTGAGGAGATTGCTATTGCCATGGCCACCTCCGCCTCGGAAAAATTTGGCACCGATTACGGGTTGAGCATAACTGGATTTGCCGGCCCCACCGGGGGCACACAGATCATGCCAATCGGTTCCATCTATCTGGGATACTCCTCCCCCCTTGGTGTATGGGCAAAAAAGATCAACCTCCGCGGGGACCGTGCATCCAACCGTCGCCGGGCAACCGCAGCGGCACTCGACTGGATGCGGCGGAAATTGCGCAAATACAAGATGGAGGAAGTCCTGGCTGCGGCAGAAGTCGGCAACATCGAGTTATAAATTTTTAGCTCCTGCGCATCTCTGGCAGAAACTTGGCAGGCAACCGATCCAATCCATGCAAAACGGTTCTCTTTGTGCAATCCTCGGGGACGATGATTACATCGTCCGCCAAAAAGCAAAGGAGATATTTGACCAATGGGCACAGGATTTTCCGGACGATTTATCCCGGGAAATCATCGACGGACGGGCAGACCGGGTGGACGATGCCGTCCGTATTTTATCCGAAGCAAAAGCCGCCACCACTACCCTGTCCTTATTTGGCGGGGGCAAACTCGTCTGGCTTAACGAGGTAAATTTCATCAACCAAAACAAGACCGGTGCGGCCCAGGGGACCAAGGATGCCCTCGAAAAAGCCAAGGGATTCCTCGAAAGCCTGGGAGATTCCCGGGTGCTTATCTCCGCCTGTCCGGTCCATCGCGGCCATGGCTTTGTTAAATGGTTGCAGAAAAATTCTGACCTTCATGATCTTGCCAAGGGCGAAAAAGAAGACTCTGCTTTTCGGCGGCTTGCCGAAGAGACCGCTTCGGAGATGGGAGTAAGGTTTGGTTCCGGTGCGTTGGAATATTTGGCCGGTAAGATTGGTGCCCATCCCCGGCTCGGGGTGGAAGAAACCCGCAAGCTTGCATCTTACCTCGGTGCGGAAGGTGGCGAGATCACCGAACAAATGATCATCGATCTGGTGCCCGACTTTGGGGAGGGTGATTTTTTTGAGGCATCGGAAGCTTTTTTTTCCGGTCAGTTGGACTGGGCATTGGATGCCATAGACCGTCACTTCTTTCAGGGCAAAGATGCCCGCCCCTTGCTTGCCACCCTGCAAAACCGCAACCGTTTGCTCATTCAGTTACGGGTACTGGTGGACGGCGGCGAACTCACCCCGCATGACCGCATGAGCAAAGATTTGCTTGAACGGCTGGCTGCCAGGCATGCCCGCCATTTCGATGATCCCACGGAAAAAACCACCCTTAATGTATTTTCCCAAAACCCGTGGTTTTTGGGCCGTCTGCTTGGCTTGGTTAAGAAATTCTCCGCCCGCCGCCTGATCGATCTGCAGTCCCACTTGATCGAAGCCTTTGAACAGGTCCTCGCTCAACCCAAAGAGCAACACGCCACCATCTTTAAAAACCTGGCCATCCGAACCCATTCGGCCTGATAATTGGTAACGGTCCGCCCTACCCTTTGGTGTCTTTTTGCCAATGGGAGATTTTATCAGACATTTTCTTTACCCGCTCGGGCATTTCTTTTGCCAGATCATTCAATTCGTCCGGGTCTTTCTGTAAATCATACAAATGATAGTCCGCCTTATCCCAGCTGTGTAGACCGCTGTAATGGCTGGAAATGTCCTTTCCCTCAAAGCGCTTGATTAATTTCCACTTTCCTTCGATGCACCAGATGTACTGCAGGGTATCATCGGGATCCCCCAGGGTCATATTGTGAGTGGAGTGATTGACCCCAAAAACCGTGTCCCGTGCTTTACGGGCGGACTCGTCCAGCAAATCAATACCAGGCAAACCTTTGGGCACTTGCCCACCCGCCGCACTTACAATGGTGGGCAAAAGATCGACCGCATGGGCAAGATCGGGTGAATCGGCGGGCGTAATGCGTTTAGGCCAGGAAAGCAGGATGGGATTGCGGGTGCCACCTTCATAGGGCGATCCCTTGGTCCGCTGGGCATACCCACGGAAAAGTTTTTGGTTTGGATCATCGGCATTGGAACTGGCAGTTGACCATCCATTATCACAGGTGAACACCACCAGGGTGTTTTCCCTCAATCCCCGTTCCTGCAAATACCCGATCAATTCTCCGACGGTATCATCCAACCATTCACACATCGCATAATATTTTGCCTGATCAAGCGGGCGTCCCTCTTGCTGGTATTTTTTCAGCAGCCGCGCGGGCGGATTATGGGGAGTGTGTGGTAAAAAGGGAGCGTACCACAGGAGAAAGGGTTTTTTCTCCCTTTGCGCATGCTCCACAAAATCGGTAATCGGTTTAATCCCATCCCGTCCAATCTTTAGTCCCTCATCCCCATGGCGGCCTTTCCGCTTGGGGTCTCCGTGAGTCATCCCATGGGTAAACCCACCATCCTTCCATGACCCCTCCCACCACTTACCCGACTGATGGGCGAGATATCCGAGCTTTACCAGCTCCCTGATAAAACTTGGTTTTTGGTGAAATGCCTGGCGGAATGGAAGGTCAAGGCTTGCCCGGTCTTCATTTTTAAAGGGATCATTTCCGGTGATGCCGTGCTGATGGGGAAAAAGTCCGGTTGCCATGGATGCCAGCGATGGCCGGCAAATGGGGGCGGCCACATAGCCCCGCTTAAAAGTCAGCCCGTTTTGGGCCAAGGCATCGATATGGGGAGTGCTTACCACCCTGCTCCCCATAAATCCGTAGTCCTTCCAGGACTGATCGTCCCCCAGGATAAAGACAACATTGGGGAGCTCTTCACTCTCCGCCCGAAGAAAGGCAAGGCATGACAACAGGGGAAGGATGGCAACTAAGCGAAACACATTCATTGGCAAAAACAAACCCTTTTACCCCTCCTATTCAAGAAGCAAACGCCCTGCGTTACCAGTTTCCCGAAGGAGTTTGAAAATAAAAAAACTTTTTTTGAACTTTTTTTGAACGAAATGAAAACTTCGGCTGTCTTACCTTATAACTTTCGAAGTTTGTTTCAGTTAAAAAGTTTGTTTCAAGAACGCCGCCCACAAAGCGGCGTTTTTGTTTTGGTAAATAAGTAACTCCTTACAAACTACTTTTGCTTCACCGCAAAAGCCTCAATGGAATACGCCCCTTTGGGCTTGCGGGAACCCGCGGTCAGCATATCCACCATTTGCGGGTACGATACCAGGAAATTGTTCTGATCTATTAAATTGAACACATAATGGGTAGCCCCCTTGGGCAGTACCGCGGTCAGTCGGTCCCCCTCCACCTTGGCGGGTGCCCGGTACCACTCCTCGCTTTTTTCTCCCCCGTTCAGGGTGTAAAGTAATTGGCCAGATGTTACCTGGGCTCCCCGTTCCTCAAACTTCGCCCAGACGGTGTTGCCCTTCCGGCCATTTTCCAATGGTTTGCACACCTGGTCCTTTCCGGGCAGGGACTGTTTGTAGTTTGGATTAAAGTGGGGGTATGATGCCTTCATCGCGTCGAGTCGGCGGAATAATTCCGTGCTCATTTCTTTCACCTTTTCAGGCATTTTGTCCGCGAGGTTCTTTGCCTCCTCAATATCTCCACGCCTGGGATTTTTGGGATAATTGGTTTGCAACTGGAAAAGCTCATATTGCGGACGGCCTGGCATCCAGTTTTTGATCAGTTTCCACCCACCGGTACGGATGGTGGACTGCTGGGCCACCCCATGAGGAAAGTGCCACACCATGGAGGTTCTTGGTTTTCCCTGCTTATTTTTTACGAGGTTTCCATTTTGGGGATTTTGGGAAAGCAGGGTGGACAGATCCGCACCGTCCAGGTTCTGTCCTTTCGGTCTTTTCGTGCCCGTCCAGGAAAGAATGGTCGGGTAGAAATCCAGCCCGTTCACCATCACCTCACTCTTCTTTGCCCTGGGAATATTGGGCCCGGTAATGATAAAGGGCACACGTACCCCACCCTCCCTGGCATTGATCTTCCCACGGTCCAGAGGATAATTGTCGGTAATAATTTCACCTGGCACCTGCTCCATCCCGCCATTGTCCGAGGTTAGAATGATGTAGGTATTTTCCATCAATTTATGACCCGGGCGGCGGGGATCTTCGGTTCTTTCCAAGTACTTGATCAGGTTGCCAATGTAATGATCGAGCATTTCAACCATCGCACAATAGTAGGGGTTTTTCTGCCCTTCCAATGGCCAGCCGTGCGGATCGGCCGGAAATTCGACCCCTAATTTCTTGCAGTATTTTTCCAGCAGTTCCTTGCTCCGGCTATGGATGGGGGTATGGACCAACCATGACGCATAGTAGAGAAAGAACGGTTGTGCCTTGGACTGCTCCATAAACTCGACTGCATCCAGGGTGGTCTGGTCCTTGGGGAATCCATCGGCATCCAGCTGGTAGGGGTCGTCCTTTGCTGAGGTGGCAAACCCGGTCAGGCGGTGGGGCCTCATCGCCGCACTTTCTCCGAGATGGGCACGGGTATAGTCAAACCCCTGATCCTTGGGCTGAGGAAAGGCATGATGGTCAATCGCCATGTGCCACTTGCCCACATGTCCGGAAACATATCCATTTTCCTTCAAGGCTTCCGGGATGGTCACTTCCTTGAGCTCCAGTCTGCCACTGTACCATGGGTCCATGATCGGATGGGCCTGCATATTGTAGGGGGTGGGCGGGTTGCCCCCCACCACATGGGTTTTTTGCAGGACTGCTGGGTGCCTGCCACTCATAATGGAGCAACGGGTGGGTGCGCAGGTGGGAGCCGGGGAATATCCCTGGCGGAAGAGCACGCCCTTCTCTGCCAGAGAATCAATATGGGGAGTTTCCATCGGGGTGGGCTCGTCCAGATCGTAGCAACCCACATCCTGCCAGCCCAGATCATCCACCAATATAAGGACGATGTTTGGGCGTGCTCCGGCATGATCAGAACCTTGCAAAGTACTGAGAAAAGGAATGGAAAAGAATAGGGCTAAGGCGATTACTTTGTTCATCTTTTAAAAAGGAGGTTAAGACTTCTTCACTATAATACTCCGGTCAATGCCAATTTTGTACGACAAAACGGTCTAATGATCGAAAA
>ERZ807291.2203-NODE-2203-length-29859-cov-75.767615_pt1 | contig 29859 bp, 24 predicted proteins | sample MGYA00521257_ERZ807291 | MGnify/ENA primary metagenome ERZ807291 (study PRJEB31413, sample SAMN03169783) | marine metagenome | biome: Marine; feature: Water; material: Subsurface seawater | place: North Sea | collected 2011-04-28 | depth 1 m m ...
GTCAAACCATATACCAGTCATTTTATAGTCTTTTACTGATAAAAACTGTTTTTCCCTATTACCCTTTTTTGAATCTACAAAACCTCCAAAATAAAACTGATTTGTAGGAAGTCCAGATAAAATTATCGCATTTAAAACAGATGAAGGACCAGGGGCATGAGTCACCTTTATTTCATTTGAATAAGACTCTTGAATTAATTTATAACCAGGATCTGAGATCAAAGGGGAACCGGCATCGCTTACCAAGCCTACGTTTTTGTTCATTAGTAATTGTTTTATAATGAAAGGTCTTTTTTTTTCTGCATTGATGTCATTATAGGAAATCAAATTTTTTAGATTAATGTCAAGATGAGAAAGAAGTTTTTTTGTTTTTCTAGTATCTTCGCATAGTAAAATATCAACAAAATTAAAAAGCTTAATAGCCCTGAGTGAAATATCATCAAAGTTTCCAATTGGAGTGGCAATTATGTACAAACACCCCCTTAAACTTTTTTCTTCAGACCCCACTCGATATTCTTTACTTAATTTTTTCAATGCTATATTTTATTACCTTAAGTATATTTAAAGAGATTAAATGGTTAAAGTGATTTGAAATATAATATTATTTTGCCAATTTGTATATTATTTACAATAATTAGCTGTAATCAAGCTAACAAAAAGTTGATAGTCGAAAGCGTTAAAAAAGACCAACCCTTAGTCGAAAAGAAAAAAATTAATGAAAGTTTTTCAAAAGAGGAAATTTTAAAACAGAAAATAACAATAAAAAAAAGTGAGCCCATTCAAAAAAAAATTGATGAAAAGGTAACATTTGAGTTCAGAACAGAGAGATTACTACAAGGAAGAAACCCTGAAAATATAACCCAAAAAGAAAAAACTAACAAAGCCATCTTAGCTGTTACAAAAATGCTTAAACAAAATCTAAGCATCCTTGGTAAAAGTGTTAATATAAAAAAAAATAAAACAAATTTAATTAAAGATCCATATATTTTCGGTAATGAAAATTACTCTATCAACAAAAATATATTGGCTCTTCTTCCATTAACAGGAAAATATTCTCAATTTGGAAGGGATATAAGGAAAGCTCTTGATTTAAGTTTGTTGCAAACTGCACCAAAGAATTTTCAGATCATTTATTATGATACTGGAAAAGAAATTGATTTAGAAAAAATCAAATATTTAAAAAATCTTATAAGCCCAAAGATAATTATTGGCCCTTTTACACGAGAAACATTATTAAAAGTTAAGACAGTCATAAAAGAAAAACCTGTTCCTGTTATAACTTTTACTAATGACATTGCCATGTTAGAAAATAATATATGGTCCCTTGGATTTTCACCCGAAGAACAGATCGAAAGCGTTGTCTCGTGTGCTCTTAAAAATAGATTTAAAAGCTTTGGTTTAATAGTCCCAAGTAACTTATATGGAAAAATAATAATACAAAGCTCTTCTGATATTATAAAGACAAAAGAAAGTTATTATATGGAAGATCTTTCGCTAACTAATAATGAAGTAAATAATAAAACAAATTTATTTACAAAACTTAAAACCTTTTTAAATTTTAGCAAAGATGAAAAAAATCACACAAAATTTGATGCTATTCTTTTAGCTGGAAGCAAAGATTTTATTTTAGAGATAGCACCTTTGTTGGCATTTTTTAATGTAGACTCAAAATCAGTACAGATTTTAGGAACTGAAATTTTTAATCATAAAGATATTAGAAATGAACCTTCTTTAGAAAGTTCATGGTTTCCAGTTATTTACAGTAAGGATGATAATAAATATAAACAGGTTTTGAAAGATACTTGGAATACAAAATCTAATTATTTCTCAAAAATTGGTTTTGATGCTGGTCTTTTAGCGATTGATTTCTTAAAACTTAAAACTAGTAAGATTAATTATTTCGATAACGCCAAGAGCCCACTTGTAGGCTTTATATTTAAAAATAATGGTCAAGTAGAAAAGCCAATTCATATTACGAAAATAGATAACTTAGGTAAGTTGTCTACTGTAAAAGGATGTGAAAATATTAATCATTCATTAAAAAATTGATTATACTATTCAACTTTATTAAGTAATTTTTACTCAATACTATAAAGCCATCTTTTTCAAAAATTATTTTTTTATCCTGAAGAGTTTTAAATTGCTTACTTTTGATTAACTTCCTATCTATTAATCTTGAAATTCTAAAACCCTTTTCTAGTCTAAGGCCCATGCTCAATGTATCTACGTCCGTATCATAAGTATTTAACATTTTAATTTTTTCAAAACTACAGTAATTAACATTTTGATTTACCCAAGATTTTGGATTTTTATAATTTTGATACTCTATACGTTGTAATTTTGTGTTTGATGTCCAAAGTCTGCCATATGCGCCAGGACCAATTCCAATCCAACTATCAGAATTCCAGTAATTTAAGTTATGTTTACATTCGAAATTTAGTTTTGAATAGTTCGAAATTTCATATCTATTAAAATGGTACTTACTTAATATCATATTAGTTTTAGTATAAAAATCAGCTGCTAAATCATTATCTATCAACTGGATCAAACCCTTTTTATAATCAGTAAAAAATTTTGTACCTTTTTCAATTGTAAGTTGATATAGAGAAATGTGCTTTAAATCATATCTTTTTAAAAAACTTTCAAGTTCATCAATCCATAAATTTATATCTTGCCCGTGAAATGCATACATTAAGTCTACTGACACGTTATCAAAGGTTTTTGTGGCATGATCTAGAGCATTATAAACATCATTAACATTGTGGAGCCTTCCCAAAAAATGTAGATTTTTACTATTTAACGACTGGACGCCAACTGATAATCTATTAATTCCCAATTTTTTTAAATCCACAAACTTTTCTATTTCATATGAGCTGGGATTGGCCTCGAGAGAGATTTCTATATCTCTATTAAAATTAAATAACTTATATGAAATATTTAAAATAGACTCGATTATTTCTAAGGGCATTAGCGATGGGGTGCCACCCCCAAAGAAAATAGAGCTTAAACCATCGTAGTTTAAATTATATTCAATTATATCCTCTTTCATTTGATATATTTGATTGGTATAAGATTTTATCCATAAGTCTATATCAATAGACTCATTAACATGTGAGTTGAAGTCACAATAAGGACATTTAGATTCACAATATGGCCAATGAATATATAGACCCAATAAGTTTTTACTTTTATTCATAAAGTCTTAAGGGTTGGAAAACAGAGGTCTATTAGTTTTTTAAATGCAAATGACCGGTGACTTATACCATGTTTAAAATCAGGTTCCATCTCAGCGAAGGTCATATTATGCCCTAATGGTGTAAATATAGGGTCATAACCAAAGCCCTTTTTACCTCGGGGTGGCCAGGTAAATACTCCATCAACTTTTCCTGAAACTGTTACGTTATACCCATCTGGCCACGCTAAAGAAAGTGAACAGATAAAGAAACATTTGTTTGCAGGTTTTTTCAATTTTTTCAAACCATTATATACTTTAAGCATAGCTAGACTAAAATTTTTATTTTTCCCTGCCCAACGAGCTGAATATATTCCAGGACTGTTATTAAGATCAGGAAAACAGATACCACTATCATCTGACAAGCTAGGAAGGCCACTTTGTTTTGACACAAAGCTTGATTTAATAAGAGCGTTTTCTTCAAAAGAGACCCCATTTTCGTCTGGTTCAATCATTTTAAAATCTTTAGCGGATAAAACATCAATTTTTAGTGGCTTTAATAAATCCCTAATTTCTTTTATTTTTCCTTCATTATGGCTGGCAATTACTAATTTATTACCTTCAAACACTCTCTGTCTCATTTATTAGTCCAAACCAAGAACTTTTCTTTGTATTTCAAAAATTTTGTTTGTTCCTGATTCAGCCAAACTTAAAAGGTTAAGAAATTGTTCTTTGTTAAAGGGTCTTTTCTCTGCAGTGGTTTGAAGCTCTACAATTCCATTGGTTGCTGTTAAAACAAAATTACCATCTGTTTCAGCATCAGAGTCTTCTTCATAATCAAGGTCTAAAATTTCTTGATTGTTCCAAATACCGCAAGAAATAGCACTTACTTGATCTAAAATAGGGTTTTCTGTTATTTTCCCATTTTTTAACAAAGTGTTTATTGCTTGGTAAAGCGCAACCCACGCACCAGTTATAGAAGCGGTTCTAGTTCCTCCATCGGCTTGTATTACATCACAGTCAATTTTGATCTGATTTTCACCTAATTTCTTTAAATCTATTGTAGACCTCATAGATCTTCCAATTAGTCTCTGTATTTCTTGTGTCCTTCCGGATGGTTTGCCTTTATTTACTTCTCTATCCATTCTGGAATGTGTTGATCTTGGGAGCATGCCATACTCGGCAGTTACCCAACCCTTCCCTGTATTTCTTAACCATGGCGGCAATTTGTTGTCTACAGAAGCAGTACACAAAACGTGAGTATTACCAAACTTTGCCATGCAGGAACCTTCGGCATAAGGAGAAATGTTTACTTCAAGAATTATATTTCTCAATTCGTTATAACGTCTTTTTGATGGTCTGTTTTGCATTAATATAACCTAAGATTAATTTTTTTTATCACTAGTATACTATAAATAAAAAATCCCCAATTCCTAACTTTAAAAAGTTTTTACTTCTTGTAAATATCAAGCATGTTTATTATTTGATGGATATCGAGTTAAAATCAAATGGAGTATGATATTGTCAAAAAGTAAAGAAACATCAAAATCAGCTGATGATGAAAAAAAGATTGATGACGAACAATCTCCTGCACAAGAAAAAGTAATAGAAGATGACAAATCAGAATCAAGTGATAGTGAAGAAGATAATGACAATGAAATTATTTCTGATCTTGAACAAAAAGTATCAGATTTGAAAGATCAATTAATGAGAACCTTAGCGGATGGAGAAAATTTAAGGAAGAGAACTCTTAAAGACGTTGAACATTCGAAAAAGTATAGTCATATAAGTTTTGTTAAGGATCTAGTCTCATCTGTTGATAATTTGCAAAGAGCATTAGAAGCTGTTCCAGAAGATAAGTCTTCATTACCCGAGCCAATAAAAAACTTGATTATTGGACTTGAGATAGTTGAAAAAGAAATTACTTCTACTCTAGAAAAGCATAATGTTAAACAAATTGATCCCCTAGGTGAGAAATTTGATTACAATTTTCATCAAGCAATGTTTGAAGTTCCGACAAACGACGACGAACCAGGTACTGTTGTTCAGGTCTCCCAAAAAGGTTACATATTACATGATAGGTTAGTGAGACCTGCAATGGTAGGTATTTCAAAAAAGATTGATGAAAATAATAATCATGAAAAAAAAATTGAAGAAAGTTAATACAAATTTATTTCTTGTAAACTTGTAAATTCAACAACTTAACCCATATAAGGTTAATTGATATAAAATTGCTTATTTGGGAAGTAAATAAATATTTAAAAAGGAGTTTTTTTATGGCTAAAGTTATCGGTATAGATTTGGGTACTACTAATTCATGTGTTTCTGTTATGGATGGTAAAGCTCCAAAAATCATAGAAAATAGTGAGGGTGCAAGAACCACTCCATCTATGGTAGGTATAACAGATAATGAGAGATTAGTTGGCCAACCAGCTAAGAGGCAAGCTGTTACAAACCCAGAAAACACACTGTTTGCCATTAAAAGATTAATAGGTAGAAGACATGATGACCAATATTCAAAAAAGTTTTCTGAACTGGTCCCTTACAAAATTGTTTCTGCTAAGAATGGAGATGCTTGGGTAAAGGCAAATGATCAAGAATATGCTCCCTCAGAGGTCTCAAGTTTTATTTTAAGAAAGCTAAAAGAAGATGCAGAGGCCTACTTAGGAGAGAAGGTAGACAAAGCTGTTATTACGGTCCCTGCTTATTTTAATGATGCCCAAAGACAAGCAACTAAAGACGCTGGAAAGATAGCTGGATTAGAAGTATTAAGGATTATAAATGAACCAACAGCTGCCGCTCTTGCTTATGGATTAGATAAAAAGGAAAGTGGCACGATTGCGGTATATGATCTAGGTGGAGGAACTTTTGATGTATCTATACTTGAGGTAGGTGATGGAGTTTTTGAGGTTAAATCTACTAATGGAGACACCTTTTTGGGTGGTGAAGACTTTGACCAAAGGATTATTGATTATATTGCCGAAGAATTTAAAAAAGATAATGGCATAGATTTAAGGACCGATAAACTAGCTCTTCAAAGAATGAAAGAGGCTGCCGAAAAAGCCAAAATAGAGCTTTCTAGCTCTGCTCAGACAGATGTCAACTTACCGTTTGTAACAGCTGATGCTAGCGGACCCAAACATTTGAATGTAAAACTAACAAGATCAAAGTTTGAATCTCTTGTTGATGACCTAATAACCAAGAGCATTGAGCCTTGTAAGGCGGCCTTAAAAGATGCTGGTGTAAGTGCAAGCGACATTGATGAAGTTATTCTAGTTGGTGGTATGACTAGGATGCCTAAAATAATTGAAGCCGTAACTAGTTTTTTTAAAACAGAACCTCATCGCGGGGTTAACCCCGATGAAGTTGTTGCCTCTGGTGCAGCAATTCAAGGTGGCGTATTAATGGGAGACGTTAAAGATGTTCTTCTTTTAGATGTAACACCCTTATCCCTGGGTATTGAAACGCTAGGTGGTGTTTTTACTAGATTAATAGATAGAAATACGACAATACCTTCAAAGAAATCACAGACCTTCTCTACTGCAGAAGATAATCAATCAGCGGTAACTATTCGTGTGTCACAGGGTGAAAGAGAAATGGCAGCAGACAATAAATCTTTGGGAGAATTTAACCTTGAAGGTATAGCTGCAGCCCCAAGAGGAGTTCCACAAATTGAAGTAACATTTGATATAGATGCAAATGGCATTGTTAATGTAAGCGCTCAAGACAAAGCAACAGGTAAAGCTCATAATATTACTATTCAAGCTTCTGGTGGTCTTGATGAAAGTGAAATTGAAAGAATGGTTAAAGAAGCTGAAGAAAACGCGGATGCTGATAAAGAAAAAAGAGAAGCAATTGATACCAGAAACCAAGCGGAGTCAATGATTCATGGTGCAGAAAAATCTTTAACTGATTTAGGAGATAAAGCTGATGCCGATGCGAAAAATGAAGTAGAACAAGCCATAACTGATCTTAAGACTTCTCTTGAAGGTGAAGATATTTCAGCTATCAAAGAAAAAACATCAGCATTATCTGCTATTATGATGAAGATGGGAGAAGCTGCTTACAAGGCAAGTGAGCAAAACAATTCTACGGACTCAGAAGAGAAAGAAACATCTTCTAACGAAAATAAAGAAGATGTGGTTGATGCTGATTTTGAAGAAGTGAAAGACAACGAAGAGAAAAAAGACGCCTCTTAGACTTCAACCAGTTAAGATATTAAGGCTTTAAAATGGCTCGGGATTACTATGACATACTTGGTTTATCTAAGTCAGCATCTGATAGTGAAATAAAATCTTCCTATCGCAAGCTTGCTATGAAATATCATCCAGATAGAAACCCTGGAGACAAGAAGGCTGAGGACAAATTTAAAGAAGTTTCTGAAGCTTATGAGGTTCTTAAGGATCCTCAGAAAAAAGCTGCATATAATCAGTATGGTCATGCAGCTTTTTCTCAAGGTGCTGGTGCTGGTGCTTCTGGTGGCTTTTCTGGATTTGGAAGTGGTGGTTTTTCAGATATTTTTGAAGACATGTTCGGTATGGGGGGTGATTCTGGTAGAAGATCAGCTTCAACAGGCTCAGACTTAAGATATGATTTATCAATCTCTCTTGAGCAGGCTTTTAGTGGGGATCAGGTAGAAATTTCTTTAACAGTTCCTTCTAAATGTGAATCATGTAATGGTTCTGGTGCTAATAAAGGTTCTAAACCTAAACAATGTAGTCAATGTGGAGGTTATGGTAAAATTAGAGCTCAGCAAGGATTTTTTACAATAGAAAGAACTTGTGCTTCTTGTTCAGGTGTTGGGGAAATTATTGGTGATCCATGTAGACCTTGTAATGGTCAAGGACGTGTTAATAAAAATAAAAAATTATCTGTAAATGTTCCTGCAGGGGTTGATAATGGAACAAGAATTCGTCTTTCCGGAGAAGGTGAAGCTGGGGCAAGGGGATCATCTCCTGGAGATTTATATATATTTATAGATATAAAAGAACATTCGTTATTTCAAAGAGATGGGAAAGATACCTTTATAGAAGTCCCTGTATCTTTTATAGATGCTGTCTTAGGTAACTCAATTCAGGTTCCATGTATTGACGGATCCAAAGCAAAAATGAATTTAGGCTCTGGTACTCAAAGTGGGACACGTTTAAGAATGAAAGGCAAAGGCATGCCTGGTTTAAGAGGAGGATCTAGGGGTGACCAGTATGTTCAAATCAACGTAGAAACCCCTGTTGGTTTGTCTAGAAAACAAGAGGACTTGTTTAAACAGATAAATGAATTAGGTGTTTCTAAAATAAGTCCCAAGACTACCAGGTTTAAAAAAATGATTGAGTAAAAAGATCTGGCTATATATTCTTAAATAGTTTTTATATAGGTTTATTATGGATAAAATTTCTGTTTCTATTCCTGGTGGTAGTGGTCGTATGGGTAAAACTCTTATTCGTCTAATACTAGATAGTGAAAATCACAAAATTAGCAGTGCTACTTGTTTGCCAGATGAAGAAGAGGTTGGGTTAGATATAGGTAATTTAGTTGGGAAAGGAAAAATCTCTCTGGAATTACAATCAGACCCTATGTCACTTTTTGAAAACTCAGACGTTCTTATTGATTTCACTGTACCTGAGGCTACTATGTTTCATGCAAAAAAGTGCTATGAAAATAACATGTCTATTGTTATAGGGACTACAGGTTTAGATAACCAACAAGAAGAAGAATTATTAAACTTATCAAAAAAAATACCAATTGTTTACTCTGCAAATTTTTCCATAGGTGTTACGTTATTATCAAGTTTGGTAGCAGATGCTACTAAATCTTTGGGAAAAGAATGGGACATTGAAATATTAGAAATGCATCATAAACATAAGATTGATGCCCCTTCAGGCACCGCTTTAATGCTTGGCAAATCTGCTTCAGAAGCTAGAGGTCAAGACTTATCAAGTGTAAAGGCGGTTTCAAGAAATGGAATTGTAGGCAAAAGGGGTTCGGGTGAAATTGGGTTTGCTGTTTTAAGAGGTGGTGATGTTGTTGGAGAGCATACAGTTTTATTTTCTAATACTGCTGAAAGGTTAGAGTTAGCTCACAAGGCAACTGACAGATCAATTTTTGGAGCTGGGGCTTTGAGAGCCTCTTTGTGGGCGGCAAAAGCAAAGCCTGGTTTATATACTTTACTAGATGTTTTAAAAAATGGTGGTTAGGTTAATTCAACTTTTTTTCAATCTCCTCTAAACAATCATTAATGTTTAATTTTCCATTTAATTTAGTGGGTCTAGCTTTAACTAGGTTAACGTAGAAATTATTATTTTTGTTTATAAGGAAAACATCTAAAAAACATTTGGTAAAATAATATTGATAGTTTTTTAGCTTTCCTTCTTGTTTGATAAAACTACTTTTTCCGATCTTTTTTATAAGATCAGTTTCAGAAAAATTTTTGATTGAATTAAAATTAAACCTGTTTCTTTTTGGAAGCTTAATTTTTTTATTTAATATTAAAGTTTTTACTTTTGGTTTTTCTACAGGTGTCTTTATTGGAGCCATCTCTGGAGAGGTTAGTCTCTTTTCATTTTTAATTTTTTGTTCTGATTCATTTAACGCACTATTTTGTTGAAGCTTAAGTGAATCATTTGATAAGCTTCCTGCTTTAAAAATTTTTTCTTTATTTTCTATCGTGTTACATGAGCTAAAAAACAAAAATGTTAAAAAAATAAAGATAATTTTATTAGTAATAATATTCATAAGTGATATTCATAAATATTATTTTTATTAAGTCTATTTAAAAGTATTTTTTGAGGAAAAAATGAACGATATAAAAAATAATATTACATTCATCGGCAACGCTATTGTTGATATTCTTTGGCAAACTTCAGATGAATTTTTAAATGATTTAAATGTTCAAAAAGGTTCTATGCAACTCATTGATGAGAAGATGGTTGAAAAGTTTTTAGAGAAGATAAAAAACCCAACTGTAATTTCTGGTGGCAGTGCAGCAAATACAGCTGTTGGTTACAGCTCCTTTGGAGGCAACTCATACTTTATTGGACAGGTTGGTAATGATGAGTATGGAGACTTGTTTGCTAGAAACATTAACAAATCTGGTGTCTTTTTCGAAAAGAAGGAAACTTCTTCAAAAGATCAGACTTCGAAAAGCATAATTTTAGTGACGCCTGATGCTGAAAGAAGCATGAGCACTTTTCTTGGTGCTAGTGTAAACTTTAATGTTAATTCTATTAATGAAACTCTAATTTTAAAGAGTAATTATATTTATATTGAAGGTTATTTGTTCGATCAAACTGAGGCCAAAAAAGCGATTTACGATTGTTGTAAATTAGCTAGAGCTAACAACTGCAAGATTGCTTTAAGCTTATCAGATCAATTTTGTGTAGATAGACATAGACAAGATTTTAATAACCTTATTGAGCAATATGTTGACATTATTTTTGCTAACGAGTCTGAAATTAAGAGCCTTTATCAAAATGACCTGGAAGGAAGTTTAAGTGAAATTTTAAAAGATGTTGAAACAGGAGCTATTACGTTAGGCTCAAAAGGTTCTATTGTTTTTAAAGGTTATAATTCCTTTTCTATTGATCCAATTACAGTAACAAAACTAGTAGACACTACAGGCGCAGGTGACTTATATGCGTCCGGCTTTTTGTATGGTTTAGCAAATAATAAGTCGATTAAAGAATGTGGCGATATTGGAAGCAAAGCTGCTGCTGAGATTATTACACATTATGGAGCTAGGCCGAAAATATCCCTTAAGAAAATTCTTAAATAGGAACTTATTTTGTATATAACGCATTATATGCTGAGATAGATGCAGAGTTAACTATATCAGATACTGAAGATCCCATTTGAACTATTTGAAAAGGCTTTTCACCACCAATCATCAATGGCCCTAAAACAGAACCATTTCCAATTTTCTGTAATAATTTAAATGAAATATTAGCTGCTAAAAGACTAGGCATAATTAAGACATTGGCAGGGCCAGAAAGTCTACAGAAGGGATAATTCTCTTTTATAAGATCATAATCTAGAGCAACCTCAGGGGTCATCTCTCCATCAAACTCAAAATCCACCTTTCTTGCATCTAAAATTTTTACAGCTTGTTTCAAGTTTTCGGAGCTAGGCCTTGAAAGACTTCCAAAATTCGAAAATGAAAGTAAAGCCACACGGGGCGTATAACCAAGGTTTTTTACAGTGTTAGCTACTCCTGTTGCAATATTAGCTAATTGTTCAGCATTTGGTGTGTCATGAATGTTTACGTCTCCAATGAATACTGTTCTTTCTTTAGAAACCATCATTGACATTGATAAAAAACCTTGGTCTTTAGAAGAAGAAATTACTTTTGTAATATCATTAAAACATCTACCAAATGGTCTGGTAACACCAGTAATCATTGCATCTGCATCACCACAAGATACCATAGATGCAGCAAATACATTTCTATCTTGATTTATCAATCTTTGACAGTCTCTTCTTAAATGACCTTGTCTGTGAAGAAGTTTGTATAGATTATCTGTATATTTTTTATTATTTTTGCTTAATCTAGAATTATGAATAATAAGCTCGCTCAAACCTTCTAAATTTACTTTCTTCATAGTTTCTTTAACTATGTTTTCTCTTCCAATGAGGATAGGTATCCCAAATCCTGAATTGTAAAATGATAATGCAGCTCTGATGGTTTTTTCTTCTTCTCCCTCTGCAAATACAACTCTTTGTTTTTTATTTTTAATTCTGGATTTAATAGGTTCTAATATAGATGCAATTGGGTTGGTTCTACCCTCTAACTCTCTTTTGTATATATCAATATTTCTAATTGGTTTTTTGGCAACGCCACTATCCATAGCAGCTTTCGCAACTGCTGATGAAACAAAAGATATAAGCCTTGGGTCAAATGGAGCTGGTATTATGTAGTCGTTACCATAATGTAATTGTACTCCGTGATAAGCAGCATTTACTTCATCTGGCACATCCTCTCTGGCTAATGATGCTATGGCTTTTGCAGCAGCAATCTTCATTTCTTCATTAATTGTAGTTGCTCGAACATCAAGGGCGCCTCTAAAAATATAAGGGAACCCAAGAACATTATTGACCTGATTGGGATAATCAGACCGCCCTGTGGCGATGATAGCATCTGATCTAACACTTTTAATTTCTTCAGGCATAATTTCTGGTATAGGATTTGCCATAGCAAATATTATAGGTTTATCAGCCATATTCTTTACCATTTTTTTGGTGACAGACCCTGGTACGGAAAGACCTAAGAATACATCTGCGCCTTTAAGGGCTTCTTCTAATGTTCTCGATTTTGTATCAGTTGTATGTCCTGATTTCCACTGATTCATATTAGTTTGTCGACCAGTAAATATTACACCTTCTCTATCAACTAAAATAACATTTTGACTTTGAGCACCCATTGCTTTCAAAAGCTCTACACAGGCAATTGAAGCCGCTCCCGCTCCATTACATACAAATGTCGTGTCTTTTATATTCCTATTTGTAAGGTGAAGTGCATTGATTACACCAGCAGCAGTAACAATTGCTGTTCCATGTTGATCATCATGAAAAACCGGAACCTTCATGATTTCTCTTAACTTCTGTTCTATTATAAAACAATCTGGTGCTTTAATGTCCTCAAGATTTACTCCTCCAAAAGTAGGCTCGAGTAAAGAAACAGCTTCAACAAATTTATCAGTATCTTCTGTATTTATCTCTAAATCAATTCCGTCTACATCTGCAAATTTTTTAAATAATACAGCTTTACCTTCCATAACAGGTTTAGATGCCGCTGCGCCAATATTTCCTAAACCTAAGACAGCTGTACCATTTGAAATAACAGCTACTAGATTGCCTTTTGAGGTATAATCATAAATTGTGTCAGGACTTTTTTCAATTTCAAGACAAGGAGTTGCCACCCCAGGAGAATAAGCCAATGATAAATCATGCGATCCTATTAAAGGTGTTGTCGGTGTGATCTCCAGTTTCCCAGGGCGTCCCTTTTTATGATATTCTAAAGCTTCTTTTTCTAAATTAGATTGGGCAGTACTCTCTTTTTTGTTAGTAGACATTTTATCCTCTAAAACTTAATATAATCCCATTTATATTTTAAATGAATTTGCTAAAAATATCTTAACTAAATTTTATTTAATAACAATTTTAATTAGAACATTTAACTTTAAAAGGAAACCAGTTTATTTTGAAAAGCGTAAATACTCCAATGATGGAACAATATTTAGCGATTAAAAATCAACATAGAGACGCTTTATTATTTTACAGAATGGGTGATTTTTATGAGTTATTCTTTGAAGACGCGGTTGTTGCTTCAAAGGCTCTAGATATTGCGCTAACAAAACGTGGGAAGTCAAATGGCAAAGATATTCCAATGTGTGGTGTGCCTTTCCATTCAGCTGATAATTATTTACCAAAATTAATCAAAAAAGGCTTTAATGTAGCTGTTTGTGAACAAACTGAGACAGTAGAGGAAGCTAAGTCAAAACTCAAGAAAGGTCCCCTTAAAAGAGAGGTGGTTAGAATAATTTCTCCTGGCACTCTAACAGAAGATATTTTGTTAGAGAGAACAAAGAATAATTTTTTAGGTGCAATATCAATTTTAAAAGATTCAATTTGTATAGCTTGGGTTGATATTTCTACAGGATGCTTTAAATCAAGACAACTATCAAAACAGAAAAATCTCTCTAATCAAAAGCAAGTCCTTACAAACTTTTTATTAAGAATGGATTTTTCAGAAATTTTAGTCGCTGATGATATAGAATTTAATATAATTTCAGAAGAGTGGCACTATCTTTTAAAAAAACAGTCGCCTAGTTTGTTTCATTTTGAATCATCACATGAACAAATATGTAAATATTATGAAATTCTTTCTATTGAAGGTTTGGGAACGTTCAATGAAGGTGAAATTATAGCAGCAGGAGTTTTGTTATCATATCTAAAGTTAACGCAGTGTGGAAAAATTCCATTGCTTTCTTTAATTCAATCTGAAACAGATAGCGAGACTTTAGAGATTGATTACTTTACTCAAAAATCTCTTGAAATCCTAACAAACCTGTCAGGAGAAACTGAAGGCAGCTTAATATCCTGTATTGACGAGACGAAAACAGCTGGTGGTTCTCGTTTATTAAAACAAAGGTTAATAGAGCCTTTTTTTCAAATAAATCATATAAAAGATAGACATGATTTAATAAATTGGTTTTTAATATCAAGTAGTAAAATTGCTGACTATCAAATCTTTCTCAAAAACATACCAGATTTTGAGAGATCTTTATCAAGAATATCTTTGTTAAGAGGTACCCCAAAAGATCTTTTGTCACTTTCAGAAGGTCTCCTGAATGTTGAAAATATTTTAAAAACCTTAACATCCGGAGAATGTTCTGAAACAAAACCATCCCTTTTAAACTTAATTATTTCTAATATTAACATAGATTATAGTTTATTCTTAAAAATTAAAAATTCACTAAAACAAGAGCTTCCTTTGTCTTCAAAAGAAGGAGGCTTCATTAGAGACGGCTTTGATGCTGAGCTTGATTATTTAAGAATGCTTAGAAGTAGTGAAATTGAACAAATATCAAAACTTCAAAAAAAATATTCCGAACTAACAAATATTAACTCATTAAAAATTAAGCATAACAGAATGTTAGGTTACCACATCGAAGTGAGGGCTATTCATGATCAATCTATAAGAAATGTAGATATGTTTATCCACAGACAAACGACTGCTCAAACATCAAGATTTACCACCATTGAACTAAATGATTTAGAAACAAAAATATTAAACTCATTTGATGAGGCTATTAAAATAGAGAATGAAATTTTTAATAAATTCATCAATGAAATAATTAATAAAGGACAACACATATTAAGTATAGCACACTCAATCTCAGAGTTAGATATCGCTATTATGGTTAGTAATCAGGTCAGCGATAGAAATTATACATGTCCGAAAATGTCAAAAGAAAAAGTTTTAGAAATATATGAAGGCAGACATCCTGTTGTTGAACAAAACATGAGATTTCATAAAAATTCTTTTGTCTCAAATAATTGTTCTTTAAATAAGGAAGAAATAATATGGCTTATTACGGGTCCCAACATGGCAGGAAAATCAACTTATTTGAGGCAAAACGCTTTAATTGTAATTATGGCCCAAGCTGGGTTATTTGTTCCAGCCCAAAAAGCAAACATAGGTCTTGTTGATAAAATATTTTCGCGTGTTGGTGCCTCTGATGATTTAGCAAAAGGTCAATCTACCTTTATGATTGAAATGATTGAGACTTCTCTAATTTTAAACACCTCCACTGACAGGTCTTTGGTTATTCTTGATGAAATAGGAAGGGGAACAGCTACCTTTGATGGCTTGGCCATAGCTTGGTCAGTGTTAGAACATCTACATAATGTCATAAAACCAAGAACACTTTTTGCTACTCATTACCATGAATTGACAGAACTTAAAGAAAGCCTAAACAACATATCATGTCACAAAATGTCAATTAAGGAATGGAATAACTCAATTATCTTTATGCACAAAATTTTAGATGGAGAAGCAGATAAATCATACGGTATACATGTCGCAAAATTAGCCGGACTACCTTTTTCCGTCACTAAAAAAGCCTCACAGATTTTGAATCATCTTGAAAATGATAAGAAAAATAAAAATTTAAAAAAAATTGATAAAACACAAAGTTCAGAAATTAAAGTATCTGAAAAATTTTTTGAAGAATTTGATAAGATTGATATTAATAATATGAGCCCACTTGATTCATTAAATATTTTAAACAAACTTAAATTATTAAGAAACTCTAATGACTAAAATTACTTTCAAAAATACTTTTACTCTTTTTCATAAAAAAAAATTTGAAAAAATAATTCCGAGTAATTTTTTAGCAGACAAAAATCTTAATCAAAACTCTTCATGGTTTCAAAGTATAGAGCCAATAATTTATGCAAAAAAAAATTCTCAAAAACTATATGAAATTGAAGATTTTTTATTAAATGAAGTTGATAAAAAACCGTTTAAAGAAAAACTTTTTAAAAAATTAAAAAAAGATTTTGATAATAAAAAAGAATTAATAAGGGAAAATTTTTTAAAAACCTCTGATGGTTCTTTGTGCGTTGGTCAAAACGTAATTTTAATAGATAGCCTATTAAAAGTCATATTTAAAAATATTTATTTATCTACTTTCAATGAGGATAGTTATAAGTTCTCGATGATCGCTGTTGGTGGTTATGGTCGTGGGGAGTTGGCACCATATTCGGATCTAGACTTATTGTTCTTATTACCAGATTTTTTAAATAAAAGTGATAATCAAAAAATAGAAAATGTTGTTCAATCAATACTCTATTTTCTATGGGACTTAGGGTTTACAGTCGGTCATTCTACTAGATCAATTCAAGACTGTATTCAAAAAAGTAGTGAGGATTTGACCATTTCTACTAGTTTACTTGAAAAAAGGTTAATAATTGGAAATCAAGAAGCTTTTGACGCATTAAATGATAACTTTAAAAGCTTAATCAATAGTACTAGGACGCTAGATTTTGTTCATGCAAAGTTAGAAGAATCTGACTTTAGACATAATAAATTTGGAGGATCTAGATATGTTGTTGAGCCAAACGTAAAGGATGGTAAAGGCGGTTTAAGAGACATTCATACACTTGGTTGGATATCTAAATTTGTGTATCAAATAGACTCTATTTCTAAATTAATAAATATGGGTGTTTTGTCAAAACGTGAAGCATTTGCATTTGCAGAGGCTCAAAGATTTCTTTTATCTGTAAGGTGCCACCTTCATTTCAGAGCCAAAAGAGAAGATGATCGACTGGCAATGGATGCTCAACTTGAAATTGCTAGTATTATGAACTTCAAAAACACCCTAACTCATAAAGATGTCGAGAGGTTTATGAAAAGGTATTTTCTTGCGACAAAAGCAGTTGGTAACTTGACAAGAATTTTTTGTGCTGAGATTGAAGCTGAATTTAATAAACCCCTACGATTAAATTTTTTGAGTTTTAAAAAAAAGGTAAATGTAGAACCTTTTTCTATATCTATAGGACGCTTGTTTACAAAAAACAAAGAAATTTTTTCTGAAAACCCTATCAATATATTAAAGTTATTTCATATTTCCCATAACAAAAATATAGATATTCACCCTAAAACAATAAGACAAGTAGCCAGCTTAACATCTTTAATAAATCGTGAAGTTCGACATGATTTTCAAGCGAATAAATTATTTTTGGATATTTTAACCAGTGAAAAGGACCCGTCTAGAACGTTAAGGGCTATGAATGAATCCAATGTGCTAGGTAAATTTATACCAGAGTTTCAGAAAATTGTATGTCTTATGCAGTTTGACATGTATCACTCTTTTACAGTTGATGAGCATACACTTTTTACAATTTCTAACCTTCACTCTTTAAAAAATGGAAAGTTTAAAACTTTTGCTCCTCTTGCCAGTGAAGTTATTTTACAAATCAACTCATATAGATGTTTATTCGTAGCTATGTTTTTGCATGACATAGCAAAAGGTAAGAAAGGAGATCACTCAGAAAATGGTGCAATAATAGCTTCTGTAGTTTGTCCTAGGTTAGGCCTTAACAAAGAAGAAACTAAAACTGTTGAGTGGTTAGTGTTAAATCATTTACTAATGAGCAAGATAGCTTTTCGATATGAGTTAGGTGATCCTAAAATTATAGAAGATTTTTCTAATAATGTAATGACAGTAGAAAAGCTAAAGCTATTATTAGTTTTGACTGTCGCTGATATAAAAGGTGTTGGCCCTGAGATATGGAATGATTGGAAAGGTTCTCTTATTTCAGAACTATTTTTGAAGTCATTAGATTTTCTTAAAAAGAAAAAATCTTCTTTGGTAACAATTCAAAGTACGTTAGATACAAAGAACTCTCTTGAAAAATACTTCTTGAAAAATGGATATTTACAAAAAGATTTCATTAATTATTCAAAGAAATATTATTCAAATTATTGGCAGATATTTAATCTTTCGACGATTATAGATCATTTTCAAATTTATTCTAAAATGGAAAACGAAGGTTTAAAGTTTAAAGTACACGTTTTCAGTGAAGCAAAAATTGAAGCCACCGAACTTTTAGTTATTGCGCCAGATCATCACGGTTTATTTTCTCTAATTTCCGGTTTAGTAGCCGCCTCTGGTTTTGATGTGGTTAGCGCTAAAATAATTACTAGATCTGATGGGTATGCGCTAGATACTTTTTATTTGCAAAATAAAGACAAGAAACCAATAGCTGATGATTATATCAGAAAAAAATTAATTAAAAATATATCAACAGGCTTAGAAGGTGGTCTAAACGTAGAAAAAGAATTAAATATCAAATGGAAAGAAACTCCCGCTCGATATAGAGCTATTAAGGCTCCAGTTAGAGTAATTTTTGATAATAAAACAAGTAATAATTATACAATTTTAGAGGTAAAATGTAAAAACGCTCCAGGAGTGTTATATAGAATAACAAAAATTATAACAAATTTAGGATGTCAGATTAATACTGCCAATGTCTCAACTTATGGAGATAGGGTTGTTGATATTTTTTATTTAAAAAATGCGTTTGGTTTAAAAATAGAGGATAATACAACAATAGAAAAAGTTAGAAATAGCATTTTTAATATTCTTGAAGAGTCGGACCCAGCAAATCAAACGATCAAACCTTGAGTTAATGTATGAAAGATAAAAATTCTTTTTTTATAAGAGGTTTTGCACAATCCGCAATACTAACATTCATGAGTCGTATATCTGGTTTCATTAGAGATATTTTTATTGCTGCTTTTTTAGGAGCTGGAATTTTTTCAGATATATTTTTTATTGCATTTAAATTACCAAATTTGTTTCGACGTATAACGGCAGAAGGTGCGTTAACGTCAGCTGTTGTACCAATCTACTCAAAATTAAAAGAACAAAAAAGTAAACTTTTAGCAGATAAATTTCTTAGATCATTAATTTTTAGGTTAGCAATATTACTTTGTTTCATAGTAATCATTTTTCAAATTATTATGCCTTTTGTGGTTTATTTTTTAGCTCCAGGTTTCTCAAATAATAATGTCATTATGAATCAAATAATAGTTATGACTAGGATAACAATTTTTTTTATGCCGTTAGTTTCAATTGTTGCATTATTAGGAGTTGCAACAAATGTTTCTGGTAAATTTTGGGCTTTATCCTTTACACCTATAATTTTAAATTCCTGTCTAATAATAAGTTGTTTTTTTATCAGTGAAGATTTGATAATTAAATCTCTCCCTCTTGCCATAGGAACAGTATTGGCTGGTTTTTTCCAATTAGTCTTTATGATAGTAATTATTAAAAACTTCAATGTTATGGAAGTTGAAAAAATAAATAATAAAAAGGATATTCTAAAGGACCAAAATGAAATTAAATTTTATTTAAAAAAAACTTGGAACAAATTTTTACCTGCTGCCTTTGGAGGTGGCATCTTACAGATTAATTTATTGGTGGACACCATCCTAGCAAGTCTATTAGGGTTCGGGTCAATATCTTTTCTTTATTTTGCAGATAGAATTGCTCAGTTACCATTAGGCATAATTGGTATAGCTTTAGGTTCAGTTTTGCTAACCTCTTTGTCAAAATCAAATGCAAGTAAAGACAAAAAGAGTTTTTCAAACGACCTAATAACGTCTTTTACAATTGGACTTTTTTTTTCTATTCCAACCGCTGTAGTTTTTATAAATTTCTCTGAATTATTTATTAGAGTTTTATTTGAAAGAGGTGAATTTACTTCCTTAGAAACAACTCAAACATCTTATGCCTTAATTGCTTACTCATTTGGTATTCCTGCCTTTATTATACTTAAATCATGTCAACCTGCATTTTTTGCTGAAGGTAACACTAAAACTCCATTATATGTTGGTATCATTTTATTAACTCTTAATGTGTTTCTATCAATATTGTTTATGTATTATTGGCGTCATGCTGGTATAGCTCTTGCGACTTCAATATCGTCCTGGATTGGTGTGATAATTTATCTATTATTATTAATTAAAGGTGGCAAGATTTTAAAGTCAGGTAATAACCAACTTAACAGGCATTTGAGTTTTAATTCACTAGTGGTTTATTTTTTTAAAATTTTTATGGTATCTCTTATAATGTTGGCAATTATGAAATTATTTTTTCATATTTTATTAATTTATCAAATTAACGAAATATTATCGATAAGTGTTATAGTGTTTTTTGGTCTTTTAACGTATGTTTTGACAACTTTTATTTTAGGATATATTCCTCAACAATTGTTAAACTTTTATATTTCTAAATTTAAGAAAGCTAAATAATATATGAAAAATGAGATAACTAATAACCAAAAAAGAATTTTTTCTGGTATTCAACCTACTGGCAATCTTCATCTTGGAAATTATCTGGGCGCAATTAAAAATTGGGTAAATCTCCAAAGAGACATTCCTTCAATTTTCTCAATTGTTGATTTGCATGCCATTACCGTCCCTCAAGACCCAATGAAATTAAGAGATTCAATCCATGAGGTAACAGCTGCTATTATTGCATCAGGAGTAGATGTTAAAAAATCTATTTTGTTTAATCAATCTTCAGTAAAAGAACACACCGAATTAGCCTGGATTTTTAATTGTGTTTGTAGAATTGGCTGGTTAAACAGAATGACACAGTTTAAAGAAAAAGCAGGGAAAAATAGAGAAAAAGCTACTGTAGGTCTTTATAGTTACCCTGTTTTAATGGCGGCAGATATTTTACTTTATAAAGCTACCCATGTTCCCGTAGGTGAGGACCAAAAACAACATATAGAGTTAGCAAGGGATATAGCTTCTGCTTTTAACAGTATGTTTACTAAGGAAAACGAGGAAGACTTTTTTAGTTTACCTGAACCTCAAATACTGGGTACAGCTACACGCGTTATGAGTTTAAGAGATGGAACAAAAAAAATGAGCAAATCTGATGCATCTGATGCGTCACGCATTAACCTAACAGATACTAAGGAACAAATATCTAATAAAATCAAAAAAGCAAAAACAGATCCCAACCCTTTACCAGAAACATTGGATGAATTAAAATCCAGGCCAGAGGCATTAAATCTCCTTAATATTTATGCAGCTTTATCGTCTCAAACAATATCAATTACTTTGGAACAGTTTAGTGGAAAAGGTTTTTCACATTTTAAACCTCTACTAATCGAATTAGCAGTAGAGACATTAAGCCCAATTTCATCAGAAATGAGAGTTTTATTAAAAGATACTAAAGAAATAGACAAAATTTTGAAAATTGGAGAAGAAAAAGCCAAAAATATTGCAGAACCAGTATTAAAAAAGGTTAAAAATTTAGTTGGCTTTATTAATTAATGTTAAAAAAATATAGGAATTTTAAAAAAATACACTATATGATGTAAGTAAGGAGAATAAATATGTTTATTCAAACAGAAGACACACCTAATCCAGACACATTAAAATTTATGCCTGGAACTACAATTTTAAATAAAGGTACAGCAGATTTTTCTAGTTCAGACTCCGCAAATGATTCACCACTTGCTTCAAGATTGTTTACAATTGATGGTGTTAGCAGAGTGTTTTTAGCATCTGATTTTATTTCTGTAACAAAACAATCTGAATTAGATTGGAATGTTCTTAAACCTTCTATACTTACTGGTATAATGGAACACTTTTCAAGTGGACTTCCAGTTCTAAACAAGAGCGAAGAAGATAACACAGAATATACTAATTCTGAGGACAGTGAGACAATAAAACAGATTAAAGACTTGTTAGAAACTCGTGTAAGACCAGCTGTTGCGATGGATGGAGGCGATATCTCCTTTTGTTCATTTGAATCAGGAGTAGTAACTTTGCAAATGAAGGGTGCTTGTGCAGGTTGTCCTTCAAGCACTGCTACTTTAAAAATGGGTATAGAAAATATGCTAAGGCATTATATACCAGAGGTTACAGAGGTGCGAGCTGCGGAACTATAACTAAATTCAATTTTATGTTCACTAAATTTAAAAGTTTTATAGTCAGACATAAGAGTTCTAGGTACGCGTATGATCTTTATTTTTTTTTAATAACACTTACTCTTTTTATTTTAGGCTTTTTAGTTCCAAAAGATAAAAAACCTGATCCAGACCAATTGCTGCAAAAACAATATGAATTTAATGTAACAAAATTAAAAAAGCATAGTATTGAATTTACAGACGAACAAATAAATAATAATGATTTTGTTCTTGAATGGTCAAAAAAAACTCTAACCCAAGTTCATAAAAAAGGAACTGTTTCAAGAGAGTTTTTTAATCATATACCAAAAAAAATGAATGAAATTAATACTGTTGATAAAAAAAATATTTTCATAAGTATTTTATTACCTATTGCTTTGAGAGGTAATGAATTAGTTTTAGAAGAAAGAGAATTTATAAAAGATGCTATTAGTTCAAATGATTTATCCCAAATAGAGTATTTTTCAAAAAGATATAAGATTAAAGATTATAAAAAAATCAATTTTGCTAAGCTAAGTGTCAAACAAGTAGAAGAAATAAAATCTAAATTACTTATTAAAGTTAACAAGATTCCAATCTCAATGATCCTTGCTCAAGCAATTATAGAAAGTGGCTGGGGGAGTTCCAGATTTGCTAAAGAAGGAAATGCTTTATTTGGAGAATGGACATGGCAAAAAGGAATAGGAATTAAACCACAAGAAAAATTAGATGCAAATTATGCAGTTAAAAGCTTTAGTAATATATCAGCCTCTCTAAATTCTTATATTTTGAATTTAAATAGACATGAGGCATATAATGAAATGAGAAATTATAGAAATAAAAAATATAGAAATGGAGATCCTATAACTGGCTATGAGGCAGCAAATTTTTTGAGTGGTTATGCTGAAATAGGTTATCAATACGTAACTAAAGTTAAAGATATGATAAAATTTAATAAATTGGAAAGGTTTGAGAATTTAGTTCTAGAATAATTAACATTTTATTTGATAATAAATTGTCTTCCTAACCACCTCCATCTATTATCGTCAGCAGCCATTGTACAATTTATTCTACCCCTACCTATTGGAAAAGGCTTTCTTAACCTAACTTCTATTCTTGTTTTACCTAATCTCATTGTTTCAGATTTGATACCCTTGCTTGCGAAACATTTCACTGCATTCTTGGGTTGTATAGATTTGGATAACGTGAACCCATAATTAGGAGGGTTTTTATTAATGATTGGATCTATAGGGGAAAGATCAGAAATTGGGATAGGTAAGGCATTTAATGCCAAAATAAATCTATCCATCCCTCCATATTGCTCATTCATGGCAAAACGAGGTAATTCATATAGACCAAGACTTTTGTGAGCAACTCCTGAATGCTGACCGAATGCTGCCAAAAAACCGTTCGCTTTTACTAATTCTAGAACTTCTAAACTATATTCTCCGTATGGATAAGCAAAATATGAGGGTTTACTTCCGATTTCATCAACAAACCTTTTATTAGAAACTGAAAGTTCATTAATTACTTGTGACTTGTTTAACTTATGTAAATGTGGATGTGACTTTGTTTGACTTCCAATAACAACTCCATTGTCTCTTAATATCCTGATTTCTTCCCAACTCATATACCCAGGTATTTTGTTATCTATTACGTCTGTAGACACAAATAAAGTAAAAGGTAGATTATGTTTTTTCAATATTGGCCAGGCATAATCAAAGACGGAGGAATAAGCGTCATCTATGGTTATCACAATGGATCTATCCTTAGTAAGTTCTTCTTCATTGATGGCTTCTAGAGCTTTTTTGATATCTATTACATTATATTTTGGTTTGGTTATTTCTTTAATATGTTTTTCAAATTGTTCTTTTGTTATATTTGTGGAGGGATATCTACTATCTCCAAATCTGTGATACATAATAACAGACACGTAGTTGGCTTTAGATATTTCTTTTATTTCAGTTGTTTGTGAAATTGATATTTTGGGGAATATTAGAAATAAAAATACTAAAAAGTAATGCATATTTTCCTCAAAGTTTGATATTAAGAAATTTCAAATTTGTTTTAGATATATATTGAAATCTTATATAATTATAGAAATTTTTTAAATTTTAGAAAAAAGAAAATTATGATATTTGCTATTGAAAGCAACTCTTTAAAATTAACTCTCTGTCTTTTAAATGATGGAAAGTTAATTAGTAATTTTTCATTATCATTTAAAAATGATTTGTCGGAAATTTTAATTCCTTCGATTAATAACTTCTTAAAAAAAAATACTATAACCCTTAAAGATATATCTTTTTTAGCTATAGGATGTGGTCCTGGAAGCTTTACAAGCATTAGAACCCTTATTGCAGCGGCAAAAGGAATTATAATATCCAATAAACATATAAAAAGTATTGGCATAAACTCATTAGCCGCACTAGCAATGTCATTTATAGAAGAGGCTGAAATAAAAAATATAAAATATATTGTTTCGTCTATAGACTCAAAAAGACAAGAACCTTTTCTCCAAACTTTTGAGATAGGTGATTTCCAAAATAAGACAAAACTTAATCCAACAAACGAAATTAAAACAGTTAAAGTTCAAGATTTAAAAAAATATTTATTAGAAAACAACTTACACACAAAAGATGTTTTGTTTGTTGGTCATAATCAGAAATTATTAGCAAACGAAAGAATGAATTTACATTTATTAGAATCAAAAAATCAATTTTCTGATGCTCTAGGTGTTGCAAAACTGTCTTATTCTTTGATAAGTAGCAAAGCTAATATTACTCAATCAAAAATTGGCTATAATAAATTTAAACCTTTGTATGTAAGATTTGCAGATATTAATTAATGAAGCTAAAAATTAGTCAATGTAAAAAATCTGAATACCCTTTCATAGCAGATATAGAAAAAAATCTTTTTGATTCTCCTTTATCAATAAATGACTTAGAGACTATGAATTCACAAAAATCATTTAAAACTTGGAAAATTCATGGAGACTATTTAATAGGCTATATTTGTTATTTCCATGTCAAAGACGAAGTTGAGATTATAAAATTAGGTATAATGAAATCTCATCAAGGTAAAAACTATGGTTCATACTTAATTCAAAAAATTAAAAGTCTACCCATAAAAAAAATATTTATAGAAGTTTCTTGTCTTAATAAAATAGCCATAAATTTTTATATTAAAAATGGTTTTAAGAAGATTGGAATAAGAAAAAATTATTATATTTTGAAAAATAACTCTAGAACTGATGCATTGAGACTATCATGTGAACCTTAATAAAAATGCAATAGCTTTCTTGTATTGTGGGTAAAGTAAATTTGATGGTGATGAAATGTTTTTAAACAAAGTAAAAGATACTGTAGGTTTAAACACTTTTAAAAAAGATAGAATGAAATATTCTTTTGATCCAAAGATTTTCTTTTCTAAACCTATTTTACCCAGTAATTCATTTATAATATTAGAATCTGAGAACTATTCTATTAAATTAGCAGAAACAAAGTCAGAATTAAAGCAGGCTCAGGCTCTTAGGTATTCTGTTTTTTATAAAGAAAAAAAAGCCAAACCAACTTTTACAAAAAAAATAATCAAATTAGACTATGACAAAATAGACAAATATGCTGATCACTTAATTGTTTTAGATAAAAAAAACACAAAAAATAAAATTGTTGGAACTTATAGATTAATAAGAGGTGATGTGGCTAAATTATTTGGAGGCTATTATTCATCATCTGAGTTTAACCTTATTAATATTACCAATAATTATAAAGATAAACATATATTAGAACTAGGCAGATCTTGTGTTCATCAAGATTATAGAAATGGATCTATAATGAATTTACTTTGGAAAGCAATTGCCGAGTATGTTAAATTATATGATATAAAAATATTGTTGGGATGTGCAAGTTTTTCAGGAATAGAGCCAACCAAATATTCCGATGAATTATCTTACTTAAGGCAAAATTTTTGTCTCCCCGAACATTTATCAGTTGAAAGTTTTGATAAAAATATTTACCCGGTCTATAAATTAAAAGAAAACAACTCAAACCAATTAAGAATCTTTGCAAAGCTTCCACCTCTTTTAAAAGGATATCTTAGAATTGGAGGCAAGGTAAGTCACAATTTTTATGTTGACCATAATTTTAATACAATTGATCTATGTGTTGTTGTCAATACAAGTGATATTGATGAAAAATACAGAAAAAAATACTTAAATTAAAATGGATAAACATGTAATTAAACAAAATTCATATACAAACCCAATAGACAATTTAACTTTTTTAGATCACTTGATTTTTAATCTTAAACTCTTATTTTTTATAATCTCAACGATACCATTAATTTCTATATCTTTTTTCTTGGGTAATTTTGTAAAACCAATTCAAAATTATTTATCTATTTTATTCCATAAGCTACTATTATGGTTGTTATCTGTAAAGGTTGAAACAGAAGGCCATATAGACAGAGCAAAAGATTGTAATCTTTTTGTAAGTAATCATATATCTTATTTAGATGTACCTATTTTAGGATCAAATTTTCCTTTAAGATTTGTGGCAAAATCAGAAGTTGCCTCTTGGAATTTGTTTGGTTTTTTAGCTAAGCTTGCTAGAACTATTTTTATAAAAAGAAACAGGCATGATACAATTAGCCAAAAAAATAAAATCAAAAAAGCATTATTATTAAAAGAACAAGTTTTAATTTTTCCAGAAGGAACTACATCAGATGGTAATCGTGTACTTGGTTTTAAATCAAGCTTATTATCAGCTGTAGAAAAAGAAGACTTTTTGATTCAACCAATTACACTTTTATACTCTGAAATAAATGGGATCCCAGTTAATCGATGGTTAAGGCCTGTAATTGCTTGGTATGGTGACATGGAACTTCAACCGCATTTATCAACTTTGGTAAGTTTAAGACCAATAAAGGTAAGATTGATTTTTTCAGATCCAGTTAATTCAAAATTATTTTCCAATAGAAAAGATTTAAATAATTTTTTAGAAAAAATTATCAAAACAAATTACAATAGTGTTTTATCAAAATAACTTGCAATATATAAATATAACTGGCAGTAGATAATTTCAATTAAATAGCTAGGTAAATGAAAAAACTATTTATTAAAACCCATGGCTGTCAAATGAATTTTTATGATTCTGAAAGAATGACAGACTTACTCAAGCCTCATGGTTATGAGTTAGATAATACAGCTGAAGATGCTGACTTGATTGTCTTAAATACATGTCATATTCGTGAAAAAGCGGTTGAGAAAACTTATTCAGAGCTTGGGCGTATTAGAAAACAAATAAATTTAAGGAAAGAAAAGACTGGTAAAAAGTCTATAGTTGCTGTTGCAGGTTGTGTGGCTCAAGCCCAGGGTAAAGAAATAATGAAAAGGTCACCTTGGGTAGATATAGTTGTAGGACCTCAGTCATACCAAAATTTACCTGAACTGATAGCTAAAGTTGATCCAATTAAGAAGAATAAACATATAAATATTGATTTTCCTACAATACCTAAATTTGATCAGTTGGAAAATCAGTTTTTTGATAGAGGTCCCTCGGCATTTTTAACTATTCAAGAAGGTTGTGACAAATTTTGTACATTTTGTGTAGTTCCCTACACAAGAGGCGCAGAGTATTCAAGACCAATTAAATCTATTATTGATGAAGCTAAAAAATTGATAGATGGTGGTGCAAAAGAAATTACTCTTTTAGGACAAAACGTAAATGCTTGGAATGGAAGTGGTTATGATAAAAATGTTTGGGGGTTAGGAAAATTAATAAATGAGTTAGCCAAAATTAAAGAATTGGAGTCAATAAGGTACACTACTTCTCATCCTTTAGATATGGATTTAGAACTCTTAGAGGCTCACAGAGATATAAAAAAACTTATGCCTTATTTACATCTCCCGATTCAATCTGGTTCCGATAACATTCTTAAATTAATGAATAGAAAACATACAGCGCTTGAATATATTAAAGTTATTGAAAAGGTTAGGTATTACAAACCAGAAATAGCCATATCGGGTGATTTTATTATTGGCTTTCCTGGGGAAACGAATAAAGATCATCAAGCAACAATTGATTTAATAAGTGAAATTAAATACTCACAAGCTTATTCTTTTAAGTATTCTATTAGGCCTGGAACACCCGCTGGTGCTTTTTATGATCACGTGGGTGAGAGCATAAAAAATTCAAGATTACAAGAGGTTCAAGAAATTTTGAGAGCTCAACAAATGGAATTTAATAAAAAATTTGTAAACTCAACTTTGAAAGTTTTAGTTTTAAGAAATGGCAAAAAAAAGGGGCAGTATTTGGGAAGGTCACCTTACAATCAATCGATTTATTTTAATTCAGAGCATACAGATTTAATTGGTTCTACAGTTGACATTGACATAACAGATGCTTTCCAAAACAGTTTAACTGGTATAATTAAGCAAAATAAAAGTATTTAAAAGTTATTTAATATTGAACAACCAATCTTATAAAGAAGAAATAACAATTGAATTTCCTAATAATTCATTATTAGCCTTATTAATAGGTCAGCATAGTATAAATATAGTAAAACTTGAGAAATTATTAAACGTTAGTATAAACCAGTTTGGAAACCAATTTAAGATCTCTGGAGATAATAAAGATATAAATTTAGGAAAAACTATTCTAACAAATATTTATAATAAATTGTCAAATCAAGAAATAGAAGAGTTAAACCTAAACTTTTCATATTTTGAAACAGAGTTAAGGATGTTTGAAAGGAAAAAGAAGGTTAATTCAAATGCAAATAAAGCAAAAGAAGTCATTAAATACAAATTTGAAACTTGGAAGAAAACTATTATTCCAAAAAGTTTAGGACAAAACAGCTATTTTGAAGCACTTAATAATTATGAATTAGTATTTGGTTTGGGACCTGCAGGCACAGGCAAATCTTACTTGGCAGTAGCTAAAGGTATAGATATGTTAAAGAAAGGCTTGGTTGAAAAGATAATACTCACTAGACCTGCAGTAGAAGCAGGAGAAAGACTTGGTTTTTTGCCAGGTGATATGAAAGAAAAAATAGATCCTTATTTGAGACCAATATATGATGCATTATATGAAATGATGCCTTCAGATAGGGTAGAAAAAAAAATACAGTCTGGAGAAATTGAGATAGCTCCTTTGGCTTTTATGAGGGGTAGAACCTTTAATAATGCATACGTTATAGTTGATGAGGCACAAAATACTACTTCAGTACAGATGAAAATGGTTTTAACACGAATTGGTGAAGGGTCCCGAATGGTAATAAATGGTGATTTAAGCCAAGTTGATCTTCCATCTGGCCAGATTTCCGGATTACAAGAGTCCCAAAAAATTCTTAGCAAAATTAATGATATAAAGATAGTATCTCTTGAAGCTGAGGATGTGATAAGACACCCAATAGTTGCAAAAATTATTAAAGCTTATGATCAAAAAAATAAAAATTAATTATAAAAAAAATTATTCGTGTGAAAAAAGAATTGGTTAACAGTTATAAGATATGGAATGATAGCTTCTATACAATTGAAGCCAATATAGATACAGACTTATGGTGCCAAGATCTTGTAAATAGTTTTGAAAAAAAAATATATAAGATTTTAAAAGAATTTCCAGATGAGGTCATAAACATCACTCCTGAAGATAAAATTTTGATTTCAATAATGTTTTCTGGTGATAAAAAAGTTATGGAATTAAATAGTCAGTTCAGAAAGA
>ERZ807291.2204-NODE-2204-length-29848-cov-12.659417_pt1 | contig 29848 bp, 25 predicted proteins | sample MGYA00521257_ERZ807291 | MGnify/ENA primary metagenome ERZ807291 (study PRJEB31413, sample SAMN03169783) | marine metagenome | biome: Marine; feature: Water; material: Subsurface seawater | place: North Sea | collected 2011-04-28 | depth 1 m m ...
TCCGATCTATCACACGGTGTTTCCGACTTTGCTGGTACTGCTTTTATGTTAAATCCATCAGGTGTTTACGTTTTTGTTGGCATGTTTAATATCAATGTTAAACGCTGCCAAACAACTGAAGTGCAGCAAGTTGTGCACCAGTTTCTTTCGCGTTTGCGCGAGCATCCTCTTGTTGGACCTGAATTAACCCTTATTCCAATCATTGAATGCAACAACAACGAAATCTTGTCAATGAGCATACTTCGTGTGTTTGAGCACTATGGGAAAGTGTACGTGCCGTGGACGGAGGAAAATTTTTCAATTTGCATTTCAAGTGGCATTGGTATCTGGATGACGCAAGAAAACAAAATGGCAATGCTTCAGTCCATGTATCAAACTCTAATGGATGGGCGTATTGCGTTTGCTGCAGACATGGCAAGTGCAGACAAAACATCATATGCCCCAAACGCACAGCCAATTGATGTAAAATCATACCAGGCAAAATGGGCTACTCAGCTCAAAGCCATGCAAGATCAGCCAGATGGCACCGTCTCGGGCAAACACCTTGGCAATGATGATTTAGCAACAGCCTCTATGCAGGGAATTTACTGGTCTATTAGTGCACGTGCCATGTTTTTGCAACAATCTATGATGTAGCTTAATAAATGGTTTATTGCAAAGTATGCACAAAAAATTAAAACAAAGTAGATGATAAATGCTGCATGGTGTTAAAATCGCTGCCGTCTGTAAAGTCCCCTGATTTCATATATTTTCCAATCACAAAATACACCAAAACGTGTACAATCCCAACAGATGCCGCAAAAATCATGTACCAGTGCCGAGGCCCCCGTCTGAATGGCTGTTTATATGCATGCGTTGGCTTTCTTAAATCATTTGTATAATAATCATCTGCAAATGTAAATGAAATATTGTTCTGAGTTTCACTGGTATAGCCTAATGCATTTGTGTAGTACGAGCCATAGCAACTTCCTTCTTGAAATGATGCTGTTGCTTCAGTTGCACTTTTGTTAAAATTATTAACGTGCACAAGACTGTCGATGTCGACTGCATACCATGTCGTCAGCACAACAACTGCAACAGATGCTAACCCAAGAATAAAGCAGGTTATGCCAATATTGTTTTCCGAATACCGCAAAAAAAGATTACCAAGGAAAATAAAAATCCAAAGTCCAACAATTGCCCACAACCACGACCTGGTAAACGGTTTAACTATATTAGTACAATCAGTACTAATTTGCAGTTTTTGAATATCTTCGGTTAATTGTTCACTCCCCGCTAGATTATAGTTGAAATAGTTTGGGACATATTCGCTGCAACCGGGAATCAGCAAATAACACGCCAGTTCTGTATTTGATGAATCTATTTTATTTATGTCAAAAAAATTTTCCCAGGGCTCTTTATAACTACCATGGCATGCTTCAAAGCAATATTTTTCATCGCGATCACTTGAAGGCTTGTTCATGTCGTACGTAAAAGTTGTTGATGGAGCCAAGTGATATCGTTTTCGGTACTTGGCCCAATCCTCGGTTGTGGAATAGTTAGCCGTACTAAATCTAACAATATCTGCGTAAGGCGGTCGCAGCCGAATATCGTAAACAGATAATAAAACATTTTCCTCGTCTTTAGTTGCTTGAGTACCATTAACTTCCATCGTTTTCCATTTGCCACTTTCTTTAGTTTTAAAATGCCCTTGATTTACAGACATTTTTAAATTATTGATTGAGAAATCTTCACGTGAAATTGTAAACGTGCCCCATACTGCAAAAATTGCAGACAGGCATGAGGCCACAAAAAGAAGAAAAATTAAAAACCTTGGAGGTGGAGTGCATGTTGGACACTTCATTGTTTGCAATATTACCAATAAAACATCAGTGTGCTTTATACGCCTAGGCAAACAACACAAACACGCCAAAAATTTATTAAAAAAAATTAAAAAAAAACTTGCAAAGGTGTTAGCTAATTTTTTTAAACCCATTTCACAACATCCTGTTAAAATGCCGTTTCAAACGTTTGTGCCTGAAAACCAATGGCCACCCACACCTGATTTAAGGCAACGTCTAGCAATGCACCTAGTCCACGAAATAATACCAGCTATATCTATTGAGGACCTTTTGGGTATGTTTTCAACCGGTCTTTGTTTGAGCAACGTCAACGGCATATTAACTACCAACAACAACATAATGTTTCCAGTAACACTAGCATCAAACGACGACGATGCACTGCCTGCTAAACAAACCGTGTACGCAAACCAACTTGTTGGTCTTGGATTTCATGCTGTTTTTATTGCATTTGCCAACGATATTAAGCAAGTTCCGTGCATGTTGTACCAGCGAACGCTTTACAAGACACAAAGCGAGTCTACGATGCTGTACTTTAAATCGTTGTACACGCAAGTAATGCCAATTATTTCAGTGCCGCCTACTATAGCAAGTGCACTGCAAATTGCACGCCCAGACATACACATACTAATAATGACTATCTACATGGCATGGCTGAAGCGTGTTCAGCGACCCGAACTTGTAGACGAAGCCCTTGCATTTTTGATAAAATCAGTTTGGGAATTTGACAGTATCAGCAAACCTTTTTTAAATCTGCAAAACTGGATTAACGACTACAGCATACAGATGGCAGTCATAAATTCAAAATTTGACAAAAAAAATAATTTTAAAAATATAGTTGTTAGTAAACTTACTGTTGCTTCTTTTTGTGTAGATGGCTATAGCCTGCTGGTTGCAAGCAAGCGCGATCGAATACTTCTTGCTCTTTTATTTTTGTTTCATGCTGAAAGTGGCTGGGCAGTGCATGGTCTGCCGCAAAACGCACCAAATGTATTTAAAAAACTTGAACGTTTGCAACCATACTTGTTTGATCCAACAAAAGATACACCACTTTGCTTGTTCAACGAGCTGACGTATTTAGGCTCTGATAGTAAAATGTTGTAACAGTACCGTTAAATAACTACAATGACAAGCCGAAATGGTGATTTTGTACGCAGTGTTCGAAATCTAAAACATGCGTCGGATGCAAGAGAAATAGAATGCACTGACTTTACAGGTGGTGGTATTCGGTTTGTTGGATTCAACAGCATTAAAACCCGGAAATTTTTAGCTGTTTTGCAAAAGTACGGCAAACGTGCTATTTTTAAACTAGACGCCCAAAGTGCCGGAACTACCATGTTTGCTGATTGCTACGACAATATTGAGCCAAAACCACTGACAGCTTGTTCTGTCAACGAGTTAAACAACAGTAACGTGGACAACAAACTTACTCGATCTTGCCCTGATCACATGTGCGGTCCGGTGGTGTACAGCTCGTATATTTGCAGCCAAATTACAAGTGAATCTATCAGTAGATTGCTTCTGCCGCCTAATACGCTCGATGTGCACTTGAAACCAGCAACACTAACCTTGTTGTCTGTTTCAAATGCATCAATGGCAATTGTTGGCGGATTGCAGTCTCAACTAGAATCAGCTGTTAGGGGCAGAACGCACGGCTTGACTCACAGTCGAACTGTAAAGTTTGCAAGCAATGTGCCATCTGCATGCGGGAAAAAAAAATACAAAAAAAATAAAACAAACAAAACAGGCAAGTCTTTTTCACTAGGAATGTTCACACGATATTTTTTTTTTGCATCACAATAAAAAGTTTTTTTTAAAAAATTTCTGCATCAAATAAAAAAAAATAGTTTTGGTTCAAAATACAGCAATGTATATTTAAAAAAAAATTGTACGTCATTATAACCAAAAAAATGTCTTCACGTGTGTGGGAATTTGAATTGCCAAGATGTGCACTTGGCATGTTCATTGGCAAACAAGGCAAAAACATACGGGCTCTTCAGGAAATGTCGGTCACAATTGATTTGCACGAAACATCTTTGACAGTTATGGGGCAGCCGCACCAAGTGCAAATAGTTATAGATAACGTAAAAGCTATTGTAAAGGAATCCGAGATGCAGGAAGACCAAATGAAACGACAAATGCAAATGCAACAGCAGCATCTCGCATACCGGTCAGGCAGCAAAAAGGCATACACCAATTATCGACTACAGCAACCACGACTAACACATACTACATTGCGAAATCCAATGTTTAAACGAACGGTTCAAAGATCAAACATCCTTAAAAAAAAACCAGTGTCCGTACCAAAGGCTGACGATGCCTTTGAATGCAACAGTGACAATGCGTTAGAAGGACTTGAGGACCATGAATAGTGGTTTTTTTTAATTCGATATATCATTAAACGTATGTTGCATAACTACGGGCCCTGATGTTGCTGTGTACTTACTTGCTATCAACTGCTTTGGTATTTTAAAGCCAACCGCCATGTCAGCAGGATTAAATCCACTCATACTATTAGTGTGTAAATGAGTATGACCGCAATCTGAAGCACAGAGTTCAAGTGCGTTGCCATCCATTGTATTGTACGGGCATTTTAGTTTGTGTGCATCTGTACTTGTCTGCCGCTTTCTGCACGATTGTATACCAACAGGTTTGGTTCCGTTTGCCAGGTCTCGTTTAATAACTTGCCCAAGTGTTTTGATACGGTCTTGTTTAAAGCGAGCCTTTGCCAATTGCCGGAAAAAAAAGGGCGTGGCTATGTTGCGCCCGGTTCGATTGTAAATCGTCTTAACAATGGATGACATGTCAAGACGAAGTTTATTTAACAGTTTGCCATCTTTGTAAACCGATGCAGCTTGAAAGCATTTTGGTACAGATAATTTGTTGCCGCGTGTTTGCGTGGACTGCACTCGCCGTGGTACAACGTTGCCAGAACTTTGATTCGCTCTCAACGTATTTGATTTTGAAAGCACAAAAATTCCCCAGTACGCCTTGACTAATGCGCAGGCAATTTTTATCTTCGGCACGTGCACTTGCAGGAAAAGTTCGCCGTTTCGTAAAACAGCAACACGGTAACGAATAAGCTGGTTTAAAAAGCCGTCGTTAACTGCTTCAATTCCCACAACGTTGCAACTGTACTCCTCGGGGCTTGTAAGTGTACAGGGTTGCCACTTGCTGTCACTGCTTGATAGTTTACAATCTGCTAGTAGTTCCAAACGAGCATGCAACACGTTGTTCACCTTGTACAGCTGACCTGTAATAATTTGCACGACTGTCGTTCCTGCGCGAAGCATGTAACCTGCAATTGTGTGCGTTGTAGACCAGTTGGTATCAATGCGTACGGTTGCAGTCCGCGTCGTTTCTGATTTTCCTGTCTTTAGTAATCCTGACACTGTAGTTGGTGGTACAAGGCGCCATCGTCGACAGGTACATCGAAACAGTACGTCTTCAAATGGATGATGAATAACAGTTTTGATCCACTGTTCAAGGACACGGTTAAGTGTTGGCAAAGCTGATCCTGTCCAACATTTGTATACTTGTTTTCGTACAACAGTACCGCGAACGTTGCCGGGTATCTGAATGTCATGCTTTGCATAATTGCCAGAGTGTTGAATTACATCACTGCATTCAGCAAGGCTACCAAGAACGTTGTCTGGTATTTCAAACTCAAACGTGCATATTTTTGGTATAGCAGTTCCGCCTACAGATACATCACCAACGCCTGTTGTTTCATTAATTGCAGTTATGGCCATAGCCTCTTTACGTGAAATTGGTTGCTGACAAGCAGTTGTACTTCGAATTCCCGCAAAATCAACCATGTAAAATAAATCAGTAAAGCCGGCAACATGGTATATACCAGCCGGTGGAATGCGCTGATGCTTGGCATACCCCAAAAACCACAAATCACGGGTTTTTGCGTCCATTGTAATTACTTTGCATCCTTGTGGGTTTAACCACACTCTAACTTTCATTGTTTTATTTGTTTAACGCTTGTTGAAATACCAAAAACTGTTTTCTGCAATTTTATTTTGTATATTTTTTTAAAAAAAAAGTAAAAAAAACGAAACACTCTAAAACATATTTATTTTTTGCAGTCTGTTTTTACCATGGGGTGTTCTCGCAAGTATCCGTACTGCAAAGAACATGGCCAACCACTGCACAAATGTACAGATTGCATGAACAGATACTTTCCAGACACTCTGATTTCTACAAACATTCGAAAACGTGTTGTCTGGAAATGCATGCACAATCTTTACTTAGACAAATGTTTGGAATGCAAGCAGACAACGTACCAAAAAGTTGCTCTACTTTCGCCCGAATTGTTTGCAGAAATATGCGAACCGCAGTCGACCAAACGAACAATGGACTTTCAGTCTCCTATTCGTTCACATTGGACGCCAGAACCAGTTGCAGCAATGCCACTACCAGTTGTTCAGCTGCAGTTGCCAACACAGTCGTTTAAACGACCACGTGTTTCACGCGGAACTGTTCACAGACGGACACTGCCCGAGCCGTTGACGATGGGACAACTCGAAGCAAAGCGTGCAACTTTTATTGCCATGTTTAAACGGCAAAACGCATCTACGTACACGTTCGGTGTATACAAACTAAAGCAAACTCGTGATGCGCAGCACTTGTACCACCTGTACGTGGAAGTGGACTACAAGCACACTGTTTGGGATGACAATCTGCTTGATTTAAACTTGCACGGCATTGATTCATATTTGCTTAGTACAACAGAATCCCGAAAAAAAGCCGTGTTGGCACTTCGCATGGCGATCTCGCAAGGGGCATACAAGTCTAAGATTGTAACAACCGAACAAAAAAAACGTATCGATGAAGAAAGTAAAAAACAGCCGTTTATCAAAAGTTTGGTCGATTTGATTTCACGTTGGTGGCTGTTTGTGAAATATGCAATGCCATTTGTCCAAAGGTGGAAACGAACAATCAAGGCGTTGACAGCATCAGGTTTCATTGCAGCAGAACGTCAGGCCTTTTTTTTTAGGCTGCAACACCTGACAGCATTACAATTGCCAGATCTTGCTATCCAATCATTAGGTCCGCATGACACTTTTGTTCCAATAACTCCGGAAATGCAACGTTACCCACCACCTCAAACTAAGACTGCTGAATTTGAGGCCGAGGACGGTGCCGACGATCTCTCTTTTTTTGATCTCGATGTTGAAGACCTGGGCCAGTCAAATGACGTTGAAGCTCTTGTAAAAACAGCACACTGGGCAACGTTCTTGCCAACTTACAGTGCTTGCGGCTACACCTCGGCTGAACAAATTCGTATCCCAAGTGGCCACATCACTGTTATGTCGCAGACAACAATGTTTGTCGAATCAGTACACATGGCTTCTCTTCAGCTTGACATGTTTTTTCATCGGCTTACTAACACGTACCGCATCACAGGCATTGAAAGCAAAACCATTACCTTTGAAAAAATCAAAAGTGGGAACTGCATGGAGCCGCTTCACCTTGGCAAATTGTCGGCAAAATATCCAAATTTAAATTCCGGGTCAATTCTCTTCAAGATGAACCCCAAACCTTCCGACACAATTACACTTGCCACATTTTCGGAATTGAACATGAGTACCGCATCAAATCAGGTGGCAAAATTTCTTGCTATCACAGCTTAGAACAATGTTATTCGTTTTTAAAGTGAGAATTAAATAAATACGTTTGCAATTCTTTTGGTGCCCCGGTATCTATATTGCCCAGTTTTTTAGCAACTACTCGTGAACGCAGGTCGTGCGCATTCCAGTACTCGTTGGTATGTCGATTGATTGCAATTGTTGTGCCAAACCGTTTGGTAATTGTAAAATTGCTTTCAACTGTTTCTTCGATGTCTGTTTCGTGCAGTGCGTGCCATACTTGAACAGCAAATTTAATTACAAAAAAAGCAAGGCCCGAAACAAGACTTATAAATAAAATGTAGTTAATGTGCCGTGATACATTACGAAGTGGAAACTCAGCTTGCAGTACTGCATTGCTAAATACAGAAGTATATTTTGAAATATTTACAATCTCAATTGTTGCATTGGTAGTTACTCCAAAAAGTGATTCAGCAGAATTGCCGGCACTGCTGATAGGCTGAATAATTATCCTAAATGTCTTGTCTGGCGCATTCATAAAGTGCATAGTAATGTTTTGTTTTGTAAATGTGCGTGCTGCTGCAAGAGCGTAAATAAAATCTGTGTTAGTATACGTTATCATAACATTTGAGGCATTTACGTTGGCCCCGACAAGTTTTTGAAACATTATGCTGTCATCCCCAGCAAACACCACTGGTGTAATTGCATAGGTACTTCCCAGGGTGAGCTGACTGTTTGAAACATCACTTCCGCCAAATAAAACAACAGCAGTGTCAATTTCTTGCGAACTGCTGCAAAACTGTTGATCAACAAATGTATTTTGAAGTATGAACCCAGGGGATGATACTAAAAACCGGTTGCATGTTATTGACGACGATTGGTCCACTGGGTCTTGTTTAAACCGAATTAGGCCGTCCTGTATTGCAGAGCGAATTGTCAAGTGGGAATGTGCAACCTTGGTATTGGTTTCACTTAATTCTGGATACACAAACGCATCGTCTGTTGTATTTGAGTTGATTTGTAAAGCCGGCCAGCTGTACACTCCGTTGGTGCGTGTCGCATTGATTTTGGCTGTAATCGATGTAATTAGTGTAATTGCCTTGTCGAGAGTGATGTTTGCAATTGCCCAATTGCCAGTCAAAACGTTGAATTCTTCTTCTGATAAAAGATCAATACCATAAATTTCTTTAATAAAAGTGTTGTCTGGTATCAAAATTGAGCTGCTTGTATCGCCTACATCACCGCCGCCACCTACTTTATAGTAGTACGTTTCAGGGCCAAGCAAAAATCGAGCAACCGTAAAATTAAAGGGTGACACCAGAATTGTGTACCCCGACATGTCTGTTATTTGATTGTTAATTAAAATGTCGTTCAAAGTTGGGTACAGCGGATCGCCAGGAATGTAAAAGCAGTACTGCTCAACCTGATTGCACACGTTAACAATCTGCCGCTCGTTTACTGCTTTGCCTATCACATTGTACTGGGCAGCTTTTTTCTGACAAAACACAGCACGATGGTTGTACTTTGGGTCGCCAAAACAATATGCATACTGCGTTTGCGTGGCTGTGTCGTCGGCCACATTTTCGCAGTAGCCCATTAACGACTCAATACCAACCTTGTATTGTTCCACATGAGGCATTTGATTGTCAACATTGTCGGCAGTGCCGTAAAAATAGGTTTGGGCCGCAGAATCTAATTCCATCATTGACAGTTGTCCGTAAGGATATCGAACGCACGACCCATAATTAAACAGTGTTTGCCGTACTTTAAATTCTGCCCCGGCACCATTGTATGCAGAAGTGACGTTTTCTAATTTAAGGAGGGGGGTAAGTAGGGTAGGGTCAGATCGTTGTAATGTTTTAAGGTCTGCAAATTGCAGTTCATTTATTAATGGTTCTGGTAATGGTGCAATCGACCCAAGATAATATCGCTCTGCAAGATCTGCAACGGTGTTGTTGGAATCACCCGGGTCCAAAAAATCACGTTCGACAATTGTAAAGTTGTCAGTGTACGATGGATTGCCTTGCATGTAGAGACCAATACTAAGTTCATCCGGCATTGTGTTTGAAAGCCACGAGTAACCAACGTGCATCAGCCATGTATTTGTGTCGGAACTTTTGGCAAACGTGTTGCCACGTGCAAATATGTCTGGTTGATACTCGAGAGGAATGCCTTCAAATGCATAAATAACTGGACTGTTTCCACAGTTGCATGCATGGCTTTCTGAAAATTCTGCGTCGTTTAAAAATGAGGCATTTAACAACATTGGAGATTTTGCTTTGTACTTTCGGTCGTCGACAATGGCTTGGGGTACAGGTTTGTACAGTTGCGACGTGGTATACATGGCCGAGCTGTCAAATACGTCAAAAACAAAGTTTGCTGGCACGTTGTTTTTTTTCATAAACAACTGAAGTGTGTCACTGTTAAAAAGATTTTCCAAATTTATATCTTTTGGTAGGTTGCTGCCTCTAAATTCAGAATTTTCCACGTCGATACTTCCAAAAATGTAGGTCAACAAAGATAAAATCTGCATTTGTATGCTGGAATCTGTTCGCTTCAAGTTTTTGTTTATTTTGCGCTCTTTGCCTCGAGAAGACCGAACAAGTCCGTAATCAATAAGACATGTAAGCAGGTTACCAAATGTATGGCCTAAATTTGAAGATACGCTGTTTTTCCAATTCTGAAAGCAATAGCCAAATTCACGTTTGTTTAACCGATTTTTGTCTTTAAAATTGTTAGAAAAATAATTAGAAGACGGCGATTCGCGGGGACCGCATTTAAATAATGGCAGTATTCGTGGACTGGTTGCCATAGGTATTGGATGAACTGCATCATCTTCGTTGTCTGTCACACCGTTGTATTGAGCGCTGTAAAATCCTTGATTGGAAGTGTAATAATCCAAAGTGGTTTCAGGAGGCTGAAACAAATAATTCAAGGGCCATCGAAAATATATGTCAGACATGTTTTTAAAATTGTTTTTAGATGCGTTGGTGCTGCACTTTCGGGTTTGCTCAATTTGATAACTTTTATAGTACCCAATTGTGTTAGTTTGTGGTTTAGGAACACCTGATATTTTGGGATCTGTACTGTCTGCACAGACAAAGTTAATTATTCCGGAAGTTAGAGAAATGTTCATACAGTCTGGATTATTTGCATCTGTCCTAAGAAATGGATAGACGCTGCAATCTGATGTGATTGTTTCTGTTGGTTTTTGTGGTAGTGTGTATCCTGGAGCAAAACAATACTCGGGCAAAAAAGAACCTGGATTTGAAATCATAATTCGATCAGTAGTGTTCTTGCACTCGGGTGTATACGCTCCAGACAATTGTTCGTCGCACATCCAGTCAGTTATATTACGGTACAAAGCAAACATTTCAGCCATAAAACATGTTTCCGCAGGCAGGTCATCGTTGTTTTTGTCGGTAGCATCATCAACAACCGGCAACCATGAGCATTGGCTAAGATCGCATGTATCTTCATACTTTGCTTGATTAAAACTTTGATTCTGTTCATATAAACTGCCAACCATTAATTGTGGAATAATGTTGTTGTACGGATTCTCCATAAACGTATCTGGACTATTGTATGCAATTTGTTTTAAATCTGCACTGCTCGCTTCCATTGCAGCGTTAATGTCAAGCAATCCAAGATGCGCAGTGTTGGTATTATCATTTGGCAAATATCCCCACCGACTTTGCAGCGTTGGCACAAGAAAGGGTGCCTTTTGTTTTTCGCACGTGACCGACGCTAAATCTTTCAGATTTTCACTACCAAATTTGTGCGCTAATGGTGTTTTGTAATAGTACACGGGATTTAAATTTATGCTTGAGTTAGGTACAATAGGAACACGGTGTTCGTTCATGTCAGTAAGGTCGGGCGCGCCAGTACTTTGGAGAGACGGAAACATTTTAAGCGTTTGCGAATCAACAGTGCTTGGCACAGTGGCCGGCTGAAGACCGGCAAAACTAGCTGCTTGGATGCCAAACACTGGACCACATACAGGTTTACCAATTAACTCAACGTTGTCGGCATCTGATGAATTGGCTAAACCTGTTAGTGTATTGCGTGCTTGGTAGTCGTATTCCCAGATACGACAGGGCCCAGGTATGCATCGAATGTTACCGCCCGGCAAACAACTTGCATGATTTACAGGCATGGTTATTCGTCGCTGCAGTGTCTCTTCGACGGTAAGCATCTTTTCTTTACTGATTACAGTTGGTGCATCGTGTAATTCTTGGCGGTAAAACTGCAAACTGTTATCAAGTATTGGACTTGATGCGGATGAAGATAAAGAGTAATCGGCGCACGCATCGTCAAGTGTACGACCTTCGTCTTCAGACAACAGTTGCTTAAATGTAAAGTAGGTTAGCCCTTCGCCATTGCAAGTTACGTTTGCCTGTGGTACAGTGGCAAGTGTTGTATTCAAGTGATAGTACGTGTACGGCAAGTCCGACTGAGCAAAAGCTTGGCAAACCAAAAATTTTAGTATGTGCATAATGCTTACACCAAATGTCATACGCGCTATATAGTAACGGGCGCGCGGTGGACGTATTAGTATCAGTCGTATAAGGCAGAAACCTTTAACAATATACAGTAAGAATTTAACATGTCAAAAGTAGCAAAAGGCAGATTCGACTTAGCAAAAGATCTTTTTACTGATTTGTGTTTTTCGCAATTTGAAGGTAGATATGATAAAGTTGACACTACCGATATTTTGCCAGGCTCTGCAAAATTAAACATCACAAAGACCAACAACGAGAGTGATGCTTCTCCTGCATATAGTTTAGCCCTAAAAATTACGAAACAACAGCTTGTAGTTTTTTTTACTAAATTGGGGGTCATAACAACACCTTATGCAGAAAGTTTGTTGATGAGAGAGACAGGAACTGACAAATTAAGTGAACCTGAACAAGCACTGTTAGAGTTTGTTCGTCAAACAGACAAAGGCCACCCCCAACCGCTGAAGATGTATACTCAAACAACCACTACTGGGTTTACATCAACAGAAGAAGTCACTGTTAATGAATACATTGAGCAATGCTTGCTAAATTTTGGAAAAGATAAAGATGTAGAGCAACACAAAGCTAAACTAGAAGAAACTTTAACACCAATCCTAGGTTTTCCAACTAAACCTGACGGATTAAACACAGAGTGGGGCGCATTCTATGAACGTGCACAAACGGTTGAATATTTTGGCTCAGAAAAAAATTATAATTTAGCATTGTACGAGGTACTTATACGAAATATGCCATGCAAATCGGTCCCCATGGAAGTTAATTACTACATATACAACACGTTAACCAACCCAAGTTTTGGATTTATTGCATCATTTCAAAATGCAGCAAAATCAAAAACACCTATGAAAATACAGTTAACGTTTGACCGAGAACTTGTTTTTCCATATACATTTAAATTAAAGGTAGTATCTCAAAAAAAAGAAATAACAGTATTACAAGATAAGGGTAAAAAGCTAGAGGAAATATACGATGTTGGCGACAGCAACGGCACGAAGGTAAACAACCGAGACGAAAATAATGCAAGTGTTGCCCTTGGTTTTGGCGGGAAAAAAATCACTGTTGCAAAATTAAAAATGGCGTATACTCAGAAACTTGAGGACTTTGCTAAAGTTGTTCATTGGCCAATTGTAACATCATATTTAGATATGAATAGTGTATCAGAATCAGATGTACAATCCGTTTTTGAAAGCCCAGAAACAGGAAGTATTAAAATAAGTACTTCAGTTAACAACAATGTATGCAATGAAATTTCTAATTTTGAAATTGATCAATATTACAAATTCCACGATTGCAAAAATACAGAACGTAATATGTGTGTAAATGCTGCTTTTCAGGGTTATTATACATTAGAAGCAAGATTAAAAGCAGTGTCAGTGGGCAGCTTGATGAAAAAACAATCGGAGTTCGAATATTTTCAAAATTATGACAACGAAGTTTGTGTTTTTAATGTTGATAAAATTGATGGCGATTGGCTAAGCTTTCAGTCTACTATGGAGATAGAAGATAACACAACCACAACACACGCATTTGCTGATATTGTTGAAAATTCACATGCTGACTTTGTAAAAACACGCGCGCCAGATCTTTCTACGTATTACAATACATTTTCTGAAATCGAAGTAAACGACAAGTTAAATTTAGATGCAACTGCAGACAAGTATTTAAACCAAATTAGAGAAACCAAAACGTTGTTTGCGTCGGAATTACAACTTACTGAAATTGAAGACAAAGTGTTAACGTTCCAATCGGAAAACTTTATTAAAATACCTAGGCCTGATAATCAGTTTTTGGTAACACCAACTAAGCAATATAGAATTGATTTTCTGAGGAAACAAATCGCATTTCAGAGTTATGCTTTTTATTCGCATCAATTGTATTTTGAATATGTTGACAAATTGTATGTTGAAGGTCAACTTATAGACGTTGAAACAAACAGTGACAAATTTGAACTTAAACGGGGCAACACCACATTGATATTGGACATGCTAAAGGGGACAACTGAAATTGTAAAAACAGACGACCCAACTGTACTTGTTGAACAACTTTGGCGATGTTGGACAACTAACCATCAAGATAAAGAAATGGCCAAACATTTATTCGGAGAGGTATTCAAAATTGTTAAAAATATGCAAGCGTCGCTTGCTGCATTTTTTGGAACTATTTTAGCAAAAGAAAACCCATTTGACAATCCTATTACCTTTTTAAATCAGATGGGGTTGCCTCCTTTTGCATTTAATCCGATTATGTCAGGTTATAACCCAAAGTACTGGCCTGTTTTAGCAATGTTAGCATGGGCTAGTGGGCATGCATTAAAGTTTTCAGATAGAGAACTTAGCAACGAACTTACCATTTTATTTGGGTATGTTTTTCATTCGGTTTGTTTGTTTTTCAAAGTGTATGAAACTATTTGTGTTATGTGGGAAGTAATCAAAGATTCCTTTCCGTTAGAACAACAAGATAAGGCATATAATGAGTGCATGGAAAGAACGTTATTTTCAACCTGGCGGCCAATTTTTAATCGAACACTAGATATCACGTTTCCGGGTACAACAATACAATGTACGGTATTTGATTACAATGCATTGTATAATGGCTTTGCTGCCAACGATGCTCTTAAAAAGGCAATAACAGATACCGCAACACATCCTGCTGTAGCATTACAAACTTGGGCCAGACAAGTCAATACAGATCACGCTAAAGAAAAAGCAGGACCTCTGATTTTGGACGCGTTGGCATTCTTACAAAAAACTGTTGATGACGACATGATGAAAATGTTTACGGTGTTTAGAGATTTTTTTGGCGACGGCGGACCATTTACTAAAGAAATTGCTGCATCTTACAAAGAAATGAATGGCGAAATTACAGGCATGTTTAAGGAATCTACAATTGTTGATACTATAATGAAAGATCCTGTTACATTAGTAAAAAGCTTTAAGAGTCGTGATCACGCGTTAAAGAGTAACACAGAGGTTGCTAAAGCTTTATTTACTAGAAAAACAGGAGAACGAAAAACAATCGATGTTAATAATAAAACCCGAAAATTAGACAGACAATCTCAAGCTCGAGTTAAAAGAAAAATTATTCCGACAACGTTATTAACAAAAACAAAACCTGCGGGCAAACGAACCCTAAAATTAAAAACAAGTAAAGATCCACCCCCAAAGCCCCCAAAGCCTGTTGGTGCCCCTGCTGCTGCTGCCCCTGCTCCTGCTCCTGCTGCTCCTGCTGGTTCTGGAGCTAGGGGTGCTGCTCCTGCTGATGGAGCTGGGGGTGTTGCTGCTGCTGCTAGTGTTGCTGTTCCTATTGGTTTTGTTGGTGCTGAGTCTAAATCTGACATCGCGAATCACAAAACTGGGTTACCGTTAAATCTTAAGTTTGTTGCAGGAACCCCCTTAGGAATTAAGCTTACAGCATATACTGATAATAATATATTTTCGGCGGCCAATGGAATGGGATCAGATGCATCTTATTACGGTCTTTATGGCTCCTTAATTAGACAAGCTAATGACAAAATGTTGACAACAGGAGATTATCGCATCTTTAATACCGATGAACCATTAGCGAAAGACACAACTTTTAAAGTAAATGTTTTGCGCACAAAAACACTTAATTCGATAAAATTGAAATATATTGTAAAGGATGACGAGTTACTTAACTATTTGTTAGAAGCATGTGTGGGTATTTTCATATTTAAAACTACTACTACTATTGCTAACAAAAATTTGTTAAAGGATATTTTAAAGAATCCTGTCTTTGAAAACTTCACATTAGGCGTGATTTTTAAACTTTTTGGCCTTTATTGGGGAAAAATGTGGCAAGATAAACAAAAAGTTGGAAAATCTGAACGTTTCATTATGTGCATACAACTTACAGAAAAGATTATGTCAGGAGGATATAATAATGAAGTTATAAAAACTGTTAACTGTCTAAAGCAAGCCGCAGTACAGTTAAAATTTCAGGGCAGCAAAGAACAGGTGGTTGATAAAGCATATACGATATATCCCAAAATAAGAACGATGAGGGCCGGCTTTGCTAACACGACAGAACTCGAAATTAGTGAAGGTTCTTCTCCTAAGAACGGGGTAACTGGTATTCTTGCCAATTTTAAAACCTTTTCCCTTCTCAACGGAAATTCTAGTTCAGAGTCAGACGGCGAGGACGATTCGGGTTCAGATTCAGAAAAAGAAGAAAACTCTGCTCCTGCCGATATTGGTCTTGCTGCAACTTCAGATTCAGGTTCAGGAAAAGAAAAAGAAGAAAACTCTGCTCCTGCCGATATCGCATCTTCAGATTTAGGTTCAGATTCAGATTCAGAAGAAGAATCAATCACTGCTGCCGACTTAGAAGAAGACAAAAAAAAAGAAGCAGAAGATAACGTTGCTGCTGCCAATAGTGCTACAGATGAAAATCAGTTTATTAAGTTTTCAAAACCAAGGAACAATTCTAGTTCCAGTTCAGGTTCAGATTCAGAAGAAGCTTAAGAAACCATAACTTTGTATTTTTTATGATTTTTGCATTTACAACCAATACAATATGTTACGTGCGTGCGTCTGCCTTGTTTTACGTTTTTGTCCATGCGTACATAGCTGAAACACTCAGCGGGGTTGTCATCCACGATTGGTCTGCGGGACTGACAGTCCACTGATGTATGCACGTGCTCACGTCATAGAAAAAACCTTCTGGAAGAACCCACTGCGTCATTTTTTTTGCTTTGGTAACTCGTGAGAGCATGCCCTGTTGCAAACCACTGGTGTAGATACTGGCAAGAACCACAACATCATCCTTGCAATACTCTTTAACACGAGCAAGGTCGGCGTCTCCTTCAGCGGCTTCTTTGCCAGACCATGTTTTTGATAACCCCAACGGCTCGGCAAAACTTTGCATGCTTGCACTGTAGCCATGCTCAACTAAAAATGCAAACATAATGTCAACGTGGCGATGGATCGCAATGTCCTGCAATTTCTGTCGAACCCGTACGTCCTTGCTTACGTGAAACATAACCTGAAAATCGTACGACAAACCATTGAACGATACAAAAGTAGCATCTGCGTTGTCGTCGTGCACCAGGTACGAAGCAAACTTTTCACCGTTGGAAAAGGTAAGCGCATTGTTGTCTTGGTCAACAACCACAGCACATTTGAATCCGCATGTGCTCACGTCCAACCCAGTGGTTTCAATGTCAAAAAAAAGGCAGCGCATGTCAGTCTATTCCGTCGAATAAATAGGACCAGTACTTGTGCCCTAAAAAAAACAGTGCAATTGTTATTTTTAAAAAAAAATACATAAAATTAAAAAAACGACATGTTTTTGTACTTGGAAATTTTCATTCTTTGCTTAACGCTTGTTGAGATTGGCACTTTTTTGCACTTTACATACTGGGCAATTGCATCGCTTGCAATTTCCGATTTAATCTTGGTGTGTTCAAAGCGTCGTTACCTCTACATTGAAAAAGCGGCCGTGACAATTGCAGTACTTGTGTCGTGCGCCGTGCCAATCCTTAGTATCTGTAAATGTCAGTTGTTCAGCGAAGCATTAACTGATAACGGCACCCTTCAGTATACCGTCGGCAACTTTGCTCTTCACTACTGGCCATCACTCCGTCTACTGTTTCGTTTGTGGCACTTTCACCCTCGGTTGTCTTGGCACAAGCTTAACGTCAACGTCCTTAAAACCCTTTCGTACATCCCCGTACAATTGCTCTTGCTCTACTGCATGCTCAACAACCCCTCAACACAATACAAGTGTCCTGCCCAGCTGTCCCTGCCCATCTTTGTGGCAGCAATTTTTGTCAGCTCTATTTCTATTGAAGTTGTTGTTTCTTTGTTCCTTACCGATGCAATGCCCCCAAAACCCTAATGACCGGGCGGTACTCGCATGCCAAAAAGCAAAAAATATAAAACACGGCGTCGATCCCCTGCACAAATGCAACCTGCGAGAATGCAGCTTTTGGAACACCTCGTACGACCGTATGCTTTTTGTCTGCAAAACAGGTCTGCACTTGCATCGGTGCAGCAATCAGACTTGTACCTTGGCGTACGACACCAACGCATCCGGATTCTTTGTCTGCCCTGTGTCTGGCATTGAAATGAAAGAGCAAAGCATGACTCATGCAAATGTTGTTAAAATCACATCACGATTCGGGTCGGAGCGGTGGGGAAAGCGCTACAATTACAAACCAACTGTAAAATCAACAGCCAAAGCCAAAAAAAAATCCCCTAAAAAACAACAAATTCATTCCAGTTTTGTAAATTCAATGCTGTGCAAAATTGCCCGTTCCTCGCCAAATCAAGACAAGCTAATAAAACGTGTTGTAAAACTTATTACCCAAAAAACCTCATTTGTAACCTTAATATGCAAAATGGCAGAAACCACACGCCTGTACAAACCGATGCAACTGTGTCCAACTAAAATCATTGCCGCAATATGCAAGCATGCAAACAAACTGCTGTTGTGTTTAAATCCAAAACCATCAAATCATGTTCTTATTGCAACCATTGCATCACTGCTTACATCAGGCTTAAGCGCGCAGGGGGTCGTTATCTATCCAAAAGTAGCATGGTTTGTTGATAACATGCCGCCGTTGACGCTGTATGCACAAGTCGAACACATTCAGTGCAGAAATATGAGCGCTTGCACTAGGGCCATTAAACAAGTAATTTTTCAAAAAAATGGGATTGTGGCATCGCTTGTATTTCAGTTAACAGTTTAACATAAACAAACTGAATTTCCCCAAGATTTTGCAGCAAATGGGCAACAATGATAGCAGACCCGGGGTTGTACCAGAATCCCCCTTGACGTCGTTTTTTTCGACTCAGACGTCTGCATTAAAAGCAAAAACAAAACCAGCGGAAGACAAAGACTCAAAACTTCAACGAGCGCTCGAGTCAGAAATCCAAAAAAGAAATGCCGACATAAAAATGCTTAAGATGCAATGCAAAGATCACGCCAATCAAATGAACACTGAATTGCAAGCATCAAACAAAAGCGCCGCGTACCAACATCACAAAGCCACTGTTAATCTAAACGCACAAATTAGTCAGATACAAATGTGCACTGCAAAACTTCAAAAAGAACTCATGGCCCTCTACACGCACAAAATGCATGCCTCCACAATGGCTCTTATGAAACAAACATCCCGTCATCTTGTAAAATCTACTGCCTCAGCAGGCTCGGTGGAAAACGCAATCCAGTACGCAGATGCTATAGCAGAGGCACACTCTACAGTAGAAGAAGTGTCAGATGCTCTAAATTACGGCGACGCGGACACAGACGACGACTCGTGGCAACAAGTTCTTAGTGACTTTAATGACAAAAAACAAGCTCAAATACATTCTAGCGAAGATACCGTATCGCTTGTTGCTGCTGCTGCCCCTGCACCGCTAACAAAACCACAGTTGCCACCCACCGCACCCAGCACGTCCAAGCCAAAACCAAATCTGAATCTTGGACTTTAAGTCTCTTTTTTTTTAAGCTCAAAGCACTGCATCAAATACTTCGTTCAACAGATCAATAGATTTGTCCGACTCCAATGCATGCACATTTAACACATCATTCACGTGGCGATTAAGTTTGCAAGTACATTGCTGATCAGTGCACTTGCACACAAATGGTTTCAATAACTTGTAGTACTTTTTCTTTGGATGAACAAAATGGTGCATGCTAATCCGCGGAGTACTTGGAGTAGCGTGCTCCCTGCTGCCCAGCAATGCATGGAATGCCTCAAGCACGACAGCATCGTCGTGAGTATGCCCTTCTTCAGTTTGACAGTGATACTGCGATGCAAAGTGTGCCTTTGGGTTTTTTTCTGCTGCCATTAAACCAAGCAACCAATCGCATGGATAACATTGCGATGCATCACGCTTGTCCGTTCGTGCCCCGTTAGCAACCAAGGTCTTGATTGCATTTACATTTCGATGCATGCATGCTGTACCAAGCAAATACTGTCCGTTTGGTTGAATTGCATTCAAAGATTCAGGGTCCAAGGTCAACGCCAGATGACCAGCAGCAGGACTTTTTAAACGCAGTGCATCAATAAAAACGTCGTTGCGTGACATTATTCTTGTCTTGTTTGCAATTTGTTCTTTAGTGCATATATACAATGTAAAGAACTGTAAATCAAATTAAATTTGTATAACAATGTCTTGCAAGTTGCACAAGTCAATTTCGTGCAATGCATGCATACCGTCTTCTGCGTGTCGCTCGTGCCAAAGAAAACAGACGCACGTACGCAAACGCTGTGCCGCATGCATTCTTACAAAACAACCGCCAATCAAAAGAATGCTGCCACCGCAGGATCTAACAGGTGCTATCATTGCATACAGCTATTGCACAACAGCCGCGCGGCAACCACATGCTTGTGCTCGGCATGCAAATGAAATGGCAAAGTGTCGAAAGTGTATTTTAGGCAATGCACTAATGAAACTAACCTTTACGCTTACGTGCTGCAACCAGCACCGTGCAATTATTCAGAGTTGCAGGCATTGTTTCTTAAAGGTCCGTAACTACAAAAGTACAGACATTTTACAGTCGAAAATCATGCAAAAAACAAAATTTAAACACAAACAAAATCAGTTCAGGTGGCAAAACAGAAACAAGACAGTTTCTGCGGTAGCTGCAAGCCACGACAACGAAAACAGCTCTTTGATATCTAAATGACCACTGCGAGTGCTTGACTGGCGTCCATCGTGCTAACGGTCGTTGCAAATTTATGGTTGTTGCTTGCCATATAGTAAACATTGGGATTTGCAAAAGTTCTTGGTATGTTGTGTTCACTGCCGCACGATGACATCTTTGCCAACGACCATTGTATTCTGGTCTAAACGGTAAAAGTATTGCCGTTGCGTTAGCGATTGTTAGAGTTTGCACCGATTGCAAATAACGAGTAAATGTAACGCCGAGCGACAACAAGTGTACATAAAAAAGCTGCAAAAACCACCAGGGGGTGTTTGATGTGGGCACAAATATTATTTGCAGGTAGTGTGGGATTAATAGTGGTACAATGCAGTTGCACAAACGCTTAATTAACACGTTGTCCGGGCAAGTATCTGCAAGTGATTTTAATCGATTAAACACGTACTCGACATCCTGTTTGTGGACACAAAGATTGTGTTTTTTTAATGCTACTACGCAGTCCAAAATGCAGTGGTTAAACAGTGCACTGCTGTCTTCTCCTAGCTTGTATTTTGACAATAAGATACGATATGTGCGCGCCTGTGTCGGGGCCAACCGCTCTGTTGCTATAATTAATAAAGCCTTGTCAAACGCCTGCCGTGTTGAGGCCCTTTTGCATGCAAAGTCGGCAATTGAAAACCAATTAGGATTGCACAGCGATGCCGGAGTCCCTGCAATTGTTTGGCTGACGGCCGACGAGTAATTCCCGCCAAGCATTAACAATGTTAAACGTGTGGGAATAAATGACCACGAAGCCGCAATGCGCGCCCCTACCTGACTTTGCAACAAACCTCTGGCATACACTGGATTAGACTGCTTGCAAAATAACAAAATGTTGTACAGCGCGGTTCGATTGAGGGGTAACACTCGGTTGCCAAGCACATGCTCTGATATTCCCATGGCGTTTAGTTCAAGGGCATACTCAAACGGCTCTCGCTCAAGTAAATCAGGGTAGTTGTAGTGAGCATGCAGTCGTCTGCCCGCCAAGGTGAATCGAACGTGCTGCTCGTCGACGTTCATAACACGGCTAGCAAAAGCCAACACTGTTTCTGTCGGGCGCTGAACTATGTGAATGCCCTGCGAATGGGCCATAACTAAAACATGCTCTGGAAACAAGCATTCCATTGTTGAATCCTTAACTTATTTGTGGCCATTGGCAAATGCCAACGACTTGCAAAACACAAGAATAAGGGCCAAATACCGGTTAACAGTAGGAATCACCGATTTGTCTTTGTACTCACGGCCGTCGTGATAAAATTCAATCTCGTAAAAACTTCCAAACACACTCATTAGCTTGCCTACATCAATTACACGGGTTTCATTTACATTTGTTGTCACTGCAGCATATTGCGATGAAAGTAAAATAATGTTTTCATTCACATTTCCCATTACTACGGTGCCGGCTACATTGCCAGCCGCAACAGAATAAAACGGTGTAATACCGTTGTTGTTGGCAACAGAGTAGAATGCGCCGTCCACGGTGGTGTACCGATCAGCACTAACTGCAACCGAAGACGTCATGCTAATGCCACATTCGCACTGGGCAGGCACATGAAATTGAACGTTTGAAGCAGCCACATTCATAGTCTTTGCAGTTTTAGGGTAAGGTACAAACGATATTGCTGTCGGCTGCGTTGCAGTGCAGGGTGTGGGTGCCGTGATGTTAAAATCACACGTGGATTCGCATTTGAAATCAGCACCGCCTTGTATTGTAAATGGCAGGTTGTTAACGTGAAAGTTGACAACAACATTCTTAGCAATGCTGATTGTCGGCTTTACAAGAGACGAACCGGTAAAATAAACGTTTATGGGTGTAATCTCGTTGGCATCCCGAAATCCAGTACAACTAGACGAAAAAAATAGCTTGCCGTTTGCTGGTATTGAATCAATGCGTGTTTCATCACACAATAAACACGTTTGTGCCCCGCATCCACTTGTGCTGGCGCGTGTTCGATTGACCACCGTTTGAGAAACAAACCTCGTAGTGTTGACACCGCACGTTGTTAGCTCAGAAAGACAGCCGTAGCATGCATTTTTGTAAGATCCCGAGTACATGCAATCAACGTTGCAATAGGTACTGCATTCTTGTGGCGACAAAAATGACACGTTTATTAAAAGTTTCAAGTACCAAGTAGGACAACACGCCATTGTACTTCTTAATTAAAAGTTTAAATATCTGCATATACGCTTTTTTTTATGAAAACGCGGTAACCAAGACTTTAACGCCGTGCAGAAATTGCTTTTATAAACTTTTTTATTCTTTTATTAATGCTTGCCAAAAAAAAAAAAAAAAAAAAAAAACTAGCATTTTTATAATGGCGACATGCGCACTTATGCGGTAGCAGTTGATTTGCAGTTTTTGCGCGGGTGTTGTTCGTTACTGCACGGTTCACTTAGAGTTAATTAATTCAGTCTAATGCAGCGCCTTAGGCCGCACCCCGGCACCCCCTGGTTCGTACCACAATGGCGCGGTCCCCCTGCACAGCGGACACTCTTTGGTCACATCGGCATCCTCCGTATCTTCCAACCCATAGAGCGTCCGGCTGCATTTGATGCAAAAGGAATGGTCGCACCCACCAAAGATCCACTTGACGTGCCTCTGGTTTTCATCCAAACACACCGCACATGCATCAACCACGGTGGTGATCTGCACGTTGGCGGGCACCCCAATCATGTCACAGTTCAGGCACGTGTCCCCCCAACACCCAATAAACTCCGGGGGAAACCGGACGTGGCCGCACAGTGCAGCGTTTGGGCACAGGACGCAAAAGCACAACGAGCCATCGTATGCAGCAGGGTCGTCGACGCCCCACATCGGGTCGGAGTATCGGCAATTACCTTGGCACGCGGTCGCAGCAGACATGATTTGAGCCATCGGTTTTATTTTGCTCACTTCTGCTAAAAATTTTAATGATTGGCGATTAGATACCTTAAGTTATTTTTTTTTCATTTTATCATAAAAAATAAAATCCGTGCGTCGAGTTGTATTAAAATAAAAGCATGTTAACAGCTGAACAGGAAGCAATTGTTAATGCCCAGATTTCAGGAAACGGGCTCGAATGCAATACTATTGTCAGCACAAACGCCGGCACCGGTAAGACACACACCATTAAGGCAATTGTCCGCACTGTCCAATCCTGCTTTACAAACAATGAAGTGTGGGTCTTGGTTTGTGCTCCTACGGCGCAAGCGGCTCGGACTGCTGGCCACAGCTACATTGATGGCGCAGCTGTACCCGCAGAGACCATTGCCTGGCTAATTGCAAAGGGCGACGCAGCAAATGCAGTTGTCTGGGACAAAGTTAAACTGCGGGCAAGTACCGGCCAACTAAAAGCGTTTAAATTAATTGCCGATGAATTCTCAATGATAAACTACCGAGAGTGGGTTCAGCTGTGCACACGTCTGTACAGTGCTGTACTTGGTACTCCTTGCAAAGTGTCCATTGTTTTGTTTGGCGATGTAAAGCAGCTGCCAGCCGTCGAGGCAGACGGTGGCGGATGCGGCCTCCTCAAGACCATGCTGCTGAAATCAAGCCAAGCGGTTAGCGGCACATCACGTTTCCAGCAGGCCAACTACACTCTTGCTGGATTCCTGCACAAATCAGAGGTGCAAGCATTTGAGCTCACGCAGAGTCTGCGGTTTCGATCCGACGCTGAAAGCGACATGCACCGACTTTCAAATGCAATTGTAAACAGAAATCCAAACATTGTTTTAGGCTACATGCGCTGCCTCGAACCGCGAAAAAGCAGGCCACTGCCGTTGCCAGGGGTTTCAAACTCGGTTGTTTTTGCCTACGATAACGAAACCGTTGATTCGGTAAACCGGCAGGCTGCAATCCACGTTGGCCTAGCACAGCGCATTGTCTACTGTCTTGTCGATGACAATGGCATCTGTCAGACCGTGCTGGTCGAATCTGGCCCAATCATCGGCACAGTTAATGTGCGGGTGCCAAAAAGTTCGGATTTTTACATTGCAAACGGCCAAGTCGGAACGTGCGACAGTGTTCTAGGCACAGAAGCCCCGCCAGTCACTACAGCATTCCAAAACTGCAAAAAACGGTTTCTCCGTATTGACAAGCACTTGACAATCTTAATCAACTTGCCAAAAAAGGGACTGGTGTCCGTTGGCATTAAAATTGTCGACAAGGTCAAAACCGTCCCCGTCAAAATGGCCTGGGCGTCTACCATTCACAAGATTCAGGGAGCAACCGTCGAATCGCCTACCAAAGTGGTTGTTGACATGAAAAAGTTTACTGACATCCGGGTGCTCTACGTCGCAATCACAAGAGTCGAGCAAATCGAGCAGCTCTACTTTGTAAACGTTAACCCAGAGGCAATCACGGCTGTTGTGCACGCAGCCCAAGACGATGCAACTGCTGCATTTTTAAAACGATTTCGCAAGCTCTTACTGTATCAATTAGACAGCGTATAAGCAATGCACTTTTGTGTACTGCAAAACAAGCAATCAAATCATGGCAAAAAGAGCAAGCGGAATTGGCTTTACACCGTTGGCAAATTTTACCAATGCCAAAAAACAAAGAACATCCAACAATGCACTGATTTCGTTCAGCACGTTTACGCGTGGCAATGAGGCGGAGCAAAGAAGCATTGCCTCTCTAACTAACAATCCGTCAATGTCATCGTTTCATTCCGACATTACCCCCGACAATAAAATTGAAGACCCATCCGTGTCGCCTATCATTGTTACATTTCCAGTAAAGTTTGCCTCTGGTGTGCACACATCATTTTCAAAGGGTGTTATTGTTGTTGCTGAGTACGATCAAAAAAAAACCCCAGAAACAAGCGGCCCGTTTCGAAGCGTTGTTGTGCGAACAGCCGCTAATCCCCCCGCCATCGAAAATAAAGATTGCATTGCCGTTGTGCTCGCCGAATCGTGCTCAAAGCCGGACGCCGCCAGAAATTACACGTGCCTTTTTTCGGGTGCAATTGCAGACACTACAGAACTTAACATGGGTACGCATACGCACACGGCAGGTCAAATTGTGTATGCAGAATTGAATTCAGCTTTAACTGACGGCCAAACCAACGGTCACATTAATTTTACGGACACGTATACCGCGAACACAATCTTGACGTTTCAAGTTATTTACGAACAAAAAGGGTTGTCAAATGCCCTGGTGACCATCTTGCCAACACGCATTACAATGCCAGCAAGTGGCAGTGCTTAAAGAATAATGTCGGCAGTTTGAAGTGTGCTGTTGGTATTCATAATGAGCGCCACCTTGCTATCAGTGGAGGCTTGTAGCAGTACTTTGCCTGCAGCATGTGATATTTGCAGTGCTTGTCCAATGGCCAAAGTGTCTGCGTTTGTAATGGCCGCGTAGGGAACTTGCACGGGCCCTTGAACAACTGCCGCGACAATAGTGTACCATTTTCTGCTTATTGAATCCTGGCAGTTTGTGCCGTTGGCCGTTGGCATTGCAACGCACAGGACGCCGTCGGTGGTTGTCAACGAAAGGACCGGAAGCTTTTCGCCATCAAGAGTTGCAGTGGTGGGAGTAAGCTTTGCTAGAGTAGAATCAAGCAACGGTCCATCGCTTAGGTTTAGTGCGGCTCTGATTGTTATGCTGCCATTAAAAAAGGATGCATCCATGCTGTCTGTCCGTTGTTTAGTCTGGCGTATATTATAAAATTATACAAATACATATAGAGAACAGCCAAAAACAACAATGCAAATGCAGCAAGATATTACATGGGCTCTGAGGAATGTATGGCCTACAATTATTAGTTTAGTACCCCGAGAGGAAGCAGCCATAGATGTGTTTATTCCAAAATTTGGGAGACTGTCTGGCTCACTTGTTGGCCTTAGAGACCTTGCAATGTGGGCCGACAGCCCAGTCACAGTATGCATGAACACAATTTATCTGTCCTACGACGTCCACTGCGGCAATCCAACAACCGTTGTGCACGGCTTCAATAATACATACAGCGGTGTTATTGAAGACGTGCCTGCAACGTGCACCTTTGAACATCCAAATCAAAACTATGTTTACAGTGCACCCGACGTGTTTGGCAACGAGGGCAGGTGCCGGTACGTTGCAAATTCGAGCAAAACAGTGCCGCGGTATGCATGCATCCAATCCGACAATGTGGCCATTCGCGCAAACCCAAACGGTGATGTGGTCCTCTGGCAATTCCTTGTTGCAAGCAAAACATACAACATTGAAATTGCGCTGCTGGCAATCATGTCTGTTGTTGGCATTGCAATGATTGTTGATCTAAGCAAGCATGTGACAACCGAATATAAAAAAAAGCCCACGCATGTTCATCTGAACACACTTGGACTGTCAACATGGAACAAGATTGTTTTGGCCGACATTGTGGTGGCAAATGTTTGGATGATTGTTGCGTACTTGGCAAAGGAAGGTCCGCTAATTATGGTTGATCCGTCGATTAGTATCATTGTGTCGACTACAAATGCTACATACTATAGTATGTTCCGAGCTGCTGTGTTTGTTGTCACGGCCGCTACTGCTGTTTGGTCGCTTTTAAACGTAACAAATGCAACCGAATTTAAATCTGCAGTCTCGCTTCGGTTTACCGTTGAAGCAGCATTGCTCACAGCGCTTGTAACGATCATCCCAAAACATGTGGCTCCGGCTTTTCATAACGTGCTCACGGCCACAGTCGGGACAATATTAACGTACATTGCAGGACGAGACTTTGTCCTTGGTAATTGTCAACTGCTAGCAGTGCTGACACTTGTTGCTAACATTGTTAGCGCGGGCCCAATGCTTGCAATGTCAAATGCTGTCCCTGTCTACACGGAATACTTTATTGCAATTGCTCTTAGTTTGCAGATTGGGGCGTTTGGAATTCTGGCGGCACATTGAGAAGGCAGAAAGCAATTGCCAAGTCGTCATCATCGGCCTGCCGCTTGCATCCGCTGGATGGTGCGTACCGGCACAAAACAAGTATAGCACCACAGCCTGTTAGATTCTTTTGATTGCTTAAGGCGTACCTGGCGGCATATTGCATCCGCACATGAATGTCACGCGAAGTATGCTCTACAGATTCAACCACTTGTAATGCATTGTATTTACCATTAATACTTGCAAGTATTAATTTTTCGCTTTCGCCAGACGAAATGGTATATTCCATAGCCATGGTTGGAAGCATTTAACTATCGGTACTTATATTGACAATATATTGCAAACAAATAAATAATTAAAAATGGCAAAAGGTACAAGGCATCGTGCCAAGTTCGGGCCTTCAAAACGTCTACAGAGAAAGGCTCGCTGTGAAGCACCCCGCGTGCTGTACTGTACTTGCTTTTTTGCCACATCATTACGGTTGAGCTGCTGATGTTACAGTAGTCAGGTATGAGCACTATGTTGTTGTACGACAGTTCTAAAAAGGTAGCGGAGGTCACATTTGCAACACGATCAGAGGTCATACGTAAGAATGCTGGCTTGTACATGTTTAATGCGATGCGTTCTGCGTTGGTTGCGATTAACCCCGCTGCCTCAAACATTAAGACACGTGCACCAGCTTGAATTGACATACTTGCACCGGACCAGTTTGCTCTAAAATGGTACAGTCGTTTATACTTAGTTTAAATGCCGGCTCTTTTGTAGTGGCACAGTATGCAGTACCAAACAAAAGTGGCGAGGCACCGGCATTGAGTGTTGCCGAGCATACTGCATTTGTTGGTCGGTGTTGCTCGCCATAGCACATGTCGCAATATTTTTTTTTTTGGGAATCAGTTGTTTCTTTTATGCAAGCAGTAACAATTTCAATACTGTGGCTGTGTTGCTTGATTGTTTTTTTGAGAGAGTTTTTGGTGCACGACAATAATGACACACGGTGAAAAGTGCCGCCCAAGATGTAATCGACGTGTTTAATTTCACGTCGGACAGGTAGTCGTGGTCGGACACGGAACTTGCCGTTTCGCAACATACCAATATGCCGTTTAATTTTGGATGGGCCGTTTGGCCATAACTTTTCTGTAACCTTTGTGGACGGCATGTACTTAGCAAAACAATCAACAAAGTGGTTGGGGTGGCACTAAAAAACGCCAGGAGCCGGATAATTTCAATGCCGCAAAGTATTCAAGCTTGCTTGGTAGTCTTTAATCACGTGTATTGTATCGGTATCTTCAACACATTCCGCCTGAAAGACATATATAAATTGCGCAGTGTCACAAAAACATGAAATAAAAACAAAAACAAAAACCCCAAAAACAAGAACAAACAGCAAATTGCAAAACTATAATATTATAATTGTGGTTTTCTTTACGTGACTTTTAGTGACTTATACGTAAGTGTGCAATACCAGCACCAAGTTGCAGAACCAAGATGTCGTCTACTGCTGCTGTTGCCGCTTGCATAGTTACATTTATTTACTTTAAATTATCCTGCTGTAAACGATGTATCAAAACACTGAAAATTTAGTTGTATCTTAAAAATTTAAAAAAACAGTTAAAAAAACACTACAATTAGTATTTGTACATTATTGACACAACGCCTGTCGATCATTTCTGCAAAGGGGTGAGATAAGTCTTCCTGTCATGTCTTCTCCGGAAAAACCAACTAAGCAAACCAAACTCATTGCAAAACACGATATTGCTACAAAGGACTCTTTTCCTAAAATGCTAGAGACAACTCTTGGTGAAGCTGGCTTTAGTGTTTCAACGGAAAACATAATTCGGTTGGCATTGTTGACGTTGGGCCTTAAAATTTGTTTACCGTGGTCGATAACGGAACGCGGTGCGATTCACAAAGGAAAGGACTTAACGTTTTGCCGACAACGGGCTCCCACCGAGGAGATAGAGAATGTCGATTGATTACGCAGTGCAGCAAGCGTACAATCAATGTTTCTTATTAAAAATAACACACAATAAATTTACACACTGTTGCAGTGATCTACACGATTTCTCTCATTTTATAAGTTGCACCAAACAATTGTGGCGTTTAAAAACAAAGTACAACACTTATTGCAAAACACGATATTGCTACAACCGAAGGAAATGCACATTCGTCATCACGTGCCGGTCCAATCTACGCAAGGTTTAGACACCAATACTTTGCAATTGATTAACAATAAAGTTTAAATGACATACCTAAAAAGCCGGTTACGGCAATTTGTCTGAAATGTACAGAGCCCCGACCCCGCTCTGTACTGTGGCAGTCTTGGCACTGCCTCCATTTCCTCTCTTTAAGCAGGCAATCAAATCGACAAAGTTGGCGGCAGACGGCGGCAAATGG